>OLPG01002894.1_pt1 | contig 11387 bp, 10 predicted proteins | sample 1672311 | NCBI WGS metagenome assembly OLPG01 (sample SAMEA3136670, study PRJEB25190) | human gut metagenome | biome: human gut; feature: human-associated habitat; material: faeces | place: Austria | collected 2013
ATACCCGTTCCGAAACGAATGAACAATAGGCCCAGACACACTTTTTGTCCTATAGGCCTGCAATCGTCGCTCAGAGCGCGTTGTGTCGTTGTTCGGGAAATGAATAGTTCGTTGTTGGGCCACATTCGCGGTAGTGAAGCTGCGCTCAAAACTGGCCAGATTGCCAGCAGGTGTTTTGTGCGCTCATGCGCAATGGGGTGCCAAGCTTTTGCTCGGCAGTGAGGAAATGGACATGCAAATTTACGCCATTCAAATATCGAGTGGGGAAGAAGCCAAAGTCGAAGAGTGCATTCGCCGTTTCGTCGACGAAGCTTTGGTTGGCGAGATCTTCGTGCCGCGTTTTGAAACCATGCGTCGCTGGAAGGGCGAGTGGCACAAGCGCGCGGAGCGCTTGGCGCCGGGGTATTTGTTCGTAGAAACGCACGACGCCGAAAAGCTTGCGCTGCAGCTGCGTCGCGTGCCCGCTTTCACCAAGGTGCTTGGTAACAACGAAGTATTCATTCCCCTAAACGATGAAGAGGTGGCCTGGCTTAATGCCTTCACGGGCGACGATCGCCGCGTGATTGAAATGAGTGAGGGCATTGTGGAAGGCAGCAAAGTGATTGTGCTGCGCGGCCCGCTTAGGGGCCACGAGGCAGAAATCAAGCGGATAGACAGGCATCGCAGGATGGCTGAACTTGAAGAGAGCATGCTTGGCAGGATGAAAACGATACGGCTCGGTCTGGAGATTATTTCCAAAAGCCCCGCGAAAGCGTAGGGGCGGAAGGCGAATCTCCAGCGGCAATTAGACAGCGAAAAGCTGGTAACAGAAGCCCCGCACTGGAGGGGAAGCCTTAGCTAAGAGGGATTCATTTGGAAATGCATGCAGCAGAAGCTACATATGGCGGAGTCGCTTTGAAAGAGCGTGTGAGAAGCGGCGAAGCCAGCATTCGTATATCGGAAGCCGAGATTGCTTCCGTTCACGAATCTGCCGAGGCATGTCTTAGCGACATGAGCGCAACTGATGCTGCGTATTCGATGCCGCAGGTTTATGCCGATGGAATCGCCAATAAGACTGTGCGGAACGGTTCGATTCATGGCTTCAATCCGCGCAAGCTCGAGAGCGAGGGCGGTGGGCGCATAGTGGCCAGTGATTTCACGGCTGTTTGCGAGCCCGCGAAGGCGAGGTCCGACGTTTGGGATTCGCCGTCAACTGAAGTCAGCCGAGTGACGGCGAGCAGCGGTGCTTTGGAGCGTAAAACTGTTCGTAGTGGTTTCGCGTATGACATCAATGGCGGCGGGAGCTCAGCCGAAAGCTCCGAGCGCGCCAGACGCCTCAAGGAGGAGCTTGGGAGCGTGCCGGTTACCGGCATCGAGGACAGGGTGGCGTACCGCTTTGTTAAGCGTGCGTTCGACATCGTTTTCAGTGCGGCGGTGCTCGTTGTGTTTTGCTGGCTGTTCTGCATTATCGCGATTCTCATCAAAGTAGATGATCCGAAGGGCCCAGTATTCTTCAGTCAGGAGCGCGTTGGCAAGGACGGCGGAACCTTCCGGATGCTGAAGTTCCGCAGCATGTGCGTGGATGCTGAAGAAAAGCTCGCCGAGCTCAAGGAGCTCAACGAGAAGACCGGCCCGGTCTTCAAGATTGCCGAGGACCCGCGTATCACTCGCGTGGGCAAGTGGCTGCGCAAGCTGTCGCTCGATGAGCTGCCCCAGTTCATTAATGTACTACGCTCGGATATGAGCATCGTGGGCCCGCGTCCCGCATTGCCGGCTGAGGTTGCGACTTACGACGACTACCAGCGCCAAAGGTTGCTGGTGAAGCCGGGCATGACCTGCTACTGGCAAACCCGTCGCAACCGCGACTCCATAACCTTTGACGAGTGGGTCGATTTGGACCTGCTTTACATCAAGAAACGTTCTGTTTGGAGTGATTTGAAACTGATTATTCAAACTGTTGGTGTCGTGTTAACGGCGCAAGGGAATTAAAGCGCTTTGAAGATTGCGATGATAGGCCACAAGCGATACGGCTCCCGTGAGGGGGGCGTCGAGGTCGTCGTCACCGAGCTCGCACGCCGCATGGCGGCACTCGGTCACGAGGTGACTTGCTACGACCGCTCCGGCGCAGACGTGATGACTGGCGAGTCCACAGGCTCGTCCGAGCGATTCGTTGACGGGGTTCGCATCGTGCCGGTAAGGACAATCGACAAGAAGGGCTTTGCGGCCCTTTCTTCGTCTTATTTTGCCACCAGGGCGGCAATCAAGGACAAGCCCGACGTTATCCACTATCACGCCGAGGGCCCCTGCGTTCCGCTCTCTCTGTCCAAGCTGGCGGGAATCCGCACCGTGGCAACCATTCACGGGCTCGACTGGCAGCGCGCCAAATGGGGCAAGCTCGCAAGGGGGTATATAAAGATGGGCGAGAAGGCCGCGGCAACCAAAGCCGATGGCCTCATTGTTCTCTCCTCAACCGCCAAAGACTATTTCAGGTCCGCCTATGGCGCGGAGGCGGTCGTCATACCAAACGGCGTTGAGGCAAAGAGGCCCCTTCCAGCCAGCGAAATCTCCACCCGTTGGGGCCTTAAGAAAGGCTCTTATATTCTGTACCTCGGCCGCCTCGTTCCTGAGAAACGCGCCGACCTTCTTGTCGACGCATTCTCGCGGCTTAACACCAATATGCGTCTGGTCATCGCTGGCGGAGGATCGGACACTTCGGGTTTTGAGGCTTCCTTACGCCAGCAGGCGGCATCGGACGGTCGCGTGATCTTTACCGGCTTCGTTACGGGTCGGCCGCTTGCCGAGCTTTACTCGAACGCCTATGCCTACGTGCTCCCATCGGACGTTGAAGGAATGCCCCTCTCGCTGCTCGAGGCCATGAGCTACGGATGCTGCTGTGTCACCTCAGACATTCCCGAATGCGCCGACGTCCTTGCCGGCTCAGGCAGAACGTTCAAGCGTGGCGATGCCGACGACCTGCTCCGCGTCCTCGCGAGCCTTATTGATGCCCCCGAGTTTGCCGGAGACTTGGGCGAAGCCGCAAAGACACACGTCCTATCTACCTATGACTGGGATTCCGTCATCGAGCGGACCCTCGAGATTTACAGGGGAGATGCCCGATGAGGATTCTTCTCGTGAACAAGTTCCACTATCGCAAGGGCGGTGCGGAGACCTATTACCTCACCGTTGGATCCGAGCTGGAGCGCATGGGGCACGAAGTGGCCTATTTCTCCATGAGGCACCCTGACAACTTGCCCTGCGAGTGGGACAAGTACTTCGTGACGCAGCGCGAGTACAACAACGTCAAGAACCCGCTCAAGGCGGCGCGCGACGGCATGGCGCTGATCTATTCGCCAGAGGCGAAGCGCAACTTCCAAGCTCTTTGCGAGGAGTTTCGCCCCGATGTCGTTCACCTCAACAACGTGCACAGGCAGATCACGCTGTCCATTCTCGATGCCCCCTACCTGAGGGAGAACAAGGTCCCGGTCTTCTATACGGCACATGACTACGTGACCGTCTGTCCCGGCTACCTCATGCTCGACGGTGATGGGCGCGTCTGCGACGCGTGCCTCGAGGACGGGCACTACCGGCACTGCATCGAGAACCGCTGCGTGAAGGGCTCGTGTGCGAAGAGCGCGCTGGCGGCGATGGAGGCCTCTTTCAACAGGACTCATAAGTCCAACCAGCGGATCGACAAGGTCATCGCGCCCTCTAGGTTTATGCGTTCCAAACTCATCGAGGGCGGCTGGCCCGAGGACAAGGTCATCTTTCTGCAGAACTTCGCCGACGACGCGATCCTCGACCGCGCGGCGAATGCCGGGGCGGATGCGACCGACAGAGAGAACCCCTACCTCCTGTTCTTCGGACGGCTCTCTGTCGAGAAGGGCGTCGACACGCTACTGAGGGCCTTCGACGCCGCCTTGCCGAACCTTCCGCAGGACATGCGCTTGGTTGTCGTCGGCGACGGCCCCGACGCCGACGAGTTCAAGGCGATCGCGTCTTCGTTGGGCTGCGCGTCTCGCATTGAGTTCGCCGGCTATCAGACCGGTGGGGCACTGCAAGCGTATGTCGAGAGGGCTTCTCTCGCCATCTCGAGTTCGAGATGTCGAGAGAACATGCCGTATTCGATCGTCGAGGCTTTCGCTGCCGGCACGCCTGTCATCGGCACGAATATCGGCGGAATCCCCGAGTTGGTCGATGAGGGGAAAACGGGGTTCATTTGCGAGCCCGGGGATGTCCCGTCGATGGCGGATGCCATCTCGCGCGGTACGAGCGCGTTCTTGGATCGGTCCGCTTATTCGATGCTGCAGCGCAACTGCCGCTCCTACGTCATGGAAAACTGCTCGCGTGAGAAGTTTATGAGCGATCTCGTGAACCTATATAAGGAGTCAATCGATGGCTAACGGCCATAACAACATCAAGAGGATTGTGCATCGCTCCTGCGAGGAGATCGGCGCCACATTCCGAATCGCCAGAGCCACCTCGTGGCCCGAGGCAATCAATACGTTTCGGGCGAAGCTCGATATCCAGGTCATGAGTCGTAACGGGTATAAGGAGCCGCCTGCGGTGAGGGAGCGCTTGCTGCGCAAGCATGAGACCGTTCTCAAATATCTCGAGAACCGCTTCGGCGATTTCTTCGAGTCATATGACCATGACGCACCGTTGCCGCCGTCCGATCCCGCCCTCGAGGGGAAGATTTGGATGTGCTGGTGGCAGGGCGAGGAGAATGCGCCCGAGATCGTCAAGGCGTGCATCGACTCCGTCCGCCGCAATGCGGGCGGACACGAGGTCATTGTCATCACGGACGAGAATCTTTCCCAATATGTCAATATCCCCGAGTGGGTGCTCGAGAAGGTCCGCACCGGCATCATGTCGCGCACGAACCTATCCGACCTTCTGAGGCTCTCTCTGCTTGCCGAGCACGGTGGCATGTGGCTGGATGCCACTTTCTTCTGCACTGGCTCGCTACATGAATACATGGATCTGCCAATTTGGTCCATTAAAAGGCCTGACTATCTGCATGCTTCGGTCGCATGCGGCATGTTTGCGGGGTATTCGCTTGCCTGCAAAGAGGGTCAGCGTCATCCGTTCGTCGTTGCGAGAGACTTCTTCCTCGAGTATTGGCGCAATAGCGATCGGTTGATTGATTATCTGCTGGTCGATTACCTCATCGTCCTAGCTCAACGTCATGACCCCTCGGTCGCCGCCGCATTTGCGTCCATCGAACCAAATAATCCTCGTTGCGACGACCTTATTTCGATACTAGATAGGCCTTTCGATCAAAGTGCTTGGAGTGAGCTCCTTCTGGATACGAGTCTCTTTAAGCTCACGTGGAAGCAAGAATTTCCAAAACAAACTGATGGTAGGCAAACGTATTACGGCAGGCTATCGGAAGGGGGATTGTCGTGAGCAAAAAGAAAGTCTCGTTCGTCATGTCCTCTGTTGAAGTGGTAATGCCTACCTGTTATTTCATTGCCGGAAATAAAGATCTGCCTCTCTCCGATACTCACTTAGAATGCGCTTTTGTTAAGTGTGGTGTTGCAGCGTGAAACGCATGAATTCGATTGCAATGGTTATGCCTACGCTAGGCGGGGGTGGAGCCGAACGCGTTGCCGTGGCCCTTTCCCGCTATTTTATTCATAGAGGTTACGAGTTTAGTTTTTTGCTCACAAAAAAGAATGAATGTGTATACGAACTTCCTGAAGGCGTAAAGGTGAATCCGATTTGTGATTCAGCGGGAACTTCGCTCTTTGCTCAAATTAGAGGTATTCGGCATGAAATGAAGAAGGACGATTCGCGCATCTTTCTTTCATTTTTATGTGACCAAAATGTATGTCTTCTTGCGGCTGCGGTTGGACTTCGGAATAAAGTTGTTGTTAGCGTAAGGAATCTTCCAACGACCGATTTTTATGGAAGAAAAGCACTTCAGTACGTCAGAAATTTTTTATATGTCAAAAAGAGTAGCACGGTTGTGTTTCAGACGAAGGACCAAATGTCCTATTTTCCTTCTGGCGTCCGACGGAAGGGAGTATTGATTCCCAATCCATTGTCAAATGGTCTTCCAGAAAGAAACCGCGCCTGTCCGCGTCGAGTCGTGACGGCATCGGGGCGCCTTACGGAACAAAAAAACTACCCCATGCTCATACGTGCGTTCTCTATCATCCACAAACAAATTCCAGACGTTACATTTGAAATATATGGGGATGGAGAGCTGAGAGAGGACCTTGAGCTACTTGTAGATTCAGAAGGTCTGACAAACTGCGTCGTCTTTTGCGGGTTCTGTGGTGATGCCGTTCAAAGAATCGCATCATCTTCTGTATATGTGATGGCATCTAATTGGGAAGGGCTTTCCAACTCGCTCATCGAAGCGCTTGCCATGGGGGTGCCTTCTGTTTGCACGCGCTGCTTAGGGGGAGGAGCCGAGGCTGTTGTCGAGGACGGAGTTAACGGGTATCTCGTCGATCGCGATGACCATGAGGTCATGGCGCAAAGGGTGGTCGAACTTCTTCTCGACCCTGTTTTAAGGGATTCCATGTCTGCGGAAGCGGCAAAACTGGCTGATGAACTTTCACTTGAGACAATCGGCAAAAAATGGGAGGAAACTTTGTTCCCTGAGGGTTCGATACAATGAGCGACTCAATTTCTGTAAATGGAGAGACCCGTTCAGGCCTTTCTCTTGGTGCTGTATGGCAGTATGTGCTAATTTACCTCTCTCTTCTAATGCCAGGCAGTACATTTGTCTACATAAAGGGTGGGACATGGTTTAGCTTTATGCTTGTCGCGCTGTTTGCGGCAACTTTCTTACTTGCCAGGAAGTATAGGGAGTCCTATGGGGTCTGCTTTAGCCTGGTCCTTGTGTTGAATACTCTCGTTGCGCGAAGCTTGACGGGCGGCGTAGGACTTGAGGCGCTCATGGGTTTCATGGGCTGCGTGCTGATTGTGCAGATGGCGATTTGCTGCGACTTTGGCCAGTTTCTTAAACGTTGGCTTCTGACTGTCGTTGCGCTGGCGCTGCTTAGCATTTTGCTCTGGGGCGTTGGCTGTGTATTTCCTTCCGTGCTCAAGTCCCTGCTGGGTCCGACTTTTGTTGTCGATGTTATAGGCACGTATCCGTGGGAAACCTATGAGTACGGTAGCGGCTTGTTCTTCTACAGCTGGTTTGATATTCACCAGTTTAGGAACTGCGGCATCTATACAGAGCCCGGTAAATACCAAGTGGTTCTTAACAGCGCCTTGTTTATCCTGCTTTTCTGGAGGGAAAAGCTCGAATTGAGAAGCGAGCGCCATTACAGGTTCTATCTTTCCGCAATCGTGGTTGCCCTCGTCACTTGTCAATCCACGACTGGCTACATCGGAGCTCTCCTTTGCGTCGCTTTCTACGTACTATTTTCCAAAGACCATGAGGGCACGAGGACGAGGCAATGGCTGGTCGCACTTGTTTGCGCAGCTGTCGTTGCTTTACTCGTTCAGTATTGGCTGGCACCAACAAACAGCATCCTGTCCGTTCAGGTGTTCGACAAGCTTTTCGGTTCGAGTGCAGGGGGCACGGGGCTTGACCTCAGCGACAGTACGGGTGTCTATAGATCAAAGATGATTGAAGTCTGCGTTCGGTCGATTGCCGAGCATCCGTTAGGCGTCGGCTACGACGCTCTGTTTTCCGCGGCCTCCTCAAGTGGTGAAGGGCTCGTTGCCGCGGCGCTCGTTTCCTATGGAGCTGTATATGGCGTCGTTCCTTGGATTGTTGTCCTGTTTATGGTTTTCTACCCTGTCTTCAAGGGGCAACGCCTTCCGGTTGCGCTTTTGTATGTGGCTCTATTTGCGAATACGACACTGGCCCAGACGCATTTTCTGTACACGTCGTTACTCATCATTCCTGCTTATCTCGCCATCGGACACGGATGGCCGCTTCGCAATGAAAAGGAGAAGTACCTGCCATGGAAAAAGTTCTGGTAATAGTCGCAGATACGAACCTCTACTTCTTTCCGGGATTTAAAAGCGACACAGTTGATTTTTGCCAACTATTCGTCCGCAAAACGCATAAGCCTTTCAACGCAGTAAAAAAGCTGTTTCCTTCTATTGCGCGCCTTAATTACGGTGATTGGAAAAACAGGCTTGGAGATATCGATCGCATTGTCTTATTGGATTCTCCCGTACTTCAAGACAAAACTTTAGTCTCCTATATAAGGGGTCGCCGCCGGTTGCTACCCATAGATATATATTCATGGAACATGAATCTCCTCCCTGCGGAAGTCTCCTCGTTGAAAAAGCAAGCAGAGAAGTACTCTTGTGGACTATTTTCCTATGATGAGGCGTTTTGCGAGCGCAACGGTTTCAAATTCAATACGATTATGTTTGATGAAAGATGCAAGTGCCCCCGCGTGCAACGTAAGAGCGATGTTGTATTTCTGGGTTATTCGAAGGACCGGAGCGGTACAGTCGCCAACGCGGCCGACTTGCTGTCGAGCGCCGGCCTGAAGCTAGACTTTACTGTTGTCGGCAGCGCTCCCCACGGTGTCAAAAACGCCAATATCACGTATGTAGAAGGTTATATTCCATATCGGGAGTACCTCAAGCGTGTATTTGGGAGTAGGGCAATCGTAGACATTGCCCAGCAGGGGCAGCTTGGCTATTCCATGCGAGTCATGGAGTCCATCTTCTACGATAGGAAACTCATCACCACGAACGCCCATGTTGCAGATGCTCCGTTTTTTGAATACGGCAACGTTCTTGTTTTGGATGCCGGCACCACTCCGTCCGAAGTGCAGGAGTTCATGGCCAGGCCGCACATGCCTTACGGCGATGAAATAAGGCGGCATTACTCCGTCGAAGCTTGGGCGGGTAGGTTTTCGAAAAGGACGGGCGGTGATATCAATGCTTAGGGAAAAACTGAAAGGTATGAGCGTTGAGGCCAAGTCAGCGACAGTCTACACGTTTTCTAGCGTTTTCTCGCGCGGCCTTGCAATCATATCAATGCCCATTTTTACACGCATTATGTCATCGGCTGACATCGGGGTGGTTAACCTCTACACGTCTTGGTACTCGATGATCAGCATCGTGTCCACACTGGCCTTGACGTCCGGTGGATATTCGCTTGCGATGAAGGAGTTCGATGGAGAGCGAGATGCATACGAGTCTTCGGTACTGACGTTGACAACCATCATGGCTCTTGTGATAGGCGGCGGTCTTGTGCTCTTGTCGCCATGGGTTTCTCCTGCTATTGGGCTGTCTCCACAGCTGATTTTTCTCATGGCGTTCGGGCTGTTGGTAATGCCGGCATGGGATTTCTGGAATCTTCGCCAGAGGTTTGAATATAAATACAAATTATCTTTCGCGCTTTCCGTTGGATCGGCCGTACTCGCTACTGTTGCATCCGTTGGCGCTGTGCTGCTGGTCAGTTCGCAACCTGAGCTGAACGTCAAGCTTTCCGAAGCGAGATTGTCAGCAAACTATCTTGTGGTTTACGGCTTGAGCGCTGTGATGTGGATTCTCCTTATGGTCCGCGGCAAGAGATTCTATGACCGTCGTTTCTGGAAATTCTCCCTCAACCTGAGTCTTCCCCTTATTGGATATTCCATCGCTAGCCAGGTTTTGAGTGTTTCAGACAGGGTGATGATCTCCTCGATGGTCGGCGATGCCGAGACCGGCGTGTATGGCGTATTGTACTCAGCGAGCAGCATCGCGCTTTTCCTTTGGTCCGCCATTAATGCATCGTTCATACCCTATCTATTCAGGAATATCGACACGGAGGGCCATCGGGGCATCAGAAGGGCTTCAAACCTGCTGCTCGCAGTGTTTGCCCTAGTTTCGGTTCTTATTTCCTGGCTAGGTCCTGAGATCATTAAGGTTCTCGCCACTGATGAATACCTGGCGTCCATTACGCTCATGCCCCCGATTGCTGCTGGAGTCTTCCTGACGTCCATATCCAATTTGTATTCCAATATCCTCGTCTACTACAAGAAGACTAAATACATCATGTTTGCTGCCATAGCGGCTGCCGTTGTAAACGTTGCCCTGAACCTCGTGGCCATTCCATTATTCGGTTATGGGGCTGCTGCTTACACGACGCTAGCAAGCTACATCATTCTTGCCGTATCCCAACGGGCGTGGGCCACCAAGGCCTGTCGGGAGCGCGGCAGAACTGAGCCCGTATACGAGGACGGCAAGCTTGGCGCACTCTCTTTGACATGCATTGCGGCAACGATGGCCGGTATCATTTTGTACCAAACAAACGTTCTACGGTATGTGACATGCGCCGTCCTCCTGGTTTTAGTCGCTTTCTTATCTGTTAAGGCGAAGTCGAGTAGGGAGAGTTAACGTGAAGGATTCCTATCCAGCGAACTTTATTAAGGAGATGTTGACCTTATGAAAGGCATAATTCTCGCGGGCGGTTCAGGGACCCGTCTGCATCCTATAACCAGGGCCGTCAGCAAGCAGCTGCTGCCCGTATACGATAAGCCGCTGATTTACTATCCCCTTTCGGTACTCATGCTCGCCGGCATACGCGAGGTGCTGGTCATCTCGACCCCGCGAGACGTGCCCTCCTTTCGCGAGCTTCTTGGCGACGGGTCGGACCTTGGAATGCGCCTGGAATACGCAGTGCAGGAAGAGCCTCGTGGTCTTGCCGAGGCCTTCACCATCGGCCGCGACTTCCTGGCGGGCGAGCCCTGCGCGCTGGTTCTCGGCGACAACATGTTCCACGGACAGGCCCTCACCAAGATCATCTTGGCTGCCAAGCGGAGGGTCGAGGACGAGGGAGGGGCCGTCGTGTTCGGTTATCCCGTACAGGACCCCCGCTCTTTTGGCGTAGTGGAGTTCGATGCCGAGCGCCGTGTGGTTGGCATCGAGGAGAAGCCCGAGCGCCCCAAGAGCAACTACGCCGTACCTGGCCTGTACTTTTACGATGGACAGGTCTCGGATATCGCCGCTGCTGTCGAGCCCTCTGCGCGCGGGGAACTCGAGATCACCAGCGTCAATGGCGCATACCTAGATCGAGGGCTGCTTTCCGTGGAACTCATGGGGCGCGGCATGGCGTGGCTGGACACGGGCACGCCCGAAGGCCTGCTTAAGGCTGCCGAGTACGTCGAGGCCGTTCAGAGCCGTCAGGGCTACTACATCGCTTGTATCGAGGAGATTGCCTTCCGTCGTGGCTTCATCGACGCAGCTCGGCTTGCGTCCCTCGGCAGGAGGATGGAGAAGACGGCTTATGGCAAGTATTTGCTTGCCGTCGCCGAGGAGGTGGGACGCTGATATGCTCGGCTCCTTTGAACCTAAGAACATCATCGTCACGGGCGGCTGCGGCTTCATCGGCAGTAACTTCGTGCACTATGTTGTGAACAACCACCCGGGTGTCCACGTCACCGTCCTGGACAAGCTGACCTACGCCGGCAACCCCGAGAACATCGCGGGGCTGC
>OLPG01002899.1_pt1 | contig 11383 bp, 7 predicted proteins | sample 1672311 | NCBI WGS metagenome assembly OLPG01 (sample SAMEA3136670, study PRJEB25190) | human gut metagenome | biome: human gut; feature: human-associated habitat; material: faeces | place: Austria | collected 2013
CAGAAATATCCTTCTGACGTTTCTTTACAATCTGTGGCTCAAATGTTGATTTACGGTCCTGTGGAACATCAATATCATACTCCTGAAGAAGTTGCTGAATGATGTTTCGCTTTCCCTCTGTCATTACTACTTTGTGTACAGGCTTCTTTTCTCTTCTTGCCATAATAAAAGGCCTCCTATGATTTATATTTTACCATAGAAGACCTTGCTGTTATTAGCTATTTACAGAAAAAGTTTCACATACTCTTGAAACGCTTATCCGCCGATCACTTCCTGCAATACTTTTCCTACTGCATCGGAGAATTCCCCAATCATCTTAATCTTCACCAGATTTCGTCCAAAAATCTTCCCTGCTACCTGACCGCCACGCTCAGATCCCATAAAGATTCCAATTACCTGAATCCCTTTCCTCTTTAACTCCTGTACTTCCCTGGTCGTATCCTGAACCGCCAGCAGATCCGTATATTCTTTATTCTTATAGAATGCACCTTCCCCGGCATCCTGGTCATCCTGTGGACTGGCATCGGTCAATACTAGCAGTATTTTTCTTGACTTCTCACTCATTTCCATCAGATGCCCTGCCGCTCGCAGCGCAAGTCCGTCCCTGTTATTTCCTGCTGCAACATATCGGAATAACTCATCTTCATTTCGTTTTTCATTATATTCTTTGAAAATCCGTATAACCGTGTATCCCCGGATACTACAGTAAGAGTAAATCTGCGCAGGAATTCCACATTGCTCCAGACTTCTGGCCAGCACATAAGCCTGCGCCGCAATCTTCTCCTGCATCTGTTTTCTTGAAGAGGATGCATCGATCAGTATGTCCACCGAGAATCCCGGAATCTCTATTTCTTCTTTTCTTTCAAACACTCTTGGATTATCCAGATACACAGCTTTCCATACCTTGGAAGGATTAATCTTCCCGTGGGTCGCCATTGTCGGAAAGGTCTCGTCATGTGTTTCCAGACAGATTCTCAGTTTCTCTGTAAGTCTCCGGATGCTGTTCTGATAGACTGTACGGTTGGTTTCAAAATACCTTTTGTTTTTTTCATACTGTCTTGCGGAATCATTCTGGAATTCTCTGATTTCCTTCTGTTCTTTTCTGAAAGTTCCTGTTTCATGACTTTCTTTCTTCTCCTTTTCTATTCCCGGCACCGCTGCTGTCATCCCTTTTGTGAATAACAGATGACTGTTTTTATGGTTCCCGACACATAGCCTGCGTTCTATTTTTTTCTGTTGCTGTTCTGTATAGATGCTTTTTCCAAAGCAGGCTTCTACATACTGTCTGGCTTCTTCCGGAGCTTTATGGAGAGAAAACTGTAGAAAATAATGTTTTCCCCGTTCTGTGGTTCCAGACTTTCCATCCATAACAGCATTCTTATCTTCATAATTCTTCGCCCGCACATAAGTTGCACTTACTTTTCCAACAGAATGAAATGCGCCCACCACTTTCTGCAAGAAATAAGTGCCTTCTTCTCTTTTCATCACAGTCGGACGATAGGAAAAATAGTTCCACAAGATTTCTTTTGTCCTGTCAAGGAGCTGCTCTGTTGTCATTTTCCCGGAGAAGGCAAATGCCTGAAGTATCTTCTCGTCTTCTGCCTTCAGCCCCGAAGTTTGTCCAAGAATTTCCCGGCAATGTGCGTTGCGAAACTGATCTATTCTGGAATATTCTTTATAATTCCGATATCTTTTCAGGCTCTCTCTAGCATATTCTTCCCGCAGCTCATCCAGTGCAGACCGCTTGGACCGTTCTTTCTGATACAACGCATTTTCAAGACCAATCCATAAAAGGCCTTCATATAATTCCTGATTTTTCCCATTAAGCTGATTGAAAAAATCATCTATTTTCTCCTGTTCATACCACTTGTAAGTCAGCCCAATGATCATATTCAGATACAGATCTGCATTTCCATCCAATGTAAATGCAAGAAACAGCGGCTCAAACCCATAGTTTTCTGCCGCTGCCCATATCAGATTCCGTGCCCGTTTTTCTTCTCTTAACTCCTGTTCTTCCACTACCGTCACCTTATCCATTTCTGCTTTCCTACAGCCCCTTACCTCTGTCAGCTGCTGTTTTCTAATTTCAGATCATCTATCTCTCAAACAAATCTTTTTTCTCTGTTTTCCGTGAAATTCTTGCATGAATCGTATCCCTAATTAACGTCTGCTCATACGGATCAAAAGACTTATTCGTGATTCCCATATCCAATGCTGTATGAACCTCAAGTCCTTTCTCCATCAGACCGATTGCCCCAAGAAGTCCCCTCAGATCCAACGCTTTCGAAGAGATTTCCGCATTTTCACATTTTTTCTGCAGATCTAAGAACACCGATGCAAATTCCCCTGCTGCATTCTCCCGGATCTTCGGATATTGTTTCCGGATTAACTTCACCAGACTTTCCTGTGAAATCATCGGCATCTGAATCACTGCAAATCTGGAAACCAGCGCCTCATTCAGTTCTTTCGTTCCTGAATACCCATAATTCATTGTGGCAATAAAGCGGGTTGCAGGATGCAGTTCAATCCGGTTATATCCCGGGACATCAATTGTCTTTCTGAAGTCCAATGTCGCATGAAGAACCGCCATTGCCTCACTTTTTGCCATATTGATCTCATCTAAAACAGTAAAACCTCCTGCTTTCGCCGTCGTGTATACCGGTCCTGGTCGGAAGGATACTTTACCGTCCCGGAATGTATCCATGCCGATCAGAGATGCCGCATCCATATTCACATGAAAAGAGACGTCCCAGCGCGGTCTTCCGAACACCCCGGCCAGATTCTCTGCAAAAAGATTCTTTCCGGTCGCCTTATGTCCTACCAATAGAAGGTTCTCACCACACAATATAGCTGTGATTGCCTGTTCCCACACTTCTTTTCCATAATAGAACTGTTCCGACTGCGGAACCCTTGCTTTATATCCGTCTTCAACCGGATAGTTTTTTCGGAATGCCTGAATCTCCTCGATCAGATTCTCCCGGATTCCAAGTTCTCTTAATTTTTCTAACAATTTTTTTCGCTTCCTTTATTCTTATACTGTCAGCGTAGCAAACAACACCTGTCCATTCACTGGTTTTGATAAATGTTCATTCACTCCGGCTTCTTTTGACTTTCTCCTGCCCTCTGCAAATACATTCGCAGTCATTACAATGATTGGGATCTCTTTGCGTCTTCTCTCTTCAGAGCCTCTTTACCGTTTCTTGCAACAGATACCTTTGCTTCTGTCATAATCTCGATATACAAGCCAGACAATTCATTGTTTTTATTTATCGCCTGCTCCCTTGTACAGATTTCTATTTTTCGCTTATAACTTTATAACTGTGTTTGCATTGAGTATACCTATTTTCAATACATTTGTCCATGTAAAACAATTATCCATATCAAATTGTTATGGTTTTAATACTAAATTCCTATTTTACGTCCATTTTCCTATGTGCTATTCTAACGTTGGTTAAAAAAATAACATTTCATTTTAAGAAAGAGGTATGACATGAACGAAGAAAAAACATGCCTTGAGAAACAGACGTTATCTCAGGAAATCTTTCTTACGGAATCGATGTTCAGCCTGGCAAGACAAAAGCAAAGGATATGATTGAACTTGGCGGATATATATATCCGTGATATTTTGAGCTAAACAAAGAAAATAAAAACTTCCGTATCTTCGGACCAGATGATAAAAATGGAAAAATCCATGATATCACTTACTGCCTGATGAGATATCATGGATTTTTTTATACTCTTTTATAAATCTGCCCGTTTTTTCAAAAACTTCTGAAATGCCTCATTGCCTAAAATCCAATGTGCAAATCAAGAAAACCAGGAAGAAAATATCCCTGTGGGTGCTTACATACCGGACATAATGCGGGTGCTTCTTTCCCTTCGTAGATGTGACCGCAATTTGTACAGATCCATTTTTTTGTTCCATCCGCATTTTCACACATATAAAACGTGTTATTCTCCAGGCTATCTGCAATCTTACGGAATCTTTGGCTATGTGCTGCTTCTATCTCTGCAATCTGCTGAAATGTTGCTGCTACCTCAAAGAATCCTTCCTGTTTCGCTACATCTGCAAATGCCGGATACACATCCTCCGCCTCTTCCTGCTCATTATGTTCTGACGCACGCAACAGCTGAACCAGAGTCTTCGTCTCATCTACCGGATAACTTCCATCAATAAAGATATTCGTTCCTGATGCTTCTTTTAACAATTCATAGTAACTTCCCGCATGTGCCCGCTCCTGGTCTGCTGTGTATAGGAAAATGTCTGCAATTGCAGGTTTTCCTTCTTTCCGTGCCTGCTCCGCCGCAAATGTATAACGGTTTCGCGCCTGTCCCTCTCCTGCGAACGCACGCATCAGATTTTGTTTTGTCTTGCTTTCTGAAAATAAACCAGCCATGTCATATACTTCCTTTCTTCAAATCTTCTACTCTTTTCTAAAAGCTAAATTCATCCAAATCAGTATATGTCATGACTGGTTTATTAATTCACCTGTCCCAAATATTCATAGAATTTTTGTAACTGTTCTTATTTAGTTAAATCCGATAAGTCTTCTCGCAACCGTATACGCAAGTGAAGACACTCTTCTTCCTGATCTTCCCGGAAGATTCATCGTCTGTCCAAGAATTCCATAACGGATCTTCATATAAGTCCTATAGTCTTTTTTCTTCAGATAAGCCCACAGTTCTTTCTTCTTCTCGAGGTTCTCTTTCTTCTTAGAGCGAATGCATAAAATAGAAGAAACTGTCATCATGATCGCCAGATAATTCACCATATATTTTCTCAGCTTCTTGCTTCCGATCAGACGCAGCTCATACATAGAAATCATTTTCTTCGTTACGAAAAGCTGCTGGTCGATTCTGTTGATCATCACCTTCTCATTGACTGACTGATCCTCACGTCCGATGAAATATCTGTAAAGATCTACATTCATGTAATAAAGTGTACGCACATGTGGCAGCGGATAATATACATAAATATTGTCTACATAAAATGTGTGCTTCGGCAGCTCTAACTGACAAAGCTTAAGCATCTCTGTACGATAAATAACAGAGTGCATCAAGATATACTGATCGAGACGGAAATGTCCGATGTCCTCCCATTTAAAAATCTGATTCTCCGGAAGAACGTTATCGTAACGGATAACTTTCTTATGTGTCATGCCAACCTTCTCATATACATAGTTCGCAATGACCATATCTACTTCAGACTCATCTTTTACAAATCCTTTGATCGTATCAAGGACCTTCAGCAATGCTTCCTCGTCTACCCAGTCATCACTATCTACAACCTTAAAATACTTTCCTGTCGCATGCTCCAGTCCACAGTTCACTGCATCTCCGTGTCCACCGTTCGGTTTCGCGACTGCTTTTACAATCGTCGGATATTTTTCCTGATATCGTTCTGCGATTTCCTGAGTTCCATCTTTTGATCCGTCATTCACTACAATGATCTCAACATCCTCGCCCCCAACAAGAATAGAATTGATTGCCTTTTCCATATATGCCTCTGAATTATAACATGGAATTGCAAATGAAATATATTTCATGGTTTTTCCTCCATTTTAAAATGCCGCCTACGGCGTCGCTTCCTTTTCTTTTACGTTTGACTATCTCATGAACCCGCGCTAACCGCGATCTACCGCCTGTTACACAGGCTGTTCATTCGATAATGGCGTAAGAAAAGTAAATGCCGCCTTTGGCGTCGCTTCCTTTTCTTTTACGCTCATTATATCATCTTTTCGACTTATTGTTGTAAATTTTCTTTTTTTCAGCTATAGTAATAACGAATCATTAATATATTATTGAGTTCTTAGAATATATTGACAACAGAAATCGACTATCTCAACTTAAACCAAAGGAGAAACTTTATGAAGAAGAATGCAATCGTCGGACAGTCCGGCGGACCAACCGCAGTTATTAATGCCAGCCTTTATGGGGTTGTTTACGAAGCACTGAACCGTGAGGATGTCATTGGAACAATTTATGGAATGATCAACGGAATCGAAGGTTTCCTGAATGAGAATATGATGGATATGAAACCTTTAGAAGCGAACGGTGAGCTTGAACTGATCAAGACAACACCGGGATCTTATCTTGGTTCCTGCCGTTACAAACTTCCGGAAGACCTGACAGACGCTGTCTATCCGCAGCTCTTTGAGAAATTTGAGAAGTACAATATCGGTTACTTCTTCTACATCGGTGGAAATGATTCCATGGATACAGTAAGCAAGCTTTCCCGCTATGCTGAGACTGTAAACAGCGAGATCCGTTTCATTGGAATCCCTAAGACGATCGACAATGACCTTGTCCTGACAGACCATACACCGGGATTCGGAAGTGCTGCCAAATATGTAGCGTCCACTGTTCGTGAGATTGCGATCGACGCTTCTGTTTATGATAATAAAAAATCCGTTACAATCGTTGAGATCATGGGACGTCATGCCGGATGGCTGGCTGCTGCCAGTGTCCTTGCCCGTAAATTCGAAGGCGACAATCCGGTTCTCATCTATCTTCCGGAAGTTGCATTTGATCAGGAACAGTTCCTTGCAGATGTTCAGAAAGCTTTCGAGCATACTTCCAACCTGGTTGTCTGCATTTCCGAAGGAATTAATGACGGAAACGGTAAGTTTGTCTGCGAGCTTGCAAGTGATGTAGGCGTAGACACCTTCGGACATAAAATGCTGACAGGCTCCGGAAAATATCTGGAAAACCTCGTGAAAGACCGCCTTGGCGTAAAAGTTCGTTCTATCGAACTCAATGTCAACCAGCGTTGTTCTTCCGCTATGCTCTCTGCGACAGACGAAAAAGAAGCGATTGCTTCCGGTTCTTTCGGTGTACAGACTGCACTGAAGGGAACAACAGGAATGATGATCGCCTTCCACCGTACAGACGATGCGGATTACCACATTACTTACGCTCCAGAAGATGTAAATCTCATCTGTAATCAGGAGAAAACAGTTCCTTTAGACTGGATCACAGAAAATGGTTCCGATATCGGACAGCAGTTCATTGACTATGCACTGCCTCTCATCCAGGGTTCTGTAAAAGTACCGGAAGAAGGCGGACTGCCGAGATTTGCTTACAGAAAAAATTAATACAAGTACTTCATAGATTCTGATATAATAAATTTGTAACCTAAATTAAATAAAAATGAAGGGAAAGAGAAATGAAAAAGTATTTAAAAAATGGTCTCTCAATCCTGACCTGTGTTGCGATGTGTGTCCAATCACCATTGGCAGTATTAGCAGAAGATGCGACAGAAGTACAGAACGAAATGCAAAGCGAAACTCCTGTAGTTCAACCCACAGATCTTCAAACATTGGATCAGCAGATTGTAGCATATGCTCAGGAACCGGCACAGTGGAAACAAAACACTACTGGCTGGTGGTATCAGAATGCAGATGGTTCTTATCCAAGAAACCAGTGGCAGTACATTAATGGAAGTTGGTACCATTTTGACGGAAACGGCTATATGCAGACCGGTTGGTTACAGCTTGGAAGTACCTGGTATTATTTGAAGTCCAGTGGAGCAATGGCAACAAATGAATGGGTTGACGGTGGCGTCTATTATGTGGATGCGAATGGAATCTACATTCCAGGGAAGACACAGACAACCGGAAGTTGGCAGAAAGACAACACTGGCTGGTGGTATCAAAATGCAGATGGTTCCTATCCAACAGACAAATGGAAAGAAATCAATTCCAAGTGGTATCACTTTAATACGAGTGGTTATATGGAAACAGGTTGGATCACAACAGGAGATCTGTGGTATCATCTTGCAGAATCTGGTGAACTGACTTGCGGATATCCAAATGGTGGAGAGACTGTAAAACTTACAAAGACAGTAAATGCAACCTGTACAACAGATGGATATCAAGAGTATACTTGTTCCAAATGTGAAGAAACACATCGGGTAATGTTACCAAAGACAGGACATAACTATCAAGTATCCAAGAAAGTAGACGCAATCTGTACTGCGGATGGATATGACGTATATACTTGTTCAAACTGTAAGGACACTTATACTAAAACTACACAGAAGAAGCTCGGACACGACTTCAGTAAAAAAATTGATCACAGGGATTCTACCTGTACTGTAAAAGGTTTTGATCTCTACCAGTGCAGTAGATGCGACGAAACAAAAAAGACGGAATTAGCCCTCGTTGACCACAACTACCAGTTAAGTAAAACTGTAAAAGCCACCTGTACTGCTGATGGTTACAAAGAGTACTCCTGCTCTATGTGTAATAAGTCCTATCAGGAGAAACTTCCAAAGACAGGTCACAACTATCAAGTGTCCAAAAAGGTAGATGCGACTTGTACCTCTGATGGTTATGAAGTATATGCTTGCGCAAACTGTAAAGACAGTTATACTAAAACCACTCAGGAGAAGCTCGGACATGATTATGAATTAATTAATGTTGTAATAGCAACATGTACAGAAGATGGTTATTATGAATATCAATGTACAAGATGTGGAGATTCTTATAAAGAGACTATTGCAAAGGTTGAACATAATTATAAATTAAGTAATACTGTTGATGCGACATGTACAGAAGATGGTTATTATGAATATCAATGTACAAAATGTGGAGATTCTTATAAAAAAGTAATCAAAAAACTTGGACATAATTATGAGTTAAGCAAAACTGTTAATCCAACATGTACAGAAAATGGTTACAAAGAATTTACTTGTACAAGATGTAGTGATTCATATAAGAATGTAACTGATAAGAAACTAGGACATGATTTTAGCAAGAAAGTAGATCATAAGGATTCTACTTGTATTGAAAAAGGATACGATCTTTATCAATGTACGAGATGTAATGAAAAAGAAAAGCATGAATTTGATTTAATTTCTCATAATTATGAGTTAACAAAAACTGTTAATGCAACATGTATTGCAAATGGTTATTATGAATACACCTGTACAATGTGTAAAGATAGTTATAAAACAGAAATCCCTAAACTTGGACATGACTATAAGTTGACAAAAACTGTTGATGCAACATGTACAGAAGATGGTTACTATGAATACACCTGTACAAGATGTGGAGATTCTTATCAAATCCCAATTGAAAAACTTGGACATGATTTTAGCAAAAAGACCGATCACAAAGATTCTACTTGTATTGTAAAAGGTTATGATAAATATCAATGTACAAGATGTGATGAGACAAAAACAGTAGAACTTGATTTAAATCCTGAAAATCATTCCTATACAGAAACTGGTAGAAATTTACAATATATCTATTATAAATGTAGTGAATGTGGTGCTGAGAAGAAAGAATTTAATGATCAAGAGTATACAATTGATCTTGGAAATGGAAAAACAACAACAGTTGTTGGACACTTTGATCTGGAAATGAGAGATAAAATTCTTGAAATTATTAATGAGAAGAGAGCATATTATGCTGGAGGAATTCCACTTCTATCATTAGCAGGAGATGATACTCCACTTCAAGATGCAGCTAACACAAGAGCAATTGAAATTACTTATTCTTATTCACACACTAGACCAAATGGAAAGAGAGCAATTACTGATCTTTATGCATATGCACAAACTGATGCAGAAAATCTTGCAAAAGGTCAACAAAGTGCAGAACAGGTATGTAATGATTGGTTTGCATCATCTTCTCATAATGAGAATATTGTAAAAAGAAGTCATCGCACTGTTGGAATTTCAGTATTTTGTCAAAAATTAGCTGAAGATGATTATGTAAATAATTTTTCACAATTATTTTCAACTGCTAAATAATATAAAATAAATCCCCTAATTTGGGGATTTATTTTTATGTTATATATTTATATGATTTTGATTCATTAATAATTAATTGTTTTCTGCCATCTACAACATTTCCTATTAATAAAGATGTTATTTTTTATTACACATTATTTTCCAATGCGTTCATCCAACAGATTCTGAACTTCCTCTCTTGTAGGCATTACGCGCAGTGCACCTTTTCTTGTTGTGATCACAGAAGCTGCCGCATTTGCAAATGTCAGCATATCTTTCAGGTTTTCTTCCTTTAAGTCTTCCATTCCATGTTCACAGATATAATGTAATACACAACCGCAGAATGTATCTCCGGCTCCTGTTGTCTCAATTGTATTTTTCTGAAGGAACGGTTTTACCTCTACAATGCTTCCATTATAGTATGCACGGCTTCCTTCTTTTCCCATAGATACAAGAATCAGCGGAATCTGATATCTTTCTCTGATCCAGTTTACACCTGCAGTATAATCCTCTTCACCTGTCAGCCACTGAATCTCATTGTCAGAGATTTTAAGAATCTGGCAATGTCCGAGACCGTATAACACCTGCTCTTTTGCCTCATCCAGTGAATTCCAAAGTGGAGGACGTAAGTTCGGGTCAAAAGAAATAATCGCACCAGACTCTTCCGCAATACAAATGGCTTCTTTTGTTGCTTCGCGCACTCCTTCATGTGTCATAGACAATGTTCCGAAATGGAAGATCTTTGTTTCTTTGATAAGTTCTTCACAAATCTCTTCTTTGTTCAGCATCATATCTGCTCCCGGATTACGATAAAATGAAAAATCTCTGTCTCCGTCCGGATAAGTATGTACCATAGCAAGTGTTGTATGGATTTCTTTATCTGTGCATAATCCGGATGCGTCGATCCCAACTTCTGTAATTGCATCTCTTAACTGCTCTCCGAAAAAGTCTTCACCTACTTTTCCGATGAATGCTGTCTTATGTCCTAACTTTGTCAGCATCGCAAGCACATTACACGGTGCTCCTCCTGGGTTTGCCTCAAAAAGAGGATTTCCCTGATTGCTCTTTCCGTTTTCTGTAAAATCAATCAATAATTCTCCAAGTGCTACTACATCATATTTTTTCATTTTCTTCTCCATTCTGCTGCCAAAGCGACAACATTTTTTCTATTCTCAACAGATTTCTATTTTTTCACACACCATCTGTACTGATAAGGATTCATCCATACCGAGTTCATCTCCAGTTTTTCTCCTGTAAATAAATCTTCATATTCACCTTCCAGACAATTCAGCCAGGCATTCTGTCCATACTCCGAGAAATTAGCCAGACAGATCAGTTCTTCTCTTCCTGCTGTCCTTCTGATTGCGAAGACTGAGGAATTTCCTGTATCCCATGTAGAGATACCGGCAGTCTCTCCAAAGCAATTTTCCTCACGTCTGAATTCTTCCATCTGTTTCAAACCATTCCAGATCGCATACTGTACAGTACCTGGTTTTTTTCTCTTCTCTGCATTCTCCCACTGGAACGGACTTCGATGCAGATATCGACTGTCCGCAGCAGTATCCGGGTTTTTCTTATAATTGTAATCATTGACCTGACCGATTTCATCTCCGGATGAAAGCATCACAAAACCTTCCATGCTCATAC
>OLPG01002904.1_pt1 | contig 11371 bp, 7 predicted proteins | sample 1672311 | NCBI WGS metagenome assembly OLPG01 (sample SAMEA3136670, study PRJEB25190) | human gut metagenome | biome: human gut; feature: human-associated habitat; material: faeces | place: Austria | collected 2013
CCAGTCATTGACAACGCGGTAAAACACAAACATATGGCACAGATACAGTTCCAGCGAAAAGCTGCCCACTGCTTCCAACCACCGGATTTTCTCATGCAAAAATGCGCAGCCCTGCACCATCAGATACGTCCAGATCAGCCCTGCAAGCAGACCGCTGCGGATTTTTTCTTCCAGCGGCGGGATCACGGTATAGCCTGCCAGCTCCGTTTTGACGACAAAATACATTCCGACCGCCAGTGCCAGAAGCTGTAACGGATACAAAAACCCCGCCGCCTTTAACAGCTGCCTTTCGTACTGCGCAAGCAGCATTCCAAACAAAAATGTAACATTGGAAATGTACCAGAACAGCGCGCGTCCCTGCCAGATCAGCAGTCCGGAATACGCCGTCAGGCAGACCGCCATCAAAAGCATCCGCACCCACGGTCTGTCAGAAAGCCGGTAAACAACGTAAAACGCCAGATAAAAGACCAGAATATTTCGGATATACCAATACTCTGCCCCGGTCAGGAACGAAACCCATCCTGCCATTCCCGAAATTCCGCCGTCATAGACCGTAATCAGTCCCACAATCAGAAGATACGGTAAATAGACAGTTTTAAAACGTTTCCACAAAAATGTTCCATTGATTCTCTTTTTCCCAACACTTTTGACCAGCCCGTAGCCGGACACTACAAAAAATAAATCCACACCGTAAACACCGAACCTGCCCAGCCCATATTCCAGCAGATCGCTGTGAAATATCTCCCCAATCCACACTGCATAATGGCAAATCAGAACCAGGAAAATGGCAATTCCGCGCAGCAGCAGGCTCTGTTCCTTCGTAAGAAAAGCTTTTCTCTGAGTCATTGTTTTCTTCTTTCATTTATTCCTTTCAAATGCAGAAAAATTCAGGTTTTAAAATCGCAATGCTGCCCGGATCGTTTCATATAACGCCGGGTTTCCGGTCTGTAGGTTGATGCTGCCGTCCTTATTGATCAAAATCAGAAACAGCACCGCTGCCTGAAAGAAAATCGCTGCCTTCAGCCAGGCGACATACAGGCCATAGACCTTTTTCTGCCGCGCCGCTTTCGCTGCCCCAAGCACTGCCACAACCGCCGCCAAAAAGATGCCAAAGGACACGTCACAGCCATAGCGGATCAAAATTCCCGCGCCGTTTGCATCCACACAGCCAATCACAAGCGCTGCTGCAAGGGAAACGCAGCAAAACCACGTCAGTTCTTTGGAAAGTACACCGTTTTTTTTGAGTCTGCCGAGCAAAAAAATCCCCCAGGTCAGCATACTGCAGGCGAAAATCCCGCCAAACCAGCTTTCCGTTACCAGTTTTCCGAGATAATCCGTCGCAATCGACGCGCTCTGCAAATACGGAAACTTTCCTTCCAGCTGCATCGGCTCGAACAGGAAATACCAGATTCCATACAAAATCCGCTCCAGATTCGTGCCGCGGTGCGTCATATCGTTGCTCGTCATGCTATAGGACGCGCCAAAATCAAAGGGGGAGCCAAACCGCAGCACATTATACGCCATCAGTCCGGCCGCAACCAGTACATAAGGCACAACAAGCGCAGCTGTCTGTTTCCAACCCTTCTTTGAAAACAGCTCCCTTCTCACAAAGGCCCTCTCCCAGAACAAGACAACCACCAACGCTGCAAACAGGATAAACTGAGGCCGGCATCCTGCCGTGAAAGCCATACAGAAAGAGCCAAACGCATACAGCCCCACTGCTTTTTTTGGACGGTTCAGCCCTGCCAGATACAGCCAGAGTCCCGCCGTTGCAAACATCGTAGACGCGGCAATCGGCACATGGTAAAGATCCGGTCGAATCAACAGATAAAACATCGAATAGGTTCCGACGAGCATCCCGGTTCCTACCGCCCACAGATAAAAGGGCTGCTCCTTAAAATACCGTTTCATCAGTTCATAGACAAACCCAGCCGCCGCAATGATAAATCCTGCAAAAAAGACAAATACCGCCACATAGTTTTGCAGCGCGCCCCCCGTCAGCAGATAATAGGGCAAATACAATAGCAGCACTGGGACAATACCGAAATACACATAATATTTCCCATTGTGATAGGCATAATCCGCCCGATAGCCAATTCCCGCCGCCTGCAGTGCGATGGTATCATAGGGATTTTTCATTGCTAAAAGCGCTTCTTCTGCATCCCCGACACTGACCTTCCCTTCCGAAAGTGCTTCTGCCAGCTCCTGGTACTGTGCGTGATGCACTGCCAAGTTCTGTCGACATTCCGGATTGATGCGGACGAAGAAAAATGCCCCTGCCAGCAATATTGCAGTAAACCCCAATACGACTACAAACCGCTTTTGACGACCGCGCGCATCCTGCGCGTCAAAGCTGATCTGATGCAGCCTGCTGTCTTTTTTCAGCAAAAGCATTCCAAACACAGCCGCCCACAAAACCACAAAGCGTCCCGCCCGAAAGTGGAATGGAACCGTTCCATTTGCAGACAAACCATGATATTTTACAACCAGCTCGCCATAGCTTCCTGCGGCAGCATTTCCAGAGGCGTCCGCCGTCTGGATGCGGATATAGAAATCCGACACCTTTCCATACGGATACACCTTTAAATACCGATTTTCCGGAACCGACTGCAGCAAAATTCGCCCGTCGCCCAGGCTATAAGGATAGCTGTTTCCCTCGTCCCGTGCAAATACCTCTGCCAGAACAGGCTGATTGTACAAAAAATCCAGATTCAAAAAAATCCGTTGCAGCGAGCCTTTATAATTTTTTACCCGCAGCGTCAGGCTGCCGTCCGGGACGTGCAGATAGCCCGCGTCATCCAGGTAGCTGCCGTCAAGCAGGTACAGTGTGCTGCCACTGTCCGTGGTCTGAGCGCCTGGTGCTGTCGCAGCGCTGTCCGCCACGTCCTCACTGCTATCTGCTGCTGCAGCGTCGTTCGCCACGTCCTGATCCAGCTCCTCCATCGTCGTATAATCCGCGAGAATTTCCACCCGCGCAGTCAGATCCTCTGTTTTTTTTGTCACCGTCGTCCAGAACGAGAACTGACACGGTATCAGTTCCAATAAAAGGGCTGCCAGCAATGCTGCAGCCGCCTTTTTTATCCATTCAGAGCGCATCTTGCCTCTCCCTGCTTTCTGATTTTTCTCCTGCCTGCCATACAAAATATCCCATATGTCATAAAACAGACTTTTGTTTTAGTGTAGCATAAAAAAAAGAAAGTGAAAAGCTCTGCATTTTTCATGCAGAGCTTTCACTTTCTTATGAGGGGGGAGATAGTGAGTTGTTCTACTATCTGAAATCTATGATACCCGAAAATTGTGAGCATTTTGTGTACAGTTTCTAAAAAGCTTCTTAAAAGTTATAAACTGCGTCTAAAATCCATTTCGCGTTGTCAAAAAATATCAGCTTTTCGCCACCATCGCGCGGCTCTGTTACCGGTACTGCTGCATCACAAGCTGCAGCTTCGTATTTCCCTGCCAGGTATTGACGCCCGGATAATACACGACGTCAAAATACAGAGGACTGCCTTTTCCGCTGTACAGTCCGTCCAGCGCAGTCTGTCCGTATTTTTCTGCCGCATAGGCTTCGAAATTGTCCTTTCCGCCAAAATACATCATCTCCCAGCGTTTTTGCTCGCTGTCCTCCACCGTAAAACGAAGCACATTTCCTGCTTTGCCGAGTGCACGAGCCGAAACAAACTTCAGATCTTTTTGTGCAAATACCGGCTTCGAATTGCCTGTTCCAAAGGGCTCCAGCAATTCCAGCTCCTCCACCAGCCTAAACGATACATAGGATACCGGCATTGGAACATCGATATGGATTTTTTCCTGCAGATCGTCCTCCGCCAGCGTACATATTTCATTGATCTTCTGACGGAACGGCTCCACATCCTCTTCCCGCATGGAAAGCCCCGCCGCCATCTTATGCCCGCCAAATTTTGACAACAGATGCTTTACCCGGTTCAGTCCTTCATACATGTGCCAGGTCTCGATCGATCTTCCTGAGCCCTTTAAACCTTCCGCGCCCTTCGTCAGCACAAAGACCGGACGGTAATATTTTTCCCGGATCCTTCCTGCCACGATCCCGGCAAGACTTTCATGACATTCCGGCAGGTAGACCACCAGCACGTCTGCATCCTTAAGTTCACTGTTCTCCACCTGGATAAACGCCTCTTCTACCGCCTGCGCCGTCATATCCTTCCGGCTGTCATTGAGTGCTTTCAGATCACCTGCCAGCAGATCCGCCTCCGCCACTTTCTTTGCCTCCAGAAGCTCCAGGGCACGCTTTGCTGTATCCAGTCTTCCACTGGCATTCATACACGGACCGATCACAAATCCAATGTGATACGGAGACAGCTTATCTACATTCACACCAGTACATTCCATCAGCGCCTTCAGCCCCAGATTCTCCGTCCGTTTCAGCATATCCAGTCCCTGTTTAACGAAAATACGGTTTTCGTCCACCAGATCCATAACATCACCGATCGTTGCGATTGCCACATTTTCCATCAAATAATCTGCATCTTCCGCATCTTTTCCCATGGCTTCCATCAGAGCCTCCACCAGCTTGTAAGCAACCGCAGCCCCGCACAGCCCTTTGAACGGATAAGTACAGTCCTCCTGCTTCGGATCCACAACCGCATCTGCCTCCGGCAGAATATATCTTCGTCCCGCGCCAATTTCCGTATACGGGACCTCATGATGATCCGTCACCACAATCGTCATTCCCATACTTTTTGCATAGGCGATCTCCTCTGCCGCCGCAATCCCGTTATCACAGGTAATGATCGTATCCACGTCGGCCTCCAGCGCCCGGTCGATCAGGTTCCGGTTCAGACCATACCCGTCCTTCATACGATCCGGAATGTCACTGTCCACATCAGCTCCGAGCATCCGGAATCCCTCCAGAAGAATATAGGTCGACTGGATTCCATCAATATCATAGTCTCCAATGATCCTGATTTTTGCATTTTCTTTTATCTTTTCTCCAAGAACCGCTACTGCCTTGTCCATATCCTTCATCAGCATTCCATCGTACAGATCGACGATCGTACCGTTTAAATATTTCTCGATCGCATCATCCCCGATCACATCCCGGTTTCTTATTAGGGAAGCCACTCGCGGACTGATATGGAATTTCTCACTGATATGCTGAAAATCCGCTCCTTTTCTCAGAAGTACCCAGTTCTCCATTTTCTCTTTTCCTTTCTTTGGTAGTCAGATAATACAAAGATGCCGGAGGATTCTCCCCCGACACCTCATTTTCTGTCAGTTATTTCTTTTTCGCTGCTTTTTTGCCGCCGATTTTTGTTTTCATTACATACCATAATGCACCGGTAATACATACAGATGAATATCCGCCACCTGCAATACCAACCATAAGAGGTGCTGCAAATTCTTTAATAGAGCTTACACCCATGATATAAAGAACCGCTACCATGACAAATGTAGTAAATCTTGTGTAAATACTTCTTGTCAGTGTATAAGTGATACTTCTGTTTACAAGCGCTTTCAGATCATCGTTTCTCTTCATGACCCGAAGCTCTTCACGGATACGGTCGAAAATAACGATCGTCGCATTGATAGAATATCCAAGGATTGTCAGCATACATGCGATAAATGTATTACCGACAGATGTTCTTGCAAGTGCATAGAATGTAAGCACAAATAACAAATCGTGCAAAAGAGCAAGAACCGCACTTGATGCGAAACGTACATCTTTGAACCGGAACCAGATATAGATCAGCATACAGATTGCTGAAATGATAACTGCAATGATCGCATCCTGTCTCATCTCGGAGCTTACCGTAGAACTGATATTTTCTGCTGTAATTGTCGATGTGTCTACACCAAATTTATCAGCAAGCGCATTGTTAAGTGCTTCTCTTTCGTCAAGATTCAGCGTCTGTGTCTTGATGATGATCTGATTGCTGTCTTTTACTTTCTGTGCCTGTACATTGTGATCTCCGGTCACATCTTCTACAACCGGAACGATCTTTGAATCAATCTCTTTGATCGAGTAATCTTTATCAAATGTTACGGTTGTAGCCGTACCGCCCTTGAATTCCAGGCTGTAGTTCAGCGCACCTTCACCTTTTCCCGACTGGACTCCCATTGTCACAAAACCTGCTGCGATCACAGCAATTGATATTGCAAAGAAAATGGCTTTCTTTCCGAGGAAGTCGATAATTTTTCTTTCTTTTTTGAATTTCTTCGCATAAAATTTCACATCACGAAGACCAATCGCATACAGAGAGAAAATGATGATTCTGGTAATAACAAGTGCCGTAAACATTGACACAACAATACCAAGTGCCAGTGTCTGTGCAAATCCTTTTACAGAACCTGAACCCTTGAACCAGAGAATAGCTGCAGCGATCAGAGTTGTTACGTTACCGTCAACGATCGCAGACATTGCTTTGTGGAAACCATTCTTCAGGGAAGTCTTAACACTGATACCTGTTGTCACTTCTTCACGCACACGGGCGAAAATGATAACGTTGGCATCCACCGCCATACCGATTCCAAGAATAATACCTGCAATACCCGGAAGGGTAAGCGTGATATTGAATGCATTTAAAAGCACCAGGATCAGTCCTGTATAGATCAGAAGTGCAAGACCTGCTGCAAGTCCCGGAAGCAGATATACGAAGCACATAAATACGAAGATGATGGCAAGTCCGATGGCACCAGCCATTAAGCTTGTGCTGATTGCTTCTTCTCCGAGCTGTGCAGCTACTACATTAGAGCGAAGTTCTTCCAGTTCCAGAGAAAGTCCACCGATTCGGATGGTAGCTGCAAGATTGTCTGCTTCTTCATAACTTGACATCCCTGTGATAACGGCTTCTCCGCCTTCGATCGCCTGATTAACTCTTGGTGAACTGATTGTCTGTCCATCATAAATAATGGAAATCTGTTTTCCTACATTTGCTGCTGTTGCTTCTGCAAATTTGGTTGTTCCTTCTTTGGTAAGCTGCAGGGCAACTACATATTCTTTATTCTTAGTCGTAGAGTTTTCCTGCGTCTGGGCCTCTGCATTTTTAACATCTGTTCCTTCAAGAACGGTGTTGCCATCTGCATCCTGAAATACCAGTGATCCTGGTTTGCCAAGTTCTTCCAGAACTTTATTGGCATCGGATACACCTGGGATCTCGATGTTGATCCGGTCGTCCCCTTCCTGATATACACTTGCTTCTGTACTGTACTGCTCTACACGCTTCTGTAACTTGTAGATCGTATCCTTCATATCTTCTGCTGAAGGATTCTTGTCTTTTGCCTGATAAGTGATGCTGACACCACCTGCAAGGTCAAGACCAAGATTGATATTTCTTGCAGAACCTGTGTGGGAGGAACCAAATCCCTGCCAGCAGGTAAATCCAAGAAGTCCTAAAAGTGCAGCAATCAGAACAAGGCTTACTATTCCTTTACTCTTCTTCATGTCCAAGTCCCTTTCTTAGTTTTCGTCTGCCATTGCAGCCTTTATCATAATCGCGCATTCTACGCGCTTACGTTCCATCTCACAGCCCAGATCATAAGAATCATTTAATCCGTCTGCATACTTGTATGCGTTTGCCATACACCCGCCACTGCAGTAGAATCTTGCAAAACATTTCTTGCATTTTTCTTTGGTATATACATTGCAGCAACGGAACTCATCTGCGATCTCCGGTCTTGTAATTCCTTCGTTTACATTTCCCATCAGGAAATTTTCATCACCTACAAACTGATGACACGGATAGAAATCTCCCCATGGAGTAACAGCAAGGTATTCTGTTCCCGAACCACATCCGGACAGACGTTTATACAGACAAGGTCCTCCTTCCAGGTCGATCATAAAGTGGAAGAAATTGAATCCTTCTCCCTTTTTGTCTTTCTCAATGATATATCTTGCAAGCTTGTCATACTCATCAAAGATCTGCGGAAGATCTTCTTCACGGATTGCATACGGATCAGATTCATCCCCGACAACCGGTTCGATCGACATCTGCTTGAAGCCAAGCTCTGCAAAATGCTTTACATCCTCTGAAAAATCCAGATTGTTTCTGGTAAATGTTCCGCGGATATAGTAGCGCTCCTGATTACGTGAATCAGCAAGCTTCTGGAACTTCGGTACAATCAGATCATAGCTTCCCTTTCCGTTTCTGAAAGGACGCATTCTGTCATTTACTTCCTTACGTCCGTCAAGGCTGATGACCACGTTATCCATCTCTTTATTGATAAACTCCTGAATCTCATCATTCAGAAGCACTCCGTTCGTAGTTACTGTAAAGCGGAAATGCTTATCATGAAGCTTTTCCTGCTCTCTTCCGTATGCCACCAGGTCTTTTACAACCTGCCAGTTCATAAGAGGCTCTCCACCAAAGAAATCAACTTCCAGATTCCTTCTTGTTCCGGAATTGGCGATCAGGAAATCCAGGGCTTTCTTACCAACTTCATAAGTCATAAGCGCTCTTCTTCCGTGATACTCTCCTTCTTCTGCAAAACAGTATTTGCAGGCAAGATTGCAGTCGTGTGCGATATGCAGGCAGAGTGCCTTCACAACCGTCTTACGCTTGATAACCTCCCCGATAAAAGGTTCATATGTATCAACAACAAAAAGCTGTCCGTTTGCAGTCAGCTCTGTCACATCATCCAATATATCTCTGAGTTCTTCTTCGGAATATTTCCCTTCCAGCTCATCTTTCAGCTGGTTCCATGTACTTTCTTCTTTCAGCGTCTGCACTGTCTGATTCTCGTTCATACGGTTCAGACATGCAATAACTTCGTACCCCGGCTCGTCCACTACATGAACGCATCCGCTGTTGACATCAAGTACAATATTATATCCATTGTTCTGGTACTGATGAATCACAACCGGTACCCCTTTCTATCCTTATTTTTCAAATTTTTCTTCATACGTCAAATGACAGCGGCTTTAAAGCCGCTGCCTGCTTGTCATACTTATTCACTACACTTACAAATATCTCTTATTTGCTGTGTTCGCAAGTCTGATTTCCTACTGTACAAGAAGTCTTGCATGCTGACTGACAGGATGTCTGGCATTCTCCACATCCGCCCTTCTTTACTGTATTGTTCAGAGTCTGTGTATTCAATGTTTTAATGTGTTTCATTGTAATATCCTCCTTCTTTGCTCATTATGTGATACAGTATAGCACATATCCCTTGATACCGTCAACGCAAAAATTACATCTCCGCACCCTTCAGGACACCATACCACCGAGCATTCCGCCTGCCCCACAGAGGATCCAGGCGATCATCATCTGCATTCCACCCTGCACGCTCCGGTAGATCCCTGCTGAAATTGCAAGCAGTAGCAGAAAATAGAGCATTCCAAGCATAAATCCCCTCAGGAATTTCCTTGTCTTCCCCATTTTTCCCATGGCAAATCCACCGGCAAATGTGGAAATTATGTAAACCGCAAGGATCCCGATCCGGACTGTTTTCTCGCTTAAGTCAAACTTATACAGTCCAAAAGACAGCCCGAGCAGCATCAACATCGTAAGAAAGTAAGAAAGCATCAGTGCTTTCACAAGTCTTGTAAAACAGATATTTCCAAACAGCTTTTTTTCCATAAGAACCCCTCCTGTCCTTTTATACTATGAGAGATTCTTATGAAATATTCCTTTACTGTTCCATCTGTCGTCCCAGAAATCCTGCTGCGCAGAGTATCATCTTCTGTTCCAACTCACCGGGTTTTTTCCTGCCGTCCTTTGCCAGGATCACGACAGAACCGATCGCATCTCCGGCGCAGATGATCGGACTTACCACCTGCCATCAGTTCTGCATTCTGTCCCGACACGATGACCGTGAACTTCCGATCCATAGAGGATGCCAGAAACTGCTCCCTTCTTGCGATCACTTCCGCAAGCTGTCTTGTGATCAGCTGTTCCTGAAATTCTTTCTTCCCCGGTCCTGCTGCTGCAATCACCTGATCTGTATCTGTGATACACACCAGATATCCAAGCGTCTGTGCCAGACTTTCCGCATATTGGTCTGCAAAATTTCCCATTTCCCCAAGCGGTGAGTATTTTTTGAGAATGATTTCTCCTTCCCGGTCGGTGAAAATTTCAAGTGCATCACCCTCACGGATACGTAGCGTGCGCCTGATTTCCTTCGGAACGACAATTCTGCCAAGATCATCGATCCGGCGGACAATTCCTGTAGCTTTCATATTGATTCTATTCCTCCTGTGTTCCACATATTTTCCATATTTTATTCGATATGGGTAGTATGTGGAAAAACGCAGAATTTTATTACTCCGTATCCCTGAAATCTTTATTTATAATATCTTTCTTCGATCATATCCAGAAAATCCCGGTTTAAATAGTCTTCCATCTTTTTAAATGTTTCTTCGTTGCGGATCAGTCTTCCCGGCTCCTGATATTCTACCCACGCCATTGCACACCATGTAATTCCCCTGAGACACGTGATCGGAATAAAAATGTTCAGACGTTCTTCGATTCCACTCACATCAAATCTGCCATTTACCGCCTGGATATATTTTCTTGTAAAATCAGCCATCTCTTCTTCTGTCAGAATCAAATCTGTTTTCCAGAAAGTTGTCGTTGGTGCAAGGAAATGCCCCAGATCCTGAACCGGATCACCATAAAGCGGCTTTTCCCAGTCAACCAGATAATTGTCTTTTCCTGCGCCATTCATCAGGAAATTTCCTGAATTCAGCTCTGTGTTAATACAGCATCTGTATCCACTATAATCCCGGATCTCATTGATCTTCTCCTGTCCCAGCTCCAGAAGACGCCGGATCTGTACTTTTTTCTTTTCTTCTCCCAGATCAGACTCGTAGTATGTCTGCACCATCTGATTACATTCATCCAGAATCGCCTGCAGTGGATTCGATGGCGATATCAGTCCATCCGTTTCTTTTACCGGAACACTGTGGATATCCGCAAGACATTCTGCCGCTTCCATCAGATTCTTCCGATAATCCAGTGCACTCCCTTCCAGAAACTCCATAACCATCACACCATACGGCAGTTCCTTCTTACTTCCATCTACAAAAACCGGCACTGGCGTCCGTCCTGAATCTGCCAAAAGCTCCAATGCATGATATTCGTATTCAATCTGATTTTCCAGATGCATCTGGCTTCCTGTATTGACACGAAGCACCAGTTTCTTTCCGGTCAGTGGGTGTACGAACCAGTAGTTGATATTATATTCGCCCTGTGCCAGTGGCTGATAGGCAATCTGAATTTCCTTCTGCTCTTCTTTCCCGATCCCGATTCCTTCCAGATAATGTTCTGTCTGTACATATTCTTTTAATCCCTGAATTCTTTCCATCTTATTCTCCCAGCCTTCCCCACTTTTTATCTTTTTCACTCATTCTGTATGGCACATCAAGCTCTGGCCATGCAATATGGATTGTCGGATCATC
>OLPG01002910.1_pt1 | contig 11358 bp, 11 predicted proteins | sample 1672311 | NCBI WGS metagenome assembly OLPG01 (sample SAMEA3136670, study PRJEB25190) | human gut metagenome | biome: human gut; feature: human-associated habitat; material: faeces | place: Austria | collected 2013
TCGGGGATGCCGCAAATTTGCTTGCACAATGTTTTGAGCCTTTGTTTCGACAGGCGGGGGACAGGTGTGGAGAAACGCGTCCGTGCCCGCGTTCGCTCATGGCGGATGCGTGGTCTTTCGTGCTTCCGGATGCGTTTGGTTCTGGCGCTTGCGTGGCTCGGTGTAGTATCGTAGAACATACGTCAAATTGACGAGGCTCTTACGTGGCTTTTACAGATTATGGGGAACTGAATGGCGTTAACGTTTGCTGACTTTCTTGCGCAGGCTATGGCCCAGCCGATCCTGTTCGTTATTTTGGTGCTCATCATCGGCGTCACGGCCGTGTCCGGTGCAACCGACGCGCCGAACGCCATTGCCACCGTGGTGTCAACCCGGTGCCTGAAGCCGAACGTGGCCATCGGCCTGGCGGCGGTGTTCAACTTCGTGGGCCTGGTGGGCATGACGTTCATCTCCACGGCCGTTGCGAAAACCATGTTCGGTATGGTCGACTTCTCAGGAAATACCGATGCGGCGCTATTGGCCCTGGTGGCAGCCATGATCGGCGCCATCGGGTGGGGCATATTCTGCTGGTTTTTCGGCATACCGTGTTCGAAGTCGCACTCGCTGATCGCCGGCATCACCGGCGGCGCCATCGCCATGAACGGCTGGGCGGGCGTTGTGCCCTCCGAGTGGGTGAAAGTCATCTATGGCATGGTGTTTTCCCTGGTGGCAGGCTTTCTTTTGGGCTGGGTGTTCACGAAGGTCATCGAGCGCGTGTTTAAGATGGTTAACCGCCAAGTAGCCAACACCGCCTTCACCGTCATTCAGGACATCTGCGCGTTGGCGCTGTCGTTTTTGCACGGCGCGCAGGACGGCCAGAAGTTCATGTCCATCGCCATGCTGGGCATCGCACTGTCGTTCGGCAGCTCCACGCCTGACGCGGGCGGTTTCCCCATGTGGATCATGATCACGTGCTCGCTGGCCATTTCGGCCGGCACGGTGGTGGGCGGCAAGCGCATCATCAAGTCCGTGGGCATGGACATGGTGAAGCTGGAGAAGTACCAGGGCGTGGCTGCGAACTTTTCTACGGTGTTCACGTTGCTGTTCGCCAGCTTGACGGGCATGCCGGTTTCCACGGGCCACTGCAACACGTCGGCCATCATGGGCGTGGGTGCCAGCCGCTCCATCAAGCGCGTGAACTGGAGCATCGCGAAAAACATGCTGCTGGCCTGGGTCATCACGTTCCCCGCATGCGGCCTGATCGGTTTCGTGTTGGCCAAGCTGTTCATGATGCTGGCGTAGACGCCGCGCAGGCGTTTCGGCTTGCTTTTTGTTCGCCATTTCCCAGAGCGAGTGCTCTTAAGTAGAAGCTGCTCCAGGCCCGGGCAAATGCCCGGGCTTTTTTGCGTTAGGATTGGGGCTCGCCTGTTCGTGGAGGTGCGCTATCTGGGCTGGCTTGTTCCCTCTCCGAATTTCCGTGCTGCTTTCTGTGGCGCTGCGTATGAAAATCGCTCATGTATGTGATTTAACTTGTCTTGTCGAGGTAGCGAGCCAAAGATGATTGCGTTTTCCCTGGTCACAGAGCAGTGGAAAAAGGGGATACTCAACGAATCCTCAGCAAATCACATACATGAGCGATTTTTGATTTCAAGGTGGCTTGATGGGGCGTTTGGCTTGCGGCGGATTCGCATGGCGGGCATGCTGCAGCGGGTTTTGGCGGGTTGCAAGTTGGTTGCGGGCTGGCTTCGCGGCGGTGGCGCTTGCTTCGTGGGGACAACGGGGCGTTCATGCCGGCGTCGAGGCAGGCTTGCTTGTCGGGGCTGAACGCGTTGGTCGTCATGGCGATGATGGGGATGGTGCGCCCCAGCGGGTTCTTGCCGCGGCGAGTCTCGCGCGTGGCGTCGAGGCCGTTCATCGCGGGCATCTGCACGTCCATGAGGATGGCGTCGAACTGCCTGGGCTCCACCTGCGCAAACGCCTTAAGCAGCGTGCGATCGTCGGGATAGATGGTGCAGCTGGCGCAGGCGCATGGCGTCGCCGATGAAGTGCTCGTGGGTAAGCTCGTGCACGCGGATGGTGAACGTTTTGCTGCGGCTTTCGGCCTGCGAGCGGATGATGCTGTCGATCTGCGCAACCTGGTCGGCCAGGCTGATGGGCTCGCGGCCAAGCGTGACTTCGCTCGACTCGATTTTGCTCATGTCAAGCACGTCGTTGATAAGGCTGAGCAGGTGCTGGCTGGACGTTTGGATCTTGTGCAGGTACGCGTCCATTTTCTCGGGGTCGTCCTTGTCGTGCTCCATGAGCTTCGTCAGGCCCACGATGGCGTTCATGGGCGTGCGGATGTCGTGCGACATGTTTGCCAGAAACTCGCTTCTCGACTTGTTCGCCGCGTCCGCCTTGGCCTTTGCGGCTTCAAGCTCGTGCGTGGACTTGGCCTGCAGGTGGCGCCGCTCCGTTTCGAACTGGGCTTTCTGTGCGGAAACCTGCGCGCGGTACGTGCTGTACACCAGCGCGGCCACCAGCGCCAGCAGCGCCGTGCCCAGCGTGAGCGTGGTGCGCGTGACCGTTGCCTGGTAGCCCAGAAGCGCGTTGTTCGTGATGGATTTGCCCACGATGCACACCAGCGAACCGGTGCACTATTCGTCACGACCTGCGCAAACTTCGGGTGGCGGAATTACATAGGGGCATGTGGGTGACCCGCGCGTTTGGGCAAGAAATCGAACTTTCCGAGCCTTGAGACATCGCTTGAGGCTCGGAAAGTTCGATTTCTTGCCCAAAATCGGCTCGAAAAGGGATGGGCATTCGGAAAGTTCGAAATCGTGCCAGCTTCGACTGGCTGAAGGGGCAGCGCTAGAAAGGGACGGGGCGAAGGAGCGACGCTGAGGGGTAGGGCGGAAGAGGCGAGGGATGGACGGCGCCGTTAGCGCTTGTTGTAGCGGTAGGCGATCCAGGGGCGGGAGGCGGCCAGCTCGTCGATGGTGGGGCGGTGAAACGCCCGCCCGGCCTTGCGGGCGCGCGTGGCCTCGTCGATGCGGTCCCACAGCCCGCCTTCAAGCGTGGCGTCCGTGACTTTCGTCATGTACGCCAAGTCCAGGTCGATGGGGGATAAGGCCCACATGCGCAAAAGCGACAGCTTCGCCGTGGTCGGGTACTTGGCCATGACGTCGTACTCGAACGGCGTCATGGAAAACGCGCGCTTGGCCTGCAGGCGGAACACCGGCTTCATGGCGGCTTTCAGCTTGTTGAAGAAGCGCTCGTGTACGTCGCGCGCAAAAAGCGTGGTCAGCTCGCGTTTGCTTGCGGTGAGCGTGCCCAGAAACGCGCCCGTGATGTCCTCCATGCACACGGTATCGCCGCCGGCCACCAGGGCCTGCAGCACGCCGGTGGGCACGACGCGGTCCTCAAGCGCCTCGTGCGCCTCGGGCAGCGAGTCGAAATAGCGGTAGAACGTCGAGCGCGAATAGCCCGCCTTCGCGCACAGCGCCGCCACCGACACCTCGGCGCCGGGGTTTTCCTGGAACAGCTTCAGCAGCGCTTCTAGAAAGTCTTTGCGCACGTCCTCGTTGTCGCTTGCGCGGTCGCCCATGGCCTCTCCTTTAAGCGATCTCGATGCTTTTGATGAGGAATTCCTTGCCGCTGTGTATGTGCAGCTGCTTGCTGCCGCAGTCGGGGCACACCAGCGTTTCGGGCTGCTTTATGTCGGCGGGAAACACCAGTCGGCACTGGTTGCACTGGGCTTTGAGCGGGACTTTCTCCATGTGAAGCGTGGCGTCTTTCACGATGGTGTTGCGGCAGAGGAACTGAAAGCAGCTTTCCATGAGCTCGTCCACCACGTCGCGCAGCTCGCTGACCACCAGCGTCACCGACACCACTTTGCGCGCGTTGTTTTCCTGCGCGTACTTCAGCACGACGTCCATGACGTTCGAAAGGATAGACATCTCGTGCATTGAAACCCCCCTTTAAGTTCCCCTGCCTCTTGCGGCCCCTAGCTCCCCAAGGCAAGGGCCAGCGAAATGCTGGCCCTTAGTGTAGCGCGTCAGGCTAGTCGATCATGCCCTTCGCGCGGCGAACCATTGCGCGTTGAAGAACTCGTTGCGCGGCATGTCCATGCACCACAGCGCCTCCTGCGGCGTGTAGAACTCCTTGGGCATGGCCATCTCGTGGCCGCCCTCGACGGCGACTACGAGATTTTCACCGAGGTGGACTTCGAAGAAGGCAACAAGTTCGACGATTACTTCGAGGAGTGGGAGGTCATCGGCAAGAAGTACTGGGAGTACGCCCTGTACACCGCCGCCCACGAGGCGCTGCCGCAAAACCTTGCGCCGGGCCTGATCATGGCCGGCGACGTGAACGGCCTGGGCATGGAACCCGCCGCCATCTCCGGCATCTACGCCGCGAACAAGATCCTCGGCAAGACGGTAGACTAGCGCGTCCTCGCTCAACCGCCGAGCCCCCAAGCGCCCGCCGGCATTGCGCCCGCGGGCGCTTTTGTGTTTGCGAAGCGGAAGGGGCGCAGGTGTTGCGCGTCGGCATATAATAAGGAGCTTTCAAGGTTGCGTGCGCTGCGACGGCGCGCGTTGCGCTGGCGGGTTTGCCGGCGCGTTGAGTAGGGAAGATGGGTTCATGAGCAAAAACGCTTCTCGTTTGCCGAATAAGTTGCCGTTCGTCCTGATGGGCGGCCATATTTGCGTTGACGCCTGCCAGGGCGGCCTGGCGTCGGTGCTGCCGTTTCTGGTGATCCAGTCCGGCTTTTCGTACACGGAAATCACGGCGCTGGTGCTGGCGTCGAACAGCGCGTCGGCCATCATCCAGCCGCTGTTCGGGTGGCTGGGCGACAAGAAGGCGCGGCCGTGGCTGATGGCGGTGGGCGTGGCGCTGGCGGGCATCGGCCTGGCGCTGGTGGGCGTGCTGCAGTCGTATTGGCTGGTGGTTGCGGCGGCCATGGTCTCGGGCATCGGCAACGCCATGCTGCACCCCGAAGGCGCACGCCTGGCGAACCTTACCGGCGGTGACGATAAGGCGGCCAGCATGTCGGTGTTTTCCGTGGGCGGGCAGATCGGCTTTTGCCTGGGGCCGGTGATCAGCGTGGCGGCCATCACGGCGTTCGGGCTTATCGGCACGCTGGTTTACCTGGTCATTTGCATTCCGTACGCCTTCGTGCTGCTGGCGCTGACCCCGAAGTTCCGCACGTTTGGCGTGCGCGCGGCGGCGCAGGCGGCCGCCGGCGTGCGCGACCGTTGGGGCGCGTTTTCCGTGGTGCTCGGTGCGCTTTCGGTGCGCTCCATCGTGTTCTATGGCGTTACCAGCTTCTTCCCGCTGTACCTGGTGGCCACGTTCGGCGCGTCCGAGGACGCCGCGTCGCTGCTGATCACGGTGTTTTCCGTTTGCGGTGCGTTTGCCACGGCAGCGTCGGGCATGGTTTCGCACCGTATTCCCACGCCGCGGCTGATGGTGGGTTGCTTCGCGCTGATGGCGTTGGCGCTTGTTGCGTTCGTGACCTCGGGAAACGTGTGGCTGTGCGTGGTGGCGGTCATGGTGCTGGCGCCGTGCGTGAACCTGTTCAACCCGCCGGCCGTGACGCTGGGGCAGTCGTATCTGCCGGCGCACCTGGGCACGGCCTCGGGGCTTTCGTTCGGCGTGGCCGTGGCCGTCGGCGGCATCGCCTCGCCGCTTTTGGGCGTGCTGGGCGACGGCGTGGGCCTGGTGCCCGTCATTTGGATTCTGGTGGCGTGCGCGGCCGCTGGCCTGGTGTTTTCCCTCGGCGTGCTTGCCAACGAGTCCCGCTTCCGGCGCCTGAAGTAGCGCGAAGCGACATTTCGCCATCAACAAGAAAGCCTCCGAACGCGTTTGCTGCGTTCGGAGGCTTCTGCGATTCAACAGGCCTTTTGTGCCAAGCGCTATGCCTGCACCTTTGCGGCGCGCTGGGCTTGCATCCAGTCGGCCAGGGCGGCGATGCCCTTGTCGTGTTTGGCGTCCGTCTCGAAAATCTCCAGGTTGGGGTTGAGCATGCGCGCGTGCTCTTTCAGGCGGTCCATGTCGAAGTCCTCGTTCAGCGGCAGGTAGTCGCACTTCGTGACCACCAGCGCGTCGACGGCGGCGAACATGGGCGGGTACTTCATCACCTTGTCCCAGCCCTCGGGCACCGACAGCAGCATGATGCGCGTGTGCGCTCCCGTGTCGAAGTCGGCGGGGCACACCAGGTTGCCGATGTTTTCCAGGAACAGGTAGTCGAATCGGTCGCCCTCGAAGGCCTTGAACGCGGCCTCGACCATGCGCATTTCCACATGGCACACGCCGCGCGTGTTCAGCTCCACCGATGCCACGCCGGCTTCTTTGATCTTCAGCGCGTCGACGTCGGATTCCAGGTCGGCCTCGATGACGCCCAGCTCGCCGGCGGCCCGGGCGCGCAGCTCGCGGATGAGCGCGAGCAAAAGCGTGGTCTTGCCGGCGCCGGGGCTTGCCATGACGTCGACGAAGAACGTGCCTTCGGCGGCACGCTCGGCGCGGAATGCGTCGGCGGCCTCGTCGTTTGCGGCTAGGATGTTCTGCTTCACTTCTATGATGCGGGTGTGTTCCATGATGTCTCCTTCGCGGCGCGCACAGGCACGCGGGTTTCTTCGTTGTCCCATGATAGCCCGGCGGTCGGGCGCTCGCAATCGCGGCGGGACGTTTCAACAATTGTGTCGCAAACGCCGGCGTCGGCGGGGTGGCGCAGCGTTTGCTACAATCGGCGAAAACGTAAACGGTTGAAGGAGTTCCCATGTTCCGGCCTGTCAGGAAGAAAAGCAACGCCATCGACGACGCGGCGGCGCGCGAGCTTTTGGCGCGCGAGCGGCGCGGCGTGCTGGCGGTTGCCGGCGACGACGGCTACCCGTACGCCGTGCCCGTCAACTACTTCTACGACGCCGATGCCGGCAAAATCTACCTGCACGGCTCGAAGCGCGGGCACAAGGTGGATGCTATTGGCCGCAACGACAAGGTGTGCTTCACCGTGTATGGCAACGAGCACGTTGACCAGGCAGAAACCTGGGCCCCGTACATGCAAAGCGCGGTGGTGTTCGGGCGCTGTCGGCTTATCGACAACCCCGAAGAGGCGGCGGCGAAGATGCGCCAGCTGGCAGGCAAGTACTACCCCAACGCTGACCTGGTGGAAGAGGAAATCGCGCATTCTCTCAAGGCCATGTACCTGTACGAAATCACCATCGAACACCTAACCGGCAAGCAGGTGCAAGAGAAGTAGGGAAGCGGGCCTCGCGCGGAAGGGCGCGCGGTTTGCTCTCTTGAGCGAAAACGAGCCGGCTTCATGGGGTGAAGTCGGCTCATTTGGCCACTGGCTTGTTTTTGCGAAGAGCCAGGACGTTGCGCTCGGAAAAAGTGGATGTGGTTGCGAAGGAAGGCCATTCGTCGCTTTCGGTCGTTCGGACGGAGTGGGCCCGTCCGTTGCGCTACTTGCGTTTCTTTCGCGCGCCGTCCAGGTGGAACGGTTTCAGGTAGCACGTCATGGTGGCGGTCAGCACCAGGGCTACGGCTTCGGCTACCAGGATGGACAGCCAGATGCCGTCGGCGCCAAGCACCAGCGGCACTAACAGCACGGCGCCGATTTCGCAGATGAACGTGCGCACGAACGAAATCAGCGCGCTGACGTGACCGTTTCCCGCGGCGGTGAACAGCGACGAGCCGTACACGTTGAAGCCCATGACCAGCAGCGCGAACGAGTACAGCAGCGCCGCGTGCACCGTCAGCTCAAGCAGCCCGGCGTCGTAGCCCACGAACAGCGTGGCAAGCGGCGTGACAAGCACTCGCGTCAGCGCGAACATGCCCACGCCGGCAACGCCCACGATGAGCAGGCTTTTCCGGAACAGGCTGGCCATCTCTTCGCCGTTGCGCGCGCCCAGGTGGTAGCTCATCAGCGGCGCGCAGCCCGTGCAGTACCCTAAAAACACCGCCGCGAACAAAAAGCCCGCGTACATGATGACGCCGTAGGCCGCCACGCCCGGCTCGCCCAGGTAGGCCAGCAGCTGGATGTTGTACACCATGGCCACCACCGACGACGCGATGTTCGACACCATCTCCGACGAGCCGTTCCAGCACGCGCGCCCGAGCGTGCGCCAATCGAAGCGTGTGCGCACGAGGCGCAGGTTGCTCGCGTTCTTCTGCATGAAATACACGAGCGGGATAAGCGCGCCGGCCGCCTCGCCGGCCATGGTGCCGATGGCGGCGCCGGCCACGCCCAGCCCCGCGCCCACGATGAGCACCGCGTCCAGCACGATGTTCACTACGCCGGCCACCACGGTGACGCCGAACGCCATGTCGGGCTTGCCGGCGGTCATCATGAGCTCCTGGAACAGGTACTGCAAAATGGTGAACGGCACGCTCATGACCAGGATGGATCCGTACACGATGCCGTCTTCGAGCATCTGGCCGCTTGCGCCCAGCGCCGCCAGCAGCGGGCGCAGCGTCGCCGTGCCCAGGATGGCGAATGCGATGCCGCCGAAGAGCGCGGCGAACACCAGCATGGAGAACCGCTCGTTGGCCAGTTTACGGTTGCCGCTGCCCAGTGTGCTGGCCACGATGGCGTTGCCGCCCGTTCCCAGCATGAAGCCGAGCGAGCCCAGAATGGCGGGGATGGGGTAGGCGAAGTTCACGGCCGCCAGCGCCGTAGCGCCGCACCAGTTCGACACGAAGAACCCGTCGATCATGACGTACAGCGACATGAACACCATCATGCCCACCGACGGCAGCGTGAAGCGCAAAAGCTTGGCGAACGTGAAGTGCTGAGCCATATTCTGCGCCATGGCTTACACCATGCCTTTCTCGGCAAGGGCGTTTGCAAGCGCGTTGCGGTAACGCTCTAGGAGGTCAAGCGCTTGCTCAAGTTCGGCAGGAGAGAACGCGTGCATGGCGGCCGTTTCGGCCTCGATGACGGGTCGCACCTTCTCGGCCACCAGCGCGCGGCCGGTGGCGGTAAGGCTGATGGTGGTCGTGCGGCCCGGGCCGGCCGTTTTCTCGAGGATGCCCTGCTCGCACAGCCGTTTGATGGACGAGTTGATGGTTTGCTTGCCCATCCAGCAGCGCTCGCACAGGTCCTTCTGCGAGCATCCGTCGCCGTAAGCCTCAAGCGCGTACAGGATGTCGAACGCGCTGTCGGAAAGCCCCACGTGCACGGCCGCCCGCGTGAATATGCTGTCGATATCTTTCTCCAGGTTGTTAAGGCGCCTCTGCCGCTCTTCGACCATGGTTCGCACCGTCCTTGGTATGATTTCGTACTATAACAGTCCGAAATCATACCAAAACCGCGCATAACGTCAACCCGCAGGCAGTGTGCGTTTCGTGGAGCACACGATTGCAGCAGGTTTTTCGTGCCCGGTTTCCAAAAATCGCTCATGTATGTGATTTGCGAGCAATGCGCGGACTAGCCATGAACTTAGCGGTCTTTTGACCTGGGAAAACGCCAACCTAAAACGGACGCTACCGAGCGTGCAGGCATTAAATCACATACATGAGCGGTTTTTGATTCAGCAGCCTGCAGCAGGCTTGGTCCCAGCATTGGTGCAAGGGCCAGAATAGGGGCAGTTTGTTTTTTCTGCCCGGTTCTATGAGCCCGATTGAGTTTGTACCTCGTTGGTTTGCTCTTAGTTTGCGCCAGCACTTCAAGGGCGGGGTGCGGAGAGCGTTAGCATCAAGTGCTTGGATGCGCAGTCTCGATTGGGCTTTGTCCTCGGCCGGCTTGCAACTAGTTTAACGCCAGCGTTGCGAAGGAGGGGGGGTGGGGCAAAGCGGTTTTCGGATGCTCGGTTGTACGAACTCGCTCGAGTTTGGGACTTGTTGAGAAGAGGCGGCGTACTCGTCGATTCGGCAAGACTTTGACCTGGGAAAATGCGAAGCGTGGTCGCTGGCTATCTCGCGGATACGAATTAAGTCCCAAACTCGAGCGAATTTGGGACATCGGCGGTTCGTCGTGCTTTGCGTCAGAGCTGCAAGGGTGGGGCGGTGGCGGGTTCGGGGCTTCGGCGGCTGTCCGCTAGCTCAACACCAGCGCTACTAGGATGGGAATCAAGGCGAACGAGGCGATGGTGCTCAAAATCGTGCCTTTCGCCGTTAGCTTGGCGTCGTGGCCGTACATGCCGGCGAACATGGGCGCAAGCGAGCCGACGGGCATGGCCAGCATCACCACGGCGATTCCCAGGATGACGGTGTCGCTTACGAACGGCGCTAGCGCGTAGTACACGCCCAGCGGCAGCAGGAAATGGCGCAGCGCGATGAACGGGTAGATGCGCCATTCGCTCACCACGTCGGCCAGGCGCGAGTTCGCCACGATCACGCCCACCATCATCATGGCCAGCGGCGCGGTCAGCCCGCCGAGCATGTTCAGCGAGTCCTCCGCGAAACCCGGCAGCTGGATGTGCGCGAACACCAGCACCAGCGCGATGGCCGATGCAACCATCGAGGGGTTCACCACCGAGCACAATGCGTTGCGCAGCCCGCCGCCTTGCTCCTGGCCGCCGGCAAGCAGGCCGAAGCCCACGCTGTAGAACAAGATGCTGTGGCCCATGATGAACACGCTGGAGAACAGCACCGTTTCGTTGCCGTACAACGCCGCGATGACGGGGATTCCCAGAAAGCCCAGGTTGGAGCAGATGCTCATGAACAGGTATACGGTGCGCTGGGCTTTCGGCGCGCGCAGCATGATGCCGCACAGCACGCCGACGACAAGCATGACCAGAAACGCCGCGAAGCCAAGGCCGATCGATAGCGCGATCTGCCCGCCGAGCGCCGACGCGTCAAGCGCGCCGGCCGACGCCACGATCATGCACGGCAACGTGATGTTGTTGATGACCTGGGAAAGCTTGGCTCGCACGCCCTCGTCAAGGTAACCGAGCTTCGTGGCAATAATGCCAACGACCACGACGATAAGCAGAACGGTCATCTGCAAAATGGCGGCGGATAAATCGACCACGGGCATCCTTTCGATAAAAGCAAACGAACGCATCCTACACCTTAAAGCTTGCTTCAGGTCAAAAAGAGGCGCGCGGCGATGACGTTGGCGATAGGGGGATGCGCTTGGAATTGCGTTGCGGCTGTATTGTCCGCCTCGCGCTTGGCGTGAGGTTTTGGTTCGTGAAGGTGGTGCCGGGATTCGCTCAAGCGATTCTTAGCGCTGCCGTTTTTCGCGGTCCTCCGTGGCTAGAAATCGGGCTTTCTGTAGATGCTTTCGGTCTGCGTAACATTTTGGGCAAGGATCTGGAGTTCCTGTATCGTCGAAGAGTGCAAAACGCTTGATGATGGCAAGAATCCGGTGATGCTGTACCGCTTGGGGGCTTATGGTGATGCAGAATCACCGGATTCTTGCCATGAGAGCCCTAGTTGTTGTCGGCGGCT
>OLPG01002920.1_pt1 | contig 11318 bp, 18 predicted proteins | sample 1672311 | NCBI WGS metagenome assembly OLPG01 (sample SAMEA3136670, study PRJEB25190) | human gut metagenome | biome: human gut; feature: human-associated habitat; material: faeces | place: Austria | collected 2013
TATTTTAGCAGCATAGTTACCAACTAATTGTTTGTCTATACCTTTTACTACTAACTCAGTTTGATTTGGAACTTCTACAGTTATACCTTCTGGATCTTCCATTTCTACTGGATGTGAGAATCCTAAGTTCATAACTAATTTATTTCCTTGTTTTTGTGCTCTGTATCCAACACCAACTAATTCTAATTTCTTTTCGAAACCAGCATTAACACCAGTTATCATGTTGTTTATTAATGTTCTAGTTAATCCGTGTAATGATCTATGTTGTTTGTTGTTTGTTGGTCTAGCAACTGTTATAACGTCACCTTCTTTAGTTATAGTTAAAGCAGCGTCGAATTGTTTTTCTAAAGTACCTTTTGGTCCTTTTACAGTTACGTGGTTACCTTCAGCTATAGTTACTTCTACACCTGCAGGTACAGTTATTGGTTTTAAACCTATTCTTGACATAGTTACACCTCCTTGCTTCCTTTAATTTTATTACCAAACGTAGCAGATAACTTCTCCACCAACATTTTCTTTTCTTGCTTGTCTGTCAGTTAATATCCCTTTTGAAGTAGATATTATTGATATACCTAATCCGTTTAATACTTTAGGTATTTCATAAGCGTTTGTATAAACTCTCATTCCAGGTTTAGAGATTCTTTTTATACCTTGTATAACTCTCTCTCCTGCTTGTCCGTACTTTAATTGTATTCTTATTATTCCTTGTTTTTCATCTTCTATAACATCATAACCTCTAACGAAACCTTCTTCTAATAAGATTCTTACTATCTCTTTCTTTATGTTAGAAGCTGGAACATCAACAGTTTCATGCTTAACAGTGTTTGCATTTCTTATACGTGTAAGCATATCTGCAATTGGATCTGTCATTGTCATATTGAAAACCTCCTTTCATATTTGGGCAAATTCTTACCAACTTGCTTTTCTAACACCAGGTATTTGTCCTTTGTAAGCTAATTCTCTAAAGCATATACGGCATATACCAAAGCTTCTTAAAACTGAATGTGGTCTACCACATATAGAACATCTAGTGTATTCTCTAGTTTTATATTTTTGTTTCTTTTGTTGTTTTACAACCATTGCTTTTCTAGCCACTGGAATCCCTCCTTTTTATTATTTTGAAAATGGCATTCCTAATAATTTTAGTAATTCTCTAGCTTCCTCATCTGATTTAGCTGTAGTAACGAATATTATATCCATTCCTCTTACTTTGTCTACTTTATCATACTCTATTTCTGGGAATATTAATTGTTCTTTTATTCCTAAAGCATAGTTTCCTCTACCATCAAAAGCATTTGGGTTTATACCTCTGAAGTCTCTAACTCTTGGTAAAGTAACTGATACTAATTTATCCATGAAATAGTACATTTTATCTTGTCTTAAAGTAACTTTTGCACCTATTGGCATACCTTCTCTTAATTTGAAGTTAGCTACTGATTTTTTAGCTCTTGTTATAACTGGTTTTTGACCTGCTATAAGTTCCATTTCTTCAACAGCTTTTTCTAATCCTTTTGGATTTTCTTTAGCGTCACCTATACCCATGTTGATAACTATTTTATCTATTTTAGGTATTTCCATTACGTTTTTGTAATTAAATTTCTCCATTAACGCAGGAGCAACTTCTTTCATGTATTTTTCTTGTAATCTAGAAGTCATTTACGGTCCCTCCTTTCGAGTTATATTGTATTATATTTCTTTTCCGCTCTTAACTGCTACTCTTACTTTTTTTCCATCTTTCATTTCGAATCTAACTCTAGTCCCTTTTCCAGTTTCTGGATCAAGTGGCATTACGTTAGATACGTGAATTGGAGCTTCTTTGTTTATTATTCCACCTTGTGGGTTTATTGCAGTTGGTTTTTGATGTTTAGTTATTATGTTAACACCTTCAACAACTACTTTATCTTGTTTTGGTAAAACAGCAACAACTTTACCTTTTTTACCTTTATCTTTACCAGCTATAACTACAACTGTATCATCTTTCTTAACGCGCATCATGTCTCCTATTGCACCTCCTTATTATAGTACTTCTGGAGCAAGAGAAACTATTTTCATGAATTCATGATCTCTTAACTCTCTAGCAACAGGCCCGAATATACGAGTTCCTACTGGAGTTTTGTCATCTTTTATTATAACTGCAGCATTTTCATCGAAAGCTATATAACTTCCATCGTTACGTTTAATGCCTTTTTTACTTCTTACTATAACAGCTTTAACTACTTTTCCTTTTTTTACAACTCCACCAGGTGTTGCACTTTTAACTGTAGCAACTATTACGTCACCTACGTTACCATATTTTCTTTTACTTCCGCCTAGTACACGTATACATAGTAATTCTTTTGCACCAGAATTGTCAGCAACTTTTAAGCGTGTCTCTTGTTGTACCATAGTAATCCCTCCTTTTCAAAAAAACTACTTAACTTTTTCAACAACTTCAACTAGTCTGAATCTTTTATCTTTTGATAAAGGTCTAGTTTCCATTATTTTTACTCTATCTCCGATTCTACATTCGTTATTTTCGTCGTGTGCCTTAAACTTTTTAGTTCTTTTAACAGGTTTGTTGTATAATTCATGACGTACGAAATCTTCAACAGCAACAACTATTGTTTTGTCCATTTTATTACTTACAACACGGCCTATTCTTACTTTTCTTCTTCCTCTTTCCATGTTTAAAAGCCTCCTTTCCAAATTAAGCTCTAGTTTCGTTTAACTTTCTTTCAGCAAGGATAGTTTTAACTCTTGCAATATCTTTTTTAACCATTTTTATTCTTGCTGTATTTTCTAATTGACCAGTAGCTAATTGGAATCTTAAGCTAAATAATTCACTTTTGAAGTCATTTAATTTAACTATTAGCTCTTCGCTTTTTAAATCTCTTAACTCTTTAGCTTTCATCCTATTCACCACCCTTTACATCTAAATCTTCTTTTTTCACAAATTTACATTTTATAGGAAGTTTGTGAGCTGCTAGTCTCATTGCTTCTCTAGCTTTTTCTTCAGGAACACCTGCTAACTCAAACATTACTCTTCCTGGTTTAACTACGGCTACCCAATATTCTGGAGAACCTTTCCCAGCACCCATACGAGTTTCAGCTGGTTTTCTTGTTACTGGTTTGTGTGGGAATATTTTTATCCAAACTTTCCCGCCTCTTTTTATATATCTTGTCATCGCGATTCTGGCAGCTTCTATTTGATTAGAAGTTATCCAAGATGGTTCTAAAGCAACTAGTCCGTATTCTCCGTAAGTAACTGTGTTACCTTTTTGAGCCTTTCCAGTCATTCTTCCTCTATGAACTCTACGACGTTTTACTCTCTTTGGCATTAACATGAGATTTCTCCTCCTTCCTTGAAGCTAACTTAGATTAATTATTTTTTTCAGATCTTTGAGGTCTTTGTCCTCTAGCTCTATCGTTTCCTCTAGAGTTTCTTCTGTTATCTCTTCTATTATCTCTTCTCTTGTTATCTCTTCTATCTCTTCTGTTATCTTTTCTTTCTTCTCTTGGGTTTACACCATTTCTAGTTGGTAGTACTTCCCCGTTGCATATCCAAACTTTTATACCTATTTTACCATAAGTAGTATCAGCTTCTGCAAAACCGTAGTCTATGTCAGATCTTAAAGTTTGAAGAGGTACATTTCCTTCGCTATAACCTTCAGTTCTAGCCATTTCTGCTCCACCTAATCTACCAGAAGCAGCAACTTTTATACCTTTTGCACCAGATTTTAAAGCTCTTTGTACAGCTTGTTTCATAGCTCTTCTGAAAGCTACCCTTCTTTCGATAGCTAATGCTATGTTTTCAGCTACTAATTGAGCGTTTCTGTCTATTCCTTTAACTTCTATTATATTAACTATAACAGTTTTCTTAGTCATTTTTTCTAATTCAGCTTTTAAAGCTTCTATTTTAGCTCCAGCTGCACCTATAACCACACCTGGTTTAGCAACGTGAAGATCTATTCTTATTTTGTTTGCTGATCTTTCTATCTCTATTTTAGCAACACCAGCAACGTATAATCTTTCTTTTAGGAATGTTCTTATTTGGTGGTCTTCTAATAATAAACTTCCGAACTCTTTTTTATCAGTAGTAAACCATCTTGAATCCCAATCTTTTATAACACCGACTCTTAGTCCGTGTGGGTTAACCTTTTGTCCCATTTATTTCCCTCCTATCTCTTATTGTCTTTCTTTTAAAACAACCTCTATGTGAGAAGTTCTTTTTCTTATCATAGTTGCACGACCTTGTGCTCTAGGCATAAATCTTTTTATTGTTGGTCCTTGATTAGCAACTATTGATGCTATATATAATTTATCCGCATCCATTTCATGGTTATTTTCAGCATTAGCTTTTGCTGATTTTACTACTTTAGCTATTATATCAGCTGCTCCTCTAGGAGTGAATTTTAATATTGCTAAAGCTTCATCAACGTTTTTACCTCTTACAAGAGAGCATACTTGACCTGCTTTTCTTGGAGATACACGTACATATTTTGCGATTGATCTTGCTTCCATCGTTCTTCCTCCTTTCCTAGTCAGGATTTAATTATTTTCTCTTATTACTCTTTTCGTCATCTTTGTGACCTTTGAAAGTTCTTGTTGGAACAAATTCTCCTAATTTGTGTCCTACCATATCTTCTGTTATATATACAGGAATATGTCTTCTTCCGTCATGTACAGCTATAGTGTGCTCTACCATTTGAGGGAATATAGTTGAACTTCTTGACCAAGTTTTTATAACTTCTTTGCTTCCGCTTTCGTTCATAGCTTCTATTTTTTTAAGAAGTCTAGGGTGAACAAAAGGCCCTTTTTTAGTTGATCTTGACATTTAATTTCCTCCTTCCCGAGTAAAATAAATTTCTATTTAAAATCTATTATTTAGTCATCTACTATTTAGTTCTTCTTGAAACTATTAATTTATTAGATGCTTTATTTTTCTTTCTAGTTTTGTATCCAAGAGCTGGTTTACCCCATGGAGTAACTGGAGATGGTCTACCGATTGGTGATCTACCTTCCCCACCACCGTGTGGATGGTCGTTAGGGTTCATTACAGAACCTCTTACTGTAGGTCTGATACCCATATGTCTTTTTCTACCTGCTTTACCTATAGTTTCGTTAGCGTGTTCTACGTTACCAACTTGTCCTATAGTAGCTTTACATTCTATTGATACATATCTCATTTCACCAGATGGTAATCTTAATAATGCTTTGTTTCCTTCTTTAGCCATTAATTGAGCTGAAACACCTGCAGATCTAACTAATTGAGCGCCTTTTCCAGCTTTTAACTCTATGTTATGAACTACAGTACCTACTGGCATGTTTTTTAATGCTAATGCATTACCTGGTTTGATATCTGCTTCTGGTCCTGATAATAAAGTATCTCCTACTTTTATACCTACTGGAGCAAGTATATATCTTTTCTCACCATCTGCGTAGTTTAATAATGCTATATTAGCAGTTCTGTTTGGATCGTATTCTATTGTAGCAACTTTTGCTGGAATACCATCTTTATTTCTTTTAAAATCTATTATTCTATATTTTCTTCTGTTTCCTCCACCTCTGTGACGAACAGTTATTTTTCCGTGAACGTTTCTCCCAGAATTCTTCTTTAAAGGTACTAAAAGAGATTTTTCTGGTTGGTTAGTTGTAACTTCATCAGATATAAAAACTGTCATTTCTCTTAAGGCAGGAGAAGTTGGTTTAAATTTTTTAATAGCCATCTTATTTTCCCTCCTTTATTTCTTAAGTATTACATACCTTGGAAAAATTCTATTTCTTTGCTATCAGCAGTTAATTTAACTACTGCTTTTTTGTAGCTAGCAGTTTTTCCTATGCTTCTACCCATTCTTTTAACTTTTCCATCGTAGTTTAATGTATTAACTTTTTCTACATCTACTCCGAATATTTTTTCTACTGCTTTTTTTATTTCAGTTTTGTTAGCTCCTTTTTGAACTACAAAAGTGTATTTTCTGTCAGCCATATCAGCCATACTTTGTTCAGTAACTATTGGTCTTATAACTATATCATGTGGATTAGTCATTTTATGCGTACACCTCCTCCACTTTTTTAACAGCATCAGTAGTTATTATGAATGAATCATATTTTAATATGTCATATACATTTATAGTGTTAACTAATGCAGTTTCAACGTTTGGTATATTAGCAGCTGATTTTATTACGTTTTCGTTCTTTTCAGCCATTACTACTAAAGCTTTTTTAGCAGCATTTACATTGTTTAATATTGTAGCGAATTCTTTAGTTTTAGGTGCATCCATTGTTAAAGCATCTAATACTATCATTTCGTTAGCTTGAACTTTAGAAGTTAAAGCACTCTTCATAGCTAATCTTCTAACTTTCTTTGGTAATGTGTATCTGTAGCTTCTTGGTTTTGGTGCGAAAGCAACTCCTCCACCTATCCATTGTACAGCTCTTATAGAACCTTGTCTAGCTCTACCTGTTCCTTTTTGTCTCCAAGGTTTTCTTCCGCCACCTCTAACTTCTGCTCTAGTTTTAGCAGATTGAGTACCTTGTCTTTTATTAGCAAGTTGGTTTTTTACAACTTCGTATAATACATGCTCATTCACTTCAACACCGAATACAGCATCTGATAATTCTATTTCACCAACATTTTGTCCTTGTATATTTAATACGTTTAATTTTGGCATTGTGATTCCTCCTTTCTTAGGTTAGTCAATTATTTAGAAGCTTTAACTGCTTCTTTTATTGTTACTACTGAACCTTTAGCTCCTGGTATAGCACCTTTAACTAATATAAAGTTTTTGTCAGCGTCAACTCTTACTACTTCTAAGTTTTGAACTGTAACTTTAACGCTACCCATGTGTCCAGCTAATTTTTTGTTTTTGAAAACTCTACCTGGGTAAGAACAAGCTCCCATTGAACCTGGTCTTCTGTGGTATCTAGAACCGTGAGTTTCAGGACCTCTTGATTGTCCATGTCTTTTTATTGGACCTTGGAATCCTTTACCTTTACTTATTCCAGTAACATCTATTAATTCACCTGCAGCGAATAAATCAGCTTTTATTTCTTGTCCAACTGTGTATTCTTCTACAGAGTCTACTCTAAATTCTTTTAAATGTTTTTTTAATGTGTTAGCAGCAGCTAAGTGACCTTTTTGTGGTTTGTTTAAAGATTTTTCTTTAGCATCTTGGAAACCAACTTGTATAGCAGTGTATCCATCATTTTCAGTTGTTTTTATTTGAGTAACAACTACTGGACCTGCTTCAACTACTGTTACAGGTATTACTTCACCGTGTTCAGTGAATATTTGAGTCATACCTATTTTTTTTCCTAATATTCCTTTCATATTAGCACCTCCTATAATTCTTACAGCGGATTACCTTATTGGTAATCATTCTAAGATAACAACCTTATAGGACCGTATCTTAGGTGTTGTCTATTATAATGTAATATTATAATTTTATTTCTATGTCTACACCAGCTGGTAAATCTAATCTCATTAATGAGTCTACAGTTTTAGGTGTTGGACTAGTTATGTCTATTAATCTCTTATGAGTTCTTATTTCGAACTGTTCTCTAGAATCTTTGTATTTGTGAACAGCTCTTAATATTGTCACAACTTGTTTTTCAGTTGGTAGTGGCACAGGTCCTGAAACTTGTGATCCAGCTTTTTTAGCAGTTTCAACTATTTTCCCAGCTGAAAAATCTAATAATTTGTGATATTAAGATATCATAGATTCCTGCGTTTGTCAATGGAAAAATAGAAATAATTCTTATTTTTTCATTTTTAGCCATTTTTGTTTCCCTCCTTTTTTAACATTTAAATTTAACTTTTATACCGATACACAGTTCCGGGTGTTCTGTAAACATAAACCTAAAATTTATTCCGATATAATCATTAAATTTGGATTTGTTTTTCGTATCTCTCAAGCACACTATTATATTTTATATTATTCTTCTTAGTTTTTCAAGACTTTTTTTAAATTTATTTAGTTAATTTTTTTCACTAAATCTTTTGCTAAATCTTAAATTCAGAAGAAACTTTATCTGTAATTTAAAAGCCTTATTTAGTATACAATCTTTAATTTTTATTGTCAACACATTAAAATTATTTCTTTAAAATAAAAAGGGGAAAACCTAAGTCCTCCCCTCAATTCTTTATTTTATTATGTGTTTATTAAAAAATTAAGTAATCTATTCTAGATTATTCTATTATAGATGCTACAACACCAGATGCTACTGTTCTACCACCTTCTCTTATAGCGAATCTTAATCCTTCTTCTACACATATTTTGTTTATTAAGTCAACTTCTATAGTTATGTTATCTCCAGGCATAACCATTTCTGTTCCTTCTGGTAATTTACAAGCACCAGTTACGTCAGTTGTTCTGAAGTAGAATTGTGGTCTGTATCCATCGAAGAATGGAGTATGTCTTCCACCTTCTTCTTTTTTAAGAACGTATATTTCTGCAGTGAATTTAGTGTGAGCGTTAACTGTTCCTGGTTTAGCTAAAACTTGTCCTCTTTCGATTTCAGTTCTTTGTACACCTCTTAATAATGCTCCTATGTTATCTCCAGCTTCAGCGCTGTCTAATAATTTTCTGAACATTTCGATACCAGTTACAACAACTTTTCTAGTTTCTTCAGTTAATCCTACTATTTCAACTTCGTCTTGAACTTTTAATTGTCCTCTTTCAACTCTACCTGTAGCAACTGTACCTCTACCTGTTATAGAGAATACGTCTTCTACTGGCATTAGGAATGGTTTGTCAACATCTCTTTCTGGAGCTGGTATATATTCGTCTATTTGTTCGAATAATTCTACTATTTTGTCTCCCCATTCTGAAGATGGATCTTCTAAAGCTTTTAAAGCTGATCCTCTTATTATTGGAGTATCATCACCTGGGAATTCATACTCATCTAATAATTCTCTTATTTCCATTTCTACTAATTCTAATAATTCTTCGTCATCTACCATATCACATTTGTTTAAGAATACTACTATGTATGGTACACCAACTTGTCTAGATAATAGTATATGCTCTCTTGTTTGAGGCATTGGTCCATCAGTTGCAGAAACAACTAATATAGCACCATCCATTTGAGCAGCTCCTGTTATCATGTTTTTAACGTAGTCAGCATGTCCTGGACAGTCAACGTGAGCGTAGTGTCTGTTTGGAGTTTCGTATTCAACGTGAGCAGTTGATATAGTGATTCCTCTTTCTCTTTCTTCTGGAGCTTTATCTATGTTAGCGAAATCTACAGCTTCTCCTAATTGATATCTGTCATATAAAGTTTTTGTTATTGCAGCTGTTAATGTAGTTTTACCGTGGTCAACGTGACCGATTGTTCCTATATTAACATGTGGTTTATTTCTTTCGAATTTAGCCTTTGCCATTTTGAAATCCTCCTAGTAATTATTTTTATATATTTTTTAATAAGACGAGGACGAATCCTCGTCTTTTGTTTTTATTTATTTAAATAGATATTATCTACCTTCAGCTATTTTTTTAGCTACACCAGCTGGAACTTGTTCGTAGTGGTCGAATATCATAGTGTAAGTAGCTCTACCTTGAGTAGTAGATCTTAATTCAGTTGAGTAACCGAACATTTCTGAAAGTGGAACGAATGCATTTATAACTTGTGCACCTGCTCTAGCTTCCATACCTTGGATTAAACCTCTCTTAGAGTTTATTCCACCCATAACATCTCCCATGTATTCTTCTGGAGTAACAACTTCAACTTTGAAGTAAGGTTCAAGTAATACAGAATCACCTTTCTTTAAAGCTTCCTTCATAGCCATAGAACCAGCCATTTTGAATGCCATTTCTGATGAATCGACTTCATGGTAAGAACCATCGTATAATTCAACAGCAACGTCAACTACAGGATATCCTGCAACAACACCGGCTTGCATAGCACCTTGTATACCCATATCAGTTGGTCCAACATATTCTTTTGGAACAGATCCACCAACAGTTTTGTTTTCGAATATATATCCAGCACCTGGCTCTTGTGGAGTAACTCTAAGTTTAACGTGTCCGTATTGTCCTCTACCACCTGATTGTTTAGAGTATTTGTACTCAACATCAACTGGTTTAGTTATTGTTTCTCTGTAAGCAACTTGTGGAGCACCAACATTTGCTTCAACTTTGAACTCTCTTAATAATCTATCAACGATGATTTCTAAGTGTAATTCACCCATACCACCGATTATAGTTTGTCCAGTTTCTTCGTCAGTTCTAACTCTGAAAGTTGGATCCTCTTCAGCTAATTTTTGAAGAGCTGTACCCATTTTTTCTTGAGCAGCTTTAGATTTTGGCTCTATAGCTACGTCTATAACTGGTTCAGGGAATTCCATAGATTCAAGTATGATAGCATTGTTTGGATCACATAAAGTATCTCCAGTTGTAGTATCTTTTAAACCTACTGCAGCAGCTATATCTCCTGCATAAACTTCAGTTATTTCTTGTCTTGTATTAGCATGCATTTGTAGGATACGTCCCACTCTTTCCTTAGTATTTTTAGTAGCATTTAAAACGTATGAACCGCTTGATAAATGTCCTGAATATACACGGAAGAATGTTAATTTTCCAACAAATGGATCTGTCATAACCTTAAATGCAAGAGCTGCAAAAGGTTCTGAATCAGATGGATGTCTTTCGATTGGTTCACCATCCATATCAACACCTTTAATTGAAGGTATATCAAGTGGAGATGGTAAATAATCAATAACAGCATCTAGTAATAACTTAACACCCATGTTTCCAAGTGCAGTACCACATAATACTGGGAAGAATTCAGCACTTAAAACACCTTTTCTAATTGCTGCTTTAATCATTTCAACACTTACTTCTTCACCCTCTAGGTATTTAGTCATAAGTTCATCATCAAATTCAGCAACTGCTTCAATTAAGTCATTACGTTTTTCCTCAACTAAATCTACCATATCAGCAGGGATATCAATAATAGTTGGGTTTTCATCTTGCTTTCCATCATAATGGTAAGCAGTTCTTGTTATTAAATCAATAACACCATTGAATTCATTTTCAGCGCCAATTGGCCATTCAATTGGTTTAGCATTAACGCCTAAACGGTCATCAATAGTTTTTAAACTGTATTCAAAGTTAGCACCCATTTTATCCATCTTATTACAGAAGATTAAACGAGGAACTTTGAATTCACTTGCTTGACGCCATACAGTTTCCGTTTGTGGTTCTACACCTGCTTGTGTATCAAGAAGGGCAACAGCACCATCTAATACACGAAGTGATCTTGAAACTTCAACAGTAAAGTCAACGTGCCCTGGAGTATCAATTATATTTAAACGATTGTGCTTCCAGAATGCTGTTGTA
>OLPG01002926.1_pt1 | contig 11306 bp, 7 predicted proteins | sample 1672311 | NCBI WGS metagenome assembly OLPG01 (sample SAMEA3136670, study PRJEB25190) | human gut metagenome | biome: human gut; feature: human-associated habitat; material: faeces | place: Austria | collected 2013
ATGCGATTATCTGGACTTCACCCATGGTTCCATCTCGATCGACGACAACATCGGGCAGGGAACCGTCGTCACCATCAGCATGAATGGAGAGGCGGACGCCGGCGATGACGAAGAACACGCGCAAGAGGAGCTTCCCGTGGGCAAATACGCGCCCAAGGAGGACCAATTCGTCGCAGAACGAATCGACCCCGGCACCGTCCAACCCGCGCAACCCGTGCAACAACCTATGCAGCAGCCCATGCAACAACCGGTGGCGCCGTACTACCCGCAGCAGGGGTATGTTCCCCAAGTTGTTCCCACATATGCGCAGATACCTGCCCAACCTTACCTGCAGCAGGTCACGCCCCAGGTCATGCAACCAGTTGTTAACGCTTACCAGCAGCCTTACACCCAGCCGCAGCCCCGTTCGTACGCGGCGCCCGCCCTCAATCCGCGAGAGAAGGCATTCCTCAACGCTCTGCTCGCCGAAGGTCCGCTTGGCGTGACCGACCTCGTCAGGCTCACGAGCACACCTCAAGCAACCGTTTACACCACGCTCAAGAAGCTCCAGGAGGAAGGTCTCATCGAGATGGTTCCTGGGCAGAAGAAGAGAACGCTCACGGCATTCGGCATGGAGATAGCCGAGACAATGTAGCCTGCGCTTCATCTGGATTACCTTCGCATGCCGCGCGCGAAACGGTCACGCGCGGCGTTTTTTGTATACAATTGCAGATACTTCGAATAGGCTCGGGAGACTTATATGGACAGCTCTGAACTCAACCATAATTGGAACAACGTTTGCGAACAGGTGAAGACGTACGACAACGTTGACGCATCGCAGGTCAACGCCTTTTTCTCGCGTCTCGTTCCCCAGGCGATGAGCGAGGGTTTTCTGATGCTTACAGCCGATAACGACTTCATCAAGTCGTGGGTCGAGCAGCATTACCTCGAAATCATCAAACAGGCGCTGAATGATCTTTTCCACGTGCCCTTCAACGTCATCCTCGCTGTAGACGCCGCATCGGCTGCACCCGCGGTGGCGCCGTCAAACCCTCAGACAACCACCCGCGAGTCTCAGAGTGTTCCTGCGAGCCCGGCAACAATGCCCCCAAGTGCCGCTGTTGCCCCCGCACACGAATATTCACCGACGATCGTCTCGGCCTTTCCTTCGGGTGACCAGTCTCAAATCGCACAACCTCAACCAGAGCAAGAACGACGATCGACTCTCGACGATCGTTTCGAATCGTCCTTAGCCGAGCATAGCGCAGAGGAGCAGCCGCCCGCACCCACGACCCCTCACAAACGCGCGGAGGGGCCTGCCTCCCTCACTTTTGAGAACTTCGTCATCGGCGACTCCAACCGAATGGCCTACTCGATGGCTGTCGATGTCGCGGAAACTCCCGGCAAGATGCACCTCAATCCGCTTTTCATCTATGGCAAGAGCGGGCTGGGGAAAACACACCTTTTGCGCGCTATTCAAAACTACATCAACGAGACGCGACCGCAGCTGAAGGTGACCTACGTAGACTCCGCAGAGCTGCTTTCGGATTACATGGAAGCCTCTGTGGCGCACGACAAGGAGAAATCGAGCTACCGCAACTTCAAGCAGCGCTACGAGGAATCCGACGTGCTGCTCATCGACGACGTGCAATACTTCCAGGGCAAGAAACAGACGCTCGATATCGTTTTCCAAATTTTCAACAAGATGACTGACCAGGGAAAACAGGTTGTTCTTTCCGCTGACCGCGCGCCTAAAAACATTGATATCGACGAGCGTTATATCACTCGATTCAACTCCGGCGGAACCTTCGACATCCAGCCGCCTGAAATCGAGACGAAGCTCGGAATCGTGAAAAGCTTCATCGAGGAATACCGCGAAAGCGAAGGGGATCCGTCGTTTTCCATCTCGAGCGATATCCAGATGTACATCGCCGAGAACTCCAGCTCGAATATTCGCGAGCTGAAAAGCGCCGTCACCAAAATCATCTACCAGATGGCGTTCACCCACAACTCCGACTTGACGCTCGACGACGTGCGCGGCGTGCTCGAGAGCCACTTCTCCGGCGGACCCTCGAAAAGACTTGCCGTCGCCGACATCCAACGCGAGGTGGAGAACTATTACAAGATCAGCCACAGCGATATGGTGGGGAAGAAAAGGCCACGTCATATCACCTACGCAAGGAAAATCGCGATGTACCTCTGCCGCCAGATGCTTGATTTGCCCTTCAACGACATCGGTAAGAAATTCAATCGGGATCACACGACCGTGCTGTACTCAGTAAGCGACGTCGAGAAGCAGCTCAAGGAAAGCCGCGACATGAACGAGGAAATCGAAGCGCTGAAGATGATCATTCGAGACCTGTAGAACAATCCACCATTCCCCTTTCGCCTGCTCAAACCCTTCAAAATAGTGTTAATAGCGAGGGGAATAGGGGGTTTCGAGATCAAATAGGGGAAGGCAAGTAATCGCGCGGACTCATGACGGGCGGCACTCAGCTTCGGTCCATGCTTGAAAACCTACTCAAGAATCGGGGAAGAATCAGTAGAAAACCGACAGTTTGCAGTGGAGTGATAACGAAAGCGATAATTCACGTTGGAAAGAAGAACATGCTCTCTACCGAGGAAAATGAATGAGAATAGCGATTTCACCTGGGAAAACGCTTCTTTTTCACCAATCCCCCGCGCTTATTATCATTACAAAGAGAAACGTATATACAAAGAAAAAAGGGCGAAGAATAAGAAGGGCATCATTCCGCTTGCGGGCATGCGGTTAAGCAAAGGGTTGATTTTCATTGTTAGCCGAACACTCGTGCCGTAACCGGCGTTTTCGCAGCTAACAGGACGGGCGTGCAAACGCCCGTCCTGCGTCTTCCCAGGTCGATATGGCTCCAATCTCGGTCGATCGCGGCGTTCGGCTGAGTTTTGGGCACGGCTCCGCCGGCCCGCCCGGGTCGGTTTTCGGACTCATCCGGACGGGCTGGAGGGCCCCGCCTATTCGGTTTGCCGGCCGCCCGCTACGGCACCAGCGGCCCCTCGCCGCGCCCGCGGCGGGCGGCCTCGATGGCCCCGACGGTCATGTCGAGCTCGCCGTAGGGCACCTTCTCGACCCCCAGCGCGTCGAGCAGCTCGCGCCCGTCGGCGCCGAGCGCCGCCAGCAGCATGTCGATGGCGCACATGCCGCCCAGGGACGGCCTCGGCTCGGAGTTGAGCTGCGACATCAGGACGGCGCAGTCGCGCCCCGTCAGCCGGTCGAAGCTTATGCCCCGGCCCTTGGGCAGCAGCTTGCGCAGCTCGACGTGGTTGCGCTCGCAGCCGCCCTTCTGCTGGGACTGGCGCACGTCGCAGTAGTAGACCGAGCAGCGCCCGGCGGCCGGGTCGAGCGCGGAGCGCTCGATTCCCGCGCAGTCGGCGAACTCGGCGCCGTTGTCGGTCAGGAGCAGGGAGAACAGCCTTCGGAACGCCTTCGGCGCGGCCCTCTCGAGCATGTCCAGCGCCGATTCCGTCGCCGCGGCCGTCTTGCCGGGCATCAGCAGCGCGAGCTGGAACCTGAACGGCCTGGAGTACAATGTCAGCAGGCACCGGCGGTCGGACCTGAGCCCTGCCACGGTGTCCATCTCGCAGGCGGCGGCGCGCCCCTCCTCGGGCAGCCCCATGAACGCGGAGAACGAGCGCGCCCCGCCGTGCGCCGACGGCCTGGGCGGCTCGGCGCGCGAGCGCGGCTTGTAGCCGCACTTGCGCCGCAGGTCGAGGTCGCACATCCCGGCGTAGCCGCGCGATATCCACCTGTATATGGTCGAGGGCGAGGCCCCGATCTGGCCGGCCCTGCCCAGCGCTATCTGCTGGGGCGACAGCCCCCGCGCGACGTCGTACCTGATCAGGCCCATTATGCGCTCGAACTCCGCCTCGCCCCGGTCGACGCCGATCCTGGACTCGCGCAGCTCGGCGTCGGCGAGCGCCTGCGCCCTGGCCGCCGAGTACTCGCAGCGCCACCTCCTCGAGCAGCTGCGGTAGCGCAGGTTCCTGCACCCGTTGCAGCAGCGCGGCCACGACAGCAGCTTGGGGCACGCGTCCTCCGGCGCGTCCCGGACCCTCTCGCCCTTGCCGGGCCCCTTGGACACGGTGCGGTTGCGGGCCACCTCGTCGGCCACCGTCGAGGGCGAGCGGCCCAGGTCGCGGGCCATCTGCCTGCACGACCTGCCCTTGTCCAGGCCGCTCTGTATGGCGGCGCGCTCGGCCCTGTCCAGCCTGCGGTAGCGCTCCCGCTGCTTCTTTCCCTGCATCTTCCTTCCTTTCTCTCGGGAGGGCCCTCGGCCCTCGCCTCCGGAAAGGAATTCTCGAACTCATCCGGACATGTCCGGATGAGTTCGAGAACTAAACCTAAGTGTTCGGATGAACTTGCGAATCAAGCCCATTGTGTTCTACGCTGTTCCGAAATGATGCCGCATAACGTACAAATTCGGGATGCTTTGATTTATAATCGACCGTTAGGAGTACGCTCTGCGAAAGGCGCAGAAGCGGCATCATCGAACACGAACTGGGAGGCTTATATGCTCAAAGCAATCATCGTCGACGACGAGGCCCCCGCGCGCTCCGAATTGAAATTCCTGCTCGACGAACTTGGCCAGACCGAGGTTGTTGCCGAGGCGGCTAGTGTGCGCGAGGCTATCGAAAAGCTCAAAGAGTACCCCTGCGATGTCATGTTTCTCGACGTGAACATGCCGGAAGCCACCGGCTTGCAACTGGCCGAGGCGCTGCAGCATCTGAAATTCCCGCCCGCGGTGGTGTTCGTCACCGCCTACAGTGAGCATGCGCTCGACGCGTTCAAGGTGAACGCCATCGATTACCTGGTGAAACCGGTCGAGACCGAGCGCCTCTCCCAGGCGCTTGCACGCGTCCGCGAGCACGTTTCGCTGCATGTGCAGGCCCAGAAGTCCGAGCGCATTCCTGTGGAAAAGGGCGGCAAGAAGATCCTCATAGGCATCGATAAGATTCGTTTCGTCATGGCGCGCGACGATTACGCATACCTGCAAACCGACACGGACCGCTACTTCTCCACGGTGAGCTTGGCTCAGCTCGAGAAGCGTCTGGACGGCCACGGGTTCTTCCGTGTGCATCGCGGGTACCTGGTGAACCTTTCCATGGTTGAGGAAATCGAATCGGTCTCCGGCGGAACGTTGCTGCTCACGCTGAACGGCGTGGAAGAGAAGATCCCCGTAAGCCGCAGGCGCGTGAGCGCGCTGAAGAAGGCGTTGGGGCTGTAGGTGGTAGGGTTCCTGCAGCAGGTTCCTTGATTGAAGTCAAAAGCGCTCGTCGCGTTCGCGGCGGGCGTTTTTTGCGCACGGTGGACGTGGCTGCGGGTGCGCATGCTCCAGAAAGCAAGTCACCGCGAGCTGGACAAGAATGGGACAGGGAAAGCGCGGACAAGAGCGCGTCCGCGCAATGTCGAGGGCGAAATCGCACACAGATGGCGATTCTCTCTAGGATTTCGACCCGTTCCCCCACTTGTCCATAACTCCATCACAGGGTTCGAGGATAATTAATACCGTGCGTGCCTTTGAGGGGGCCTACGCGATACCGAAAGAAGGTTCACATGCTGACAAGCGACATGGAAAAGTTATACCCTTCTGCGAAAACGCTTGTGAAGGAGTGCGTCGCCAGCCGCGTGCTGGCCAAGGACGCATCGCTTTATGATTTCTCCGACGGTGCGCGCGAAACCGCCGAGAACTTTATGGGCTGGGTCGATTTGGGCATGCGCCCGCAGTGCGACCTCGCGAAAGTTCAGCGCTTTGCCGACGATGTGGTGGCGAGCGGCATCAAGACCGTCGTCCTCATCGGCCAGGGCGGATCCACGCAAGCGCCCATGACCATCACGAAATACAACAAGTCCGACACGGTTCGGGCAAACCGTGTCTCGTTCAAGACGCTCGATTCCGATTCTCCCGTGCGCATGCGCGAGCTGCTCGCCGACTGCGATCCAGCGACGACGCTCGTTATCGTGTCCTCGAAGTCGGGCGGCACCATTGAGCCGCGCCTGCTCTCTTCCGCGCTGCGCGATGCCCTCGAGGCGCAGGCACCGGAAATCAACTTCGCGAACCACCTGGTCGCCATCACCGACCCTGGTTCGCAGCTCGAGCGCCAGGCGCACGAAGAGGGCTGGCTGGCCGTTTTCAACGGCGAGCCCACCGTCGGCGGGCGCTTCTCTGCGCTGTCGATCTTCGGTCTTCTGCCCGCAGCGCTCGCTGGCATCGACCTGGAGCAGTTCATCGCCCACGCGAAGGACGCCGAAGAGCGCTGCAGCGAGGACTCCATCGACAACCCAGCGATCAACCTCGCCGCGTTCCTTTACGACAACTACCTCAAGGGGCGCAACAAGTTCTCGTTCCTCACGCCGAAGCGCGGGCGCGTCTTGGGCCTTTGGATTGAGCAGCTCGTCGCCGAATCGCTCGGCAAGGAGGGGCAGGGCATCCTGCCGAACATCGAGGTCGATTCGCTCCTGCTCGCGCGCGACGCGGGCGACCGCAGCGTCATCATGTACCAGACGAAGACCGACTTGTGGGACGAGCGCAAGAACTTCGAGATGAGCCTCGCCTATATCGACCCGGCAATTCCGCGCCTGAACTTCAAGATCGATTCCGCGCTCGAGCTTGCCGAGCACTTCGTGATGTGGGAATACGCCATCGCGATGTGCGGCTACCTCATGCGCGTGTGCCCCTTCGATCAGCCCGATGTCGCCTCGGCGAAGGCCGAGGTCCTAAAGATCCTCGCCGAGGGCCAGCCCGAGCCCGATTTCGTGCAGGACTTCATCGGCGATGTGCATATGGGCGAGGTCGAGGTGCGCTTGGCCCCGTGCTTTAAGGACTGCACCGACGTGCGAGCTGTCCTGCGGGCGCTGCTCGGCAGTATCCAGCCGGGCGATTTCTTCGCGCTGAACGCGTTTCTGCCGTTCACGGGCGAGGGGCGTCGTGAGGCGCTCGAGGACATCCGCCATGGGGTGGGCGAATCGCGCCACGTCGCGTCGTGTTTGGAAGTGGGCCCGCGCTACCTGCACTCCACCGGCCAGCTGCAAAAGGGCGGCCCGAACTGTGGTGTGTTCCTCATCTTGTCTGCCGACGAGCTGAAGGACATCCCGCTCAAGCGCGAGGCAGAAAGCCTAGGCGCGCTTGCAAAGGCGCAGGCGTCGGGAGATTTGCTCACGCTGGCGAGCCGCGGTCGACGGTGCGTGCACCTGCATCTCCCCGACAACTCGGGAGTGACGCTGCGCGCGCTCGCTGCCGTCATTCGCGAGATTCTGGCCGAGCTGTAGGATCCTGCTGATTCGCGCCGCGCCCGTCGCAAGAGGGGCGCGGTTTTCAGTATTGTCAAGTTTTTTGAGGGTGAGAAGCATGATCGAGGCGCTCGATATTCATGTGACGGGAATCGTCCAAGGGGTCGGGTTTCGGCCCTTTGTCTACCGAATGGCGAAGAAATACCTGATCAACGGATGGGTTTTGAACGCGGCGGACGGTGTGAACATCCATGCGGAAGGGGAGAGCCGCCTGCTCGACGAGTTCGTGATCGAGCTTTCCGAGAATGCGCCTGCAGCGGCCCAGGTGAAGGAAATCGAGCTTAAGGAAGTGCCCCTTCAGGACTTCGACTCGTTTGAGATTCGCTTCTCGGACGACGCCGCAGTGCAGGAGACCACGCTCGTGTCTGCCGACTTGGCCACGTGCGACGACTGCGCGGCGGAACTGTTCAACCCGAACGACCGCCGCTTCCGCTACCCCTTCATCAACTGTACCAATTGCGGGCCTCGCTTTACCATTATCGATGCGCTGCCCTACGATCGCGCGAGCACGTCTATGAAGGATTTCCCCATGTGCGAGCGCTGCGCCGCCGAATACGCCGACCCGCTCGACCGCCGCTTCCACGCGCAGCCGGACGCGTGCTTCGAGTGCGGCCCGCACCTTTCTTTGGCATGGCGCCCCGACTGCGAGGCGACGCCGGGCGAGGATTTCCCGACGCGCGGGGCGGGGGACGTGTCCTCCGATGAGCTTCCCGATGGCTGGCGCATCGCCTGGGGAAAAACGCGCGAGACCTCGGATGCCCTCATCGCGCGGGCGGTCGAGCTGCTGTGCGCCGGGCAAGTCGTGGCCGTGAAGGGGCTCGGCGGGTTCCACCTGGTGTGCGACGCGCGCAACGCCGAGGCGATCGCTCGGCTTCGCGAAGGAAAGCGCCGCGGCGGCAAGCCGTTCGCGGTGATGATGGCGAACGCCGAGGCGGTGCGCAGCGTCTGCGAGGTGACGCCCGAGGAAGAGAAGGCGCTTTCCGATCCTGCGCGTCCGATCGTGCTGCTGAAGAAGCGTCAGGGCGTGGCGCTTGCCGCGGGCCTTGCCGACAAGCTGCCCGAGCTGGGCGTTATGCTCCCCGCCACTCCGATGCAGCTCCTCTTGCTGCACGATTTCGCCCGCGCCCTCGAGCAGATGGGCGTTCCTGAACCTCCGATGCTTGTGATGACCTCGGGAAACATCCACGATGAGCCAATCGTTACCGATGATGCCGAAGCACGCGGGAAACTCGGCGACATCGCGTGCGCCGTGTTGGGCAACGATCGCGCCATCCTTTCGCGCTATGATGATTCCGTGGTTCGCATCATCTCGGCGGGATCCGCGGGCTCCGCCGTGCAGATGATCCGCCGCGCACGCGGTTTCGCGCCCGTACCGTTGAAGCTGGCGCGGACGAGCGCCAACCCGGAGGCTGCTGCCGTCCCCGAGGACGCCGAGGCCCCCGAGGCGATTGGCGCCGCCTGTCATGAGGGCTCTCCCGAAACCGCCGGCCCCGACGCCGAGGCGGTCTCCCCGGTGCTCTTTGCGGCGGGCTCGGAGCAGAAGAGCACCTTCGCCTTCGTCCGCGGTTCGGATGCGTTCGTCTCCCAGCATGTGGGCGATCTGGAAAACGCCGAGGCGTTCGACGCCTGGCTCGACGCGAAAAGCCGCTTCGAGAAGCTTTTCGAGCTGAGCGCGACGCGCCTTGCCTGCGACGCGCACCCTGAGTACCTCGCTTCGAAATGGGCGCGTGAACAGGCGAGAAAGCTCAATATCCCACTGGTTGAGGTGCAGCATCACCATGCGCACATCGCTTCGGTCATAGGCGAGAACGGCCTTTCGGGCGCGGTGTGCGGAATCGCCTTCGACGGAACGGGGTTCGGCGCGGACGGCTCTATCTGGGGCGGGGAAGTGCTGCTTGCAAACGCGCAGGCCTATGAGCGGTTCGCGAACTTCGCCTATGTCCCCATGCCGGGTGGTGCTGCCTGTGTGAAGAATCCCTTGCGCATGGCGTACGGCGTCCTGTGGGAGTTCGATCTGCTCGAGCACCCGGTGGCAAAGCGAGTACTCGGCGCGCTCGGCGAGCAGGCTGACCTTTGCGACCAGATGATCGAGCGCGGCCTAAACACGCCGATGACCTCGTCGGTCGGTCGTCTTTTTGACGCGGCGAGCGCCATCTTGGGGATATGCGAGCATCCGACCTACGAAAGTGAGGCGGCGGTTCTCTTGGAGGCTGCCCTGGGGCCGGTCGCATCTCCCGATGGCGGTTCGACCGACGAGGCGGGCGTCAACAGCCGCTATTCGATCGCCATCACAAAGAACACCGCGACGCCGAAGTCGACCGCCCAAGACACGTCGGTCCTGCTCTTCGACGCGGCGCCCACCTTCGAGGCGCTTCTCGACGATATGCAGGCGGGCATCCCCGCAGCGACCATCGCCCGCCGCTTCCACAGTGCTTTTGTGGAAGCCATCGTGAACGCGGCGAAGCTTGCGTACAGCGTTTACGGCGTGTCCACGGTGGCGCTCTCGGGCGGTGTGTTCATGAACCGCTTCATAATCGAGCATGCGCTCGCGGCTTTGCAAGATGAGGGCTTCACAGTTGCCGTCAATCGCGAGCTGCCGCCCAACGACGGATGTATTTCCTATGGCCAGGCTGTGATAGCATGTGCCCAAGACGAGATAACTCGCAACGAGTAAAAGGACTGAGAGCCTATGTGTTTGGCAATACCCGCGTTGATCACGGAAAAGAAATCGGACAATCTGGCGACGGCAGAGATCCTCGGCGTCACGCGCGAGGTTGCGCTTGACCTCACCCCGCAGGCAAACGTCGGCGACTACGTGCTCGTGCACGCCGGCTTCGCCATCGAAGTCGTCGATGCCGATTATGCGAAAGAGACCATTGAACTGGTTAAACAGCTTGAGGATGTTGCCGTATGAGCGCCTTGGAGGATGCGGCCGACATCGATTTCTCGGCCTTTAAGGACCCGAAGCTCGCGCGCGGCCTCATCGAGACCATCCACCGCCTTGCGCCCGAGCACGCGACGCTCATGGAAGTGTGCGGCACGCATACCGTGGCTATCGCTCGCAACGGAATCCGTGATTTGATGCCCGAGGGGCTGCGCTTGGCGTCGGGCCCCGGGTGTCCCGTTTGCGTCACGTGCAACCGCGACATCGACACGGTGATCGCGCTTGCGCGCATCCCGAACGTCACCATCACCACCTTCGGCGACATGACGCGCGTTCCCGGGTCCACCTCAAGCCTGCTCGCGGAACAGGCCGCGGGCCGCTCGGTCGAGATCGTCTACTCGCCCCTCGATGCGCTCGCCTTCGCCAAGGCCCATCCCGAACGGGAGGTCGTCTTCGTAGGCGTTGGCTTCGAGACGACGACGCCGCTTGTGGCCATGGCCATCAAGCGTGCAAAGGCCATGGGGCTTTCCAACTTCACCGTGTTCGCAGCGCACAAGAACATGCCCGGCGCGTTGGAGCTGCTCGTGGGCGACCCCACGCTCGAGCTCGACGCGCTTATCCTCCCCGGTCATGTGAGCACCATCATCGGCGCCGAGCCGTACCGCTTCCTGGCGGAGAAATACGGTATTCCCGGCGTGATCACCGGATTTGAGCCGGTCGACGTGCTGCAGGGCATTGCCATGCTCGTGCGGCAGCTGCACGAGGGTCGTGCCGAAATCGAGATTGCGTACGCGCGCGGCGTCATGCCTGAGGGAAATCCCGTGGCCCTCGCCGCGATCGACGAGGTGTTCGAAACCTGCACGGCCACGTGGCGCGGCTTGGGCGATATTCCCGGTTCGGGGTATCGCATCCGCGAGGAATTCGCCGACTTCGACGCGGTTCGCCGTTTCGAGCCCGATGTCGAGCCGACGCACGACCCGAAGGGATGTCGCTGCGGCGACGTGCTGCGGGCCCGCATAGCTCCCAACGAGTGCCCGCTGTTCCGTATAGTCTGCACGCCGGAGAACCCGGTGGGGCCTTGCATGGTGTCGAGCGAAGGCAGCTGCGCGGCGTACTATC
>OLPG01002927.1_pt1 | contig 11300 bp, 9 predicted proteins | sample 1672311 | NCBI WGS metagenome assembly OLPG01 (sample SAMEA3136670, study PRJEB25190) | human gut metagenome | biome: human gut; feature: human-associated habitat; material: faeces | place: Austria | collected 2013
GGGGTAGATCAGGGTGGGCGGGTTGAACTTGCTTTCCACGGTCGGGAACTCGGTCTCGTTCTCGTACATAGCGTTGGTGGAGGCCTGCACCACCTGTTTTACGCCGGTGCGGCGGGCACATTCCAGCACGTGTACCAGGCCCATGGTGTTGACCTCAACGGCCTGCACGGGGTCGCTCTGGCAGTCCGGCAGGGGCGCGATGCCCGCAATGTTATACACAACATCGAACTTTTCTTCTTCAAACAGCTTGGGCAGGGCTTCGCGGTCGCGGATGTCCATGCGGCGGACTTCGGAGCCGAAATCGTGGTCGTCAAACTTTAAGTTGTCGAGGTTGCCGTAGGAAAAGTTGTCGATACCGACGACCTCGTCCCCGCGCTGCCACAGGGTGTGCCACAGCTGGCCGCCGATGAATCCGGCGGCGCCCGTTACCAGAACTTTCATAAGAGAGCCTCCTTATAAATTGGACGCAATAACGCTGCTTGTATAATTTTCAATGGGCTTTTCGCGCCATTCGCGGGTGACAAATTTCTGCTTGCCGGCCAGGTACCGCCCGCAGAGTTTGAGCAGGCTGATGCCGAAGCTGGTGAGCTTGTTGTTGCTGACCTGGTCCTCCTCCCGCCAGGAGATGGGGAAAAACAGCACACGCTGTTTGAGCTGACAGAGGGCGAGGATCATGCAATCGTTAAAGTACAGTGTATCGGGGAATTTTTTGTAGTACTCAGTTTTCAGCGGCTCGACCGCGTAGAGGTTCAGCCCGCTGCCCAGGTCGGTGATGCGCTTGCCCGCCACCAGGCTGAACAGGGCGTTGAAGCCGTAGTTGCCCACCACGCGCAAGGCACTGTACCCCTTGATGCGGCTGCCCTTCATGAAGCGGGAGCCAAGGCAGCAATCGTAGTTTTTGTACGTTCCATCGTTTAAGATAGGCAGCAGGTCAGCGACAGCGCCCTGGTCGTCGCCATGCAGCACCACCAGGTGCTGGTAGCCGTGGGCGGCTGCGTAACCGAAGGCCACCTTGTGGCTGCCGCCGAGGCCGTAGTTTTCATCGTTGCGCAAAAGGCGCACGGGGGCCGCCGGGTGGCGGGCCATCCAATCCTGCACGGCGGCCTCGGTGCCATCGGTGGAGCGGTTGTTGACGACGATGCACTCCCCCACCCAGGGCAAAACGTGCGGGTCCAGCAGCTGCGACAGCACGCGCGGGACCTGTTTTTCACAGTTGTAAGCGGGGATGAAAATAAGTAGTTTTTCCATGTGTTTGCTCCTGTTTGTGTGGGGTTTGGCGGACCGATGCGAGCATCGGCCCCTATAGGGAGGGCATCAGCCGACCAGAAGGACCTGCAAGCTGGCGCTGCCATGCGTCACCGTGTACCGGTCCACAATGTTAAAATCAGCTTCAATCCAGGCATGAAACTCCGCCATATCGCGGACCTCGGCGTCATCGTACAGGATCACGCGGGGCGTCTTGCCGGGGACGTCGGTGTAATACTGCTCAAACCGGGGGTCGCTGTCGGTGCCGGAGATGACCGACGCCTGGGCAACATCCAACGTACCATCGGCCATTAAAAAGCCCAGGCCGTGCTGCTCGCCGATGGCCTGCAAAATCGGCTGGCCCGCGTAGGGCGCCAGCGCTTCATACAGACACTCCTGCATGTCGGCGGCTTTGGCGTCGGCATAGATGCCCTTGGCCGGGCCGATGGTGATGCGCACCAGCGGCGTGTCGGTGATGTCAGCCGATTTCCAGCCGGTTGTCTGCACGCACCAGACGCGACAGACGAGCAAAAACGCCAGCATCGCGGCCAGGCAAAGCACACCCTCGGCGCGGCGGGATTTTGCGGCATTGTCCCCGCCATCCGCATGGTTCACCAGCGCCAGCATACCGCAGACGGCGGGCCATGTCAAGTACATAAAAGTCGGGGCCAATCCAAGCAGCGTCGACCGCAGGATCATGGCGTAGGCCGCCAGCCCCGGCAGATAACCCAGCCAGAACAGCTCGGCGTTGCCGGGCCTGCCGCGGCCGCGCCAGAACGCCCACGCCCCGGCCAGCACCACCACCGGCACAAACTGGCGCTCGTCCAGGCTGCCGTCCTTAACGGCACGCAGCAGGCACTGCACCGTGGCAAAGGCTGCCCACAGGTTGAGCAGCCGCCCCACCGTAACAGGCTGCTTTTTAATAAGGTAGAGCGCCGCGCAGACGGCGGCGGAGGCCAGCAGCGGCCAGAGCAGCGACCGTGCTACGGTCAATGCCTGGCCGGCCAGCAGGGCCATGCGCTGGGCGGTGGTGAAATTGTACTGCGGGTCGTGCAAAATCAACGTCAGGCGGCTGAGCAGCAGCGAGATGCTGAGCTCCACGCCGGAGAGCGCATACACCAGAAACACCACACCGCAGACGGCGCAGCTGCCCAGCAGCACCCAGGCGCCGCGGTGTTTCGGCTCGCCATAGCGCTTGCCCAAAATCAGCATGCCGATCCACAGCACGGCAAAGGCCGCCGCGCTTTGGGGGAAAGCCAAATACCCGAAGCAGGCGCACACCGCGCCCAGCGGCACCAGCCACAGCTGCTTGCAGCCGCGGGTGACATAGTGGTGCAGGCAGAGGAACGCCGCCAGCGTCCAGTGGAACTGCTGGCCGGTGTAGTCCGGGCCGAGGAACCACTTGGGCACGAAGGCGAACAGCACCAGCGCCGCCAGCAGCGCGGCGGGCTTGCCCAGGTCGCGGCGGAACTCCCGGTAAAAGACGCAGCTCATGCCCGCCTTGCAGGCCAGCACCACGAGCCGGAAGAACACCAGCACGCCGGTAGTGCCGCCCGTGATGCCGATGAACATCGCCAACAGTGCGGCGGCGGGCAGGCTGGACAATTGGTGCGGCTCCCACATATCATAAAAGAGCCGGTCGCCGCTGACCAGGCGGTAGCCGAGGGACAAAGCGTACTCCTCGTCGATCTCCAGCCCCGTAAAGGCGCTGCGCAGCATAACGGCAGCGCAGACAAGTACCAGAATCAGCGGCAGTATGCGGTTTTTACGGGTCTGCGCCATCAGGCGCCGCCCCCTTTCAAGGTTTTATGCAGCAGGGTGTCCCGCAGGCAGTACCAGTAGGGCAGGTAGTTCTCGCAGAACGCCCCCCACTTGCGCTGTAGCCGGCTTTGCGGCTTGGCCTGTTTGTTTTTAACCGCTGCTACGTCGAAGTAGCGGGACTTATCCCGCACGGTGATCTTCTGCTCAAAGGGCATCTGCCAGCCCTCCGGGTACCAGTAAGCCGGGGTCAGCAGGCGGTAGTCGCTGCGCTCGGCCGCATAGCGGTTCAGCTGGCTTTCATCATGCCAAAGGGCGATGACATTTTGTTGCAGATCAACCTCGGTGCGGCGCTCCAGCTCATGGCAGAGCGCCAAAAACGCCGGGACCGTGCCGCCGTTGAGGCCGCCCGAAACGTAATATTTTCCGCAATTATACGGAATGTACGCTGTGCTTTTTGGGTTGCGGTCGTAGCTGAAAAAGGGCGGCTTTTTATCCCAGAAGCCCGGCTGCTGGACCAGCAGCAGGTTTTCGCCCCGGGCCGGGCGGGGCAGAAATTCTTCCTCGGTGATGGTCTGGGTGCAGGTGAGGTTGGCGTTGAAGAAAAAGAGGTAGTCCATTTTGGACAGCACAATCTCCTGTGTCAAAAAGATGGAGAACCGCTTGAGGGTGCTGTAGGGCCAGGGGTAGGGTTCCTGATAGATACGATGGACGCCGGGGGCGTCCTCGTACTCAATAGCGGGGGCATCGGTGAATACGAAGTACTCTTTCTCGCAGTTGGGGAGGAATTTTTCGTTGAACGTGCGGTAAAATTCCGGCCAGAACACCGTGTACTTGCCGGTGCAGATGTACAGCATGCCGACTTTCGTCATTCCGCTTTCCCCTTTCGTTTGAGTTTGGCTGCCAGTTTTCCTGCGTAGCTGCGCAGATAAGCGGCATCCCTGCCCCAGCCGTAAACGGCCAGGTTAAGCATGTTGGGCACCACCAGCACCACCAGCACACGGGGCACCAGCCCCAGCCAGCCGCCGGGCATGCGGGCGCAAATTGCGTAGCTGCCACCCATGCACACCGCCAGCGTGACCAGATGCAGCGCCTGCACGGCCAGATAGTGGGCCAGCCCGCCCGCCATGTACCGGCGGAACACCACCACCACGCGCCCTGCCCACATGATGCAGTGGGCCACGACGGTAGCGATGAGCGCGCCGGTGATGTCGAACATCGGGAACAGGATGAAGCTGAGGATGAGGTTGACCGCCGCCGAGCTGACCATGAACCACTGGTCCTGCTCAAAGTGGCCCAGCACCGCGCGGTAGGAGCCGAGCATGCGGTGGTTCCAGCCGACGTACTCGTTTAAGCAGAACACCAGCACGAAGCCGAGGGGCAGCAGCCAGCGCTCGCCCATCCAGGCCCCCATGAAGGGCTGGAACAAGCAAAAGTACGCGGTAGCGACGAAGCTTGCAAACAGGTAGCTGAACAGGTCCATGCCCCAGAACACCTGCTTGTCGTGGTCGTTGGCGGCGGCGGACTTATCGTAGACGATGTTGCCGATGGCCGCGGCGAAGCTGTCCATGACCTTGTTGCCCAGGTCGGTGGCGCTGGTGGAGATGGTGGAGTAGTTGCCAAGGTAGGTCGTCTGCACCGAGCCGCCCAAGCGGGAGGTGACGATGGTATCCGACGAGCCGTAGATGGTATTGGACAGGCGGTGGACCAAATAGTACCGCAGATCATGGAAAATGCCCAAGTCCTTAAAGTCCGCCAGCGTGACCTTTACGTCCTTGACGTAGGGGAAGTCCTTTTTGAACCGCCACGCAATAAGCAGGTTGGCGCAGACATTGAAGAAGATGGACACACTGAAATACAGCACATAGTTGGGCCACCACATCGACACGGCGATCTTGGCCAGCGAGGTGAGGACGTTGCAGCAGAAGTCGATCTGGGTGCAGCGGTAGCCCTGCTGGGTGCAGGTGTACATCAGCCGCCGCGTAACCAAAAAGTAACTGCACAGCGTGGAAACCACATTTAAACCGTAGACCGTGTAGCCGGTGGCCAGGGGCACGTCCGGCATGATCCACGGCAGGGCGGCCGCACCGCACAGCGCCAGCAGCGCAATGACGCTGCCCACGGCGCGGTAGGCCCACTTGTACATGGACATGTATTTGCTGATCTTTTCCTCGTTTTTGGCGGCGATCTGCTCATACAGGCGGTAGCTGATGACGCTGCCGACGCCGAACTCGGCAATCGAGAAAAAGTTGAACAGCTGGCTGACGACCTGGGACGCGGTGGTGACCTGCGTGCCGAAGTTATCGACCAGCAGCCGCCGCGTGACCAGCCCCAGCAAAAGCAGCAGCAGGCTGGAGCCCAGGGCGTAGGCCATATTTAATAATGTACGTTTGGTGCGCAAATGGGTGTACCTCGTTTGTGTAGTGGTTTGTAGGGGGCGATGCTGTGCATCGCCCCCTACAGCCACCGATTCAGCGTCTGCTTGCCATCCATAAGGTCAGGCGGGGGCCGATGGTTTTCATCATGGTTTGGAACAGTTTCCAATCCTTGCGGGTCTGCACCTCGGTGCCGTGGGGGTAGAGGGGGCGCAGGCGGCGCAGGCCGGGCAGGCAGGCTTTGCGCAGGGCCGCGTCTTTTACGGCGGCAGTGCGGGCCTGGGGCCAAAACACATCGGCGGCGGCATCCAGCATCACAGCGTAGACCTCCGGGCGTATTTTGCCCAGGGCGGCCTGGGCGGCCAAGTGGCGCTGGGCGGCGGCAAGGGCGTCAAACCGCTTGGGCAGGTTCTTGGCGTCTGTCAGCAAGCTGCCCTGCCGGCCCACCCGGTAGTGGGTGAACACCGTGTCCAAAAAATACAGCCGTGTGCAGTGGTTGAGCAGCATCAGGTCAAAGGGCCAATCCTCGGCCCAGCGCACGTCGTCCCAAAAGCGGACGCCGGTGTCGGCCAGCCAGGCGCGGCGGATGCAGTATTTCCACACCGACCAGTGCCCGGCCCGGTACAGGCTTTTCAGGCGGGCAGCGTAGTCATCGCTGTCAAAGGGGCCGGGCAGCAGGCGCAGGCCGGTGTGTTCGGTCAGGGTGCCGTCGGGCTGCCACTCCAGATGCTTGCCGATGAACCAGTCGAAATCCGGATGAGCGGCCAGTTCGCGGCGCAACGTCTCCAGCAGGCCGGGGGCCATGGCATCGTCGCTGTCCAGGAACAGCACCCACTCGCCTTTTGCGGCGGCCAGCCCGGTGTTGCGGGCGTTAGCCAGGCCGCCGTTTTGTTGGTGGAGCACCCGCAGGCCGGGGATCTCCGCCGCCAGCACGTCACAGATCTGGCCGCTGGTATCGGTAGAGCCGTCATCCACAAGGATGCACTCCCAATCCCTGGGACCGGGCTGCTCTGCCACGCTTTTGACGCACGCCGCCAGGTAGTTTTGCACATTATAAACAGGCACGATGATGGAAAACTGGGGCATGGTTTCTCCTTTTTAATCGGTCTCTATCAGCTGCCAATCCGGCAGATACAGCGCGCTTTTTTTGGTGTGGGCGTACCATTTTTCGGGGGCCAGCACCAATTTGTCCGTTGCCTTGGCCAGATACTGTGCCCACCAGCTGTAGGTGGAGTTGCTGAGCACGAAGCCCCGGCACTGCTCCATCAGGGCCATGTCCCCCACCGCGCTGCCCCGGGGGGCAAAAACGGCGGGCAAGTCGGCGGTGTTCAGGTTTTGCTTTGCCCAATCCACATCGTCTGAAAACACGAATAATGTTGCATCGGGGTGGGCAGCTTTTACGGCAGCTGCGGCGCGGGCGTAGTAGGCCGGGGTGCATACCTGCAAAATCTCGTTCTCGGGGCGGCAGTAGTCGCCCCGGCGCAGGTGGACGGCTGCCGGGTAAGCGGCGGCCGCGATGGCGGCGGCCAGCTCCCCGGCGGGGGCGGCTTTGGGGCGAAGCTCCGCTTTGATTTCATCTGCAAAATCATCGAAGTACCGCGCACTTTGGAAGTATCCCCACGCCAGAAAGTCCCTGGCACGGCCGCGGTGTACGGGGGTATAGCCGTCGGTGGCAAAGTGCAGGCCCAGGGCGTTCAATGCCGGGGCACAGCGGGTTTCAAAGGGCTGCCAATCCAGGGCCATCAGGCCATGGCGCTGCTCGTACTTGATCATCAGCGCTTTGGCGGTGTTCTGCCGGGGCAGGTGGGCCTTGGCGAAGCCGGGGTCAGCGAGGATCTGCACATCCGGGCTGATGGACAAATCGTTCAGTGCGCAGACAGTGTGGGCGGGGGCGCCGTCCTTCCAATCCTGGCGGTCCAGCAGGGTGACGGGTTCGTTGCAGCGCAGGCCCAGGGCACGGGCGAAGGCGTAGATGAACATCTGGTTGCCCAGGCCCCCGGCAAGTTCGGCGTAGATCATGTGCGCGCCCCCAGTCTGTCGTACAGTTCCTCCATGCGGCGGGCGGCGGTCTTCAGCTCGTAGCCTGCGGCGGCAAGGGTGGGCCAGTAGTCGGTGTGGTCGCCGTGGGCGGCGATCTCGTTGGCCTTGGCGGCCCACTTGGTAAGGGGCGCGGTCAGCGGCAAGAAATGCACAAGGTCTGTCACCGAGCCGTCATTGGGCACATTGGTGGAAGCAAGGCAGGGCACGCCGCAGCCCTGGGCCTCCACCAAAGTGACGGGGCTGCCCTCGAAATTGGAGGGCAGCAGGAACAGATCGAAGGCGTTCATAAACGCAGGTACGTCCTTTTGTACCCCTGCAAACAGGATGCGCTCGGTCAGGCCGTGCTTGGCCGCAGCCTCGCGCATGGGCTGCTCCATCTCGCCTGCGCCGACGAGAAGCAACTTCCAGGCAGGATCGGTCTGGGCCATGGCGGCGAAGACTTCGACGAGGAACAGCGGGTTTTTCTGGTGGTTGAGCCGGCCAACAAAACCCGCCAGCTTGTCGGAATCCGCCACGCCCCAGGCAGCGCGGGTGGCGGCGCGGGCGGCAGCATCCGGGTGAAAGCGCCCTTGGTCGACGGCGTTGCAGGCCACCGCAAAGTTGGGCTTGCGGTCGATGTGGTCGCCAAAAACGAACCGCCCGGCGGCGACGCCGCAGCCCAGAAAGTAATCGGCAAACAGCTGGTAGACCCCGTGGGCAGCACGCCAGGTCAGCGTTATGGGCGGGTAGACGATGTGGCTGTGGACGATGATCTTGGCGCGGGGGCAGAGGGCGCGCATCATGGCGCAGACGGGTGCGCCGATCTTGCTGGCGGTGTGGTAGTGGATGATGTCATAATTTTTATGATTTTTCAGGTGCCGGTACAGGGCCCGGATGCGGTCCTTTTTATGGTCCGGCACACCGATGATGTTGACCCCATGGGCGATGAGGGCAGGGGCGGTGCTTGCCTGGTCGGCCGGGCAGAGGCCCACAAAGAGGTCAACTTTATATTTAGTTGTATCCAGATTCAGCAGCAGGTTTTGCACATAACGCTGCACGCCGCTTTGTACACCTAAGTGGTTGCTGATCATGAGAATACGCATAGATACATCCTTTTATTGGTTTCCGGGCGTCGGACACTTTACCAGTAACTGCCGCCCTCCACTTTTTCTTTATGAGCCAAAGTCTCCTCGGGCCGCACCCAGGCATCGTTATAGAGTTTGCTGATGATCGGGTGGTCATCCCAGCGTTTGCCGCGGATGCCAAAAAGGAGTTGCAGGGCGCCGCTCATTTGGATGGCGGCGTGGCCGGTGTCGCGGGCGTGGGCGGCCAGAGGCAGGCCGTAGGCACCGGCACCGATGATGGCCACATCATACGGTGCAGCGTCCATTTGCTGTTCCATGGCGGCCAAGGCATCAAACCAGCTGGCGTAGCCTGTGTCGGCCCCGGCCAGGCCCTGCACGGCCTGCACGATGCGCAGGTCGGCAAACTGCGGTAAAATATCGGTGCCGGGGAACAGCTGCTCCCGCCGGGCATACTGGCGTTCTATCGTTGTTTTGAAAGGGTGCACCACCAGCACACGCTTGCCGGCCAGCGCCGCACTCCAGGGGTGGGGGTGGTAGTAAGGCTCCAGCGCCCGCAGCCTGGTGTAGCGGGTGGCGGGGCCGCAGCCGCGCACAACTTCCCGCTCGGCCCCCACATTCCACAAGGCCAGCAGGTCAGCGGTATGGGCGGCCTCAGTGTACAGGCGGCAGAACTTTGCCAGCGTGGCATCATCCGTGGGGAACACGCCGGAAAGGTTCTGAATGTCCTGCCGTGTTTTTTCGGCAAAGCCCACGCCGCCGCAGCGCAGGTAATCGGCCACGGTGCGCATCTCGGTAGCGCCGCAGCGGGCAAACAGGAACGGCCTGCCGCTTTCCAGCAATCCGCGGGCCAAATCGTTACCGTCCTCGGCACTTAGGATTTCCACCCCGCGGTACTTCATCGCAAAGCGCAGGCTGCGGTAAAGGTCGGCGGCTTTTTGCACCAGTTTGTTGTCGTTATCCATGGCGGTTTCCTTTGGTGGGCAGCAGGGTCAGCGCCAGCTCGGCACTGTTCTGCCACAGAAAATGCTCGTTGATACGTCGTTGTGCAGCAGCGCCCATCTCGGGCGTGATGCGACCCAGCGCCTCGGCCAGCTGGGGCACCGTGCTGCACAGCCAACCACTGAGGCCATCCTCGATGATGAGGTCCGGCCCCGGCGCGTGGCGAGCCACTGGCGGGCAGCCTGCAAACATGGAGGTCCGACGTGGGCTCTCCATGTTTGAGCCACTGGCGGGCAGCCTGCAAACATGGCCTCCAGCAGGCTCATGCCGAAGATCTCCTGATCGTTCAGATTCACAAAAGCATCGCAGGCATGATAATAAACGTGTACAGACTCGTTGGGCAGCTGGGGGATCATCCGGCAGCGGGCGGCCAACCCCCGGGCGGCCAGCAGGCGGGCCAGCTCCGCTCCCTGGGTGCCCTGGCCGATGATGACGGCCTGCCAATCGGGCGCGGCCTCCAGCAGGGGCACCAGGTCCAGCGGTTTTTTGTAGGCATCCAGCCGCCCTACAAAGACGAAGATCTTCGCGTCAACGTCCAATTTCAGGGCGCGGCGCAGGTCGGCCCTGGTGCCGGGCACGTCGGGGATGATGGCAGTGTCCAGCCCCACGGGCATCAGCCCGGCGCAAGGCACGCCCAGGCTTTGCAGCTCGGCGGCGACGGCGGGCGTTTTGGCGAAGGTAGGTGTTTTTTTGTAAACGGCCAGGTTGCGGCGCAGCAGCAGGTCCATCACAGCGCGGACAGCGGCGCGGCCGGAGGTGCTTTTCAGCGCGCCCAGCTGGCTGTAAAACAGGATGCCGTGTTTGCGGCAGAAGCGGTAGAGCGACGGCACGCCGGGGGAGTTATCGCCCATGACGTGGACCGCATCGACCTGCTCGTCCAGCAGCACCTGCCAGCCGGAAAAGAACGCCTGCGCGCCCAATTTTCGTACCGGGAGGTAATAAATCTTTACGTTCGGCTCCGGGTTTTCCACCGTGGGGGCCGCAGCGCCCGGCGCAGGGTACAGCACCACGGCGCGGCAGCCCAGGGCCGCAAAGGCGCGGGCCAGGCCGACTTCCTGCCGGTTATACAGGCCCTTCTGGCCTGAGGGGCCGCAGTAAAACTGCGGTATAGCGATCGTTTTCATTCCTTGCTCGGTTCCTTATTTTCCGGCGGCGTCAGCTTGGGCAGGCGGGTCAGGTAGCGGGCGTCGATGACTTCCAGCCGCTCGTCCCGGCTGTAGGTGTGGATGCCGACGATGTCCTCGGTGCGCAGGCCGGTGATGGTCACGTTGTGGGGCATGGCGGCGCAAAGGGGCACCTCGCTGCTGCCGCGGCGGGCAAAAAATTGCAGGTAAACGCCATAATCCACCTTGGTGCTGACCTGGGTGGCGTGGATGACCTGCCCGCCCAGCACAAACAGCGGCCCGGCGTTGCGGCTGGTCAGGTCGTTTTCCCGGTGCTGCAGGTTGTAGGCTTCGTCCGGCAGCAGGGCAAAGGGACCTGCCGGGGCGGAGGCGGCGTCCGCCTGGGCGCCGGGCACGGTGTCGACAGGGGCCTCGGCGCGGCGCAGAGTGTAGCGGCGGTAACGCACCCAGAGTTGGTTTTCAGGCAGGGTCTCGCTGCAAAGCAGGGTCAGCTCGTTGGGGGTGCGGTTGACCAAAATCGTATCGCAGAGTTCGGCTTCCACGGCAAAGCGCTGCACCAGCTCCCACTCGGCCGGGAAATTTTTGCAGCGGTAGATGCGCAAGCTGTGGTCGCTGCCGGTCTCGGGGATCATCCAGGTCTCGCCGTTCCAGTCAAACACTGTGGGGAAGGAGAGGTGGAAGTCCTCCTGCAAGAT
>OLPG01002944.1_pt1 | contig 11228 bp, 10 predicted proteins | sample 1672311 | NCBI WGS metagenome assembly OLPG01 (sample SAMEA3136670, study PRJEB25190) | human gut metagenome | biome: human gut; feature: human-associated habitat; material: faeces | place: Austria | collected 2013
CATAAATTTCCCACCTTTTCTCTTTTCATAAAATGAATTTATCGTCAAAGTGGAACATAATATACCTCAAGCTACTCTAATTTGTCAAGCATTTTAAATCAAAGAATTTTGGCATAAACCATCATAAATTCTCATATCTTTGTCTGAATTGGGTTATAAATTGGGTCATAAATATAACCAAATTAAACTAAATAAATTTACATAATTATACAATTCTATTCAACTCATTTAGTAATAAATCATTGTTAGTATGTTCATAAACACTTATTGTAAGATTAATATCAGAATGTCCCATGATCTTTTGTAGCACGCGAACATCCATTCCCTTTTCTGCCATTCTTGTACAAAAAGTATGTCTTAAAATATGTGGTGAAAAATTATCTAATAGAATAGGCTCTCTGTTCTCTGCTTTAGATTTTTTTAATTCTGCATTATTATAACATATTTTTATTTTTTTAAACGTTCTAGTTGTTGTTTGTGGTATTAATAAATTACCTCTTTTACTGTAGAAAACAAAATTAGCATAACCGTCAACAACATAATTACCCTTTTCTCTCACTTCAGCAGTGTCCCTATAATATTTCTGTAAAAACATAAGTAAAGCATCTGACATCGGAACAAAACGTTCAATTGAACTTTTAGTAGCTGTTGCACAATATCTTTTAGCATTAATTCCTCTATTTAATTTATTATCTACTTTATTTCTCCCATACAATAACTGGTGATTTACAGAAATCATATGATTATCAAAATCAATATCATCCCAGGTTAAACCAATTGCTTCACCTAGTCGGATACCTGTATTTAGTAAGAAATAAATAAAAGAGTAATAAAAATGAAATGACGTGGATGCATCTTTTAAGAATTCCAAAAGATGCTCTTGTTGTTGCAATGTTAATGCATTTCTTGGTGTTTTCGGTTTTTTATAACTTTTCAAACAATTATGACATGGATTGTATCTAATTAAATTATCCATAACTGCTAACTGAAAAGCAGGATGTAAAATACTGTGAATATTATAAATAGTTGAATATGCAAGATTTTTATCAGTACGTAAATTCTTATAAAAATCAAGAACATCCAAATATTTTACATCCACTATTTTCCTTTTACCCAGTGTTGATGGTTTAATATGACATCTAAAAGCAACACTATATGCTTTATCTGTATTTATTGATAGTTCAGTTCTGGTATCTAAATAACGTTTAACTAACTCGTTAACAGTAATTTGTGCACCGTATGTATTAATTCCATCTGCTAGATCCTTTTGTAGATCAGATTCTTTTTCTCGAAGAGATTTACATTGTCGTTTTCCTGCTGGAAGTCTATCTGTTGTTGTTAACTTCCAAGAATAGATTGCATGCCGTTTACCATTAGTATCCGTATATCTGTAACGGTAACGACCATCATTTAATTGATCTTCTCCTTCTTTTAATACTCTACCTTTTTTATCTTTTTTGTTTGCCAAATTTAACACTCCTCTCTAAAGAGGTGCGATAATACTATTAGTATAGCACACTCCTTTACACAAGAAAAGACTGGGCTAAAGTTCTGCCCAGTCTCATTGTTCTTAGCTAAAGCTCTTTAACTTTAACTCACTGCGATTCTAAACATAGCTAGCATTCTTAATAAACTCGTCAAACAGCTCTCTTTTGATTAAACGTTTTGCTCCAACGTGTAAAACAAAGGTACAACTTGGATCGCTAACCAAAAGATTTAAGCGATGTATTCCGATATTAGAATACTCGGTCGCTTCTTGGATTGTTAAATTTTGTTTGTGATAGATTGGTATTTTGTCAACCTGTTTCTTTTTGTTTTTAATTTCTTCAGAATTAATTTTGTTCATAATCTGAACCTCCTTCATTATTTTTAGAATGCTTGGCTAAATAGCCACAAACACCTCTAATTAATAATGCAACGTTTAATTCTGAAAAACCTCTTGTTTTTTAAAATTACTTACTAAAGCTCAAAGAAATTATCTTGGCTAAAGCTCATAACAAAGAACACCCTAACGATTAAATTAGGGTGTTCTGAAATTTAGAATTTATTGTTCTACATCATCACCTTTATCAGAGTTTTCTCGGTTAAACTCTTTTTGTAATTCTGTAATGGTTTCTATTGGGAGTTTAAGATACTTATGAATTTTGTTTACTGATACACCGTCAGATAACATTTCTTTAGCCGCTTCTCTTTTCTCATTAAAAGCTAACTCCTTCTCTGCAGCTGCTCCTCCTTCGTTTTAGAAAAATCACTAACTTCTTGATAAACCTCACTCAATCAAGTGTTGTACTGGGCTAAAAGCCTTTACAGCACTTTCTAATTAGTACACGTTGAAGATATCTCCCACCACTAGGCCATGTCTGTAAAACTCAGGGATTGCCTTGGCTAAAGCACTATCAAGTAACTCTTCATTATTGATAAAATTGAATGAATATGGATATACCAGCTTTGGTAATCTATATCCACTAATACAGTCAAACTTCTCTATCAATGGTAAATTCTCTAATCTACATAGATAATCTATCATAGCTAAAAGATAACAAGCACATAAACGATTCTTATTATTCCAATAAATTTCAATGTACTCTTTGTTAACTATTTCATCAATGAATCCTTTGTTACCAAGTCTTTTGACTGTGTGACACGTATTACTCTTAAAGATTTCAAAATCTTTTGGATTAAAGTCATAATGTTCTGCAATGTCCCACAACTCTTGAACAGTTAATGTGTTTCGATTGTGAGACTCTTTGAGACTGTTGAGACTGTTGTGTCTCCTCTATCTCTTTTGTGATGTGTTGTCAAAGAGTACCAGGCGATGAAACCTTGGTACTCTGCTTTTAATTCTGCCAACCAAACTCTTCGTTACTACCACCACTATCGTTATCATCGCTGTCGTCTACATTGCTTTCTGTAGTACTTCCACTGCTGTTATCACCTTCGGTGGACTCTGTGGTTGTGTTGCTTGTAGTTTGGTCTGTTGGCGTTTGTGTACTAGAGCCTCCTAAACTGCTCTTGTACTGATTAATCTTTTTCTGTACTTCTCCTTTTGCCTGCTTGTACACCTTACGGTAAAAATTCTTATTATCTTTCGTCTTTAATTTAGTCAACAGGTCTTCGATTTCACTTTCAATAGAATCGATCTTGGCTAAATCGGAATCATTCTGAATCTCTACATCCTCATAGTCATAAATCAAATCATTTAGCCTTGAGACTATATCGTCTTCTTCCTCTTCGCTATTGTTTGATTCTGTTGTAGCTGTTGTGGCAGCTTTTTTCTCAGTTGTTGCAGTACTACTATTTGCAGACTTGCCACTCTTCTCTAAAAAGTCAGACTGGGTTAAAGTGGTATCGAAAGGAACAACTGTCTTTCCACTACACAAAGCATTCATGCTGTCCTTCCAGATATTTCCTGGGTATGTTCCGCCCCACAAGTCTTTGACCTCATCGTTGTTGTCCGTTCCAACCCAAACTGCGATAGAGTAGTACGGGCTAAAGCCACAGAACCAGCCAGACCTCTGATTGTTAGTAGTACCTGTTTTACCAGCAGATGGCATACCACGTTCAAGGCTCAACCCTCTACCTGTTCCCTTTTTGATTACATCTTGCATGATTTCAGTTATCTCTTTTGTAGCGTACTGTTTGTAAACTCTTGAAGGCATTTCGCCAGCCTTTACTTCATTTCCTTCGCTATCTTCGATAGAATCAATGCATGTGGCTTTTCTGTAAATTCCACCGTTTTTAATGGTAGCATAACCGCTTGCCATCTCCACTGTGTTGACACCATAGGTTAAGCCACCAAGAGCTGCTGCGTCGTAGTAATCACTTGGTACAATGTGACTAAAGTTCATGTTTTGCACATACTTTAATCCCGTCTTTGGACTAATGTCATCCAAAATCTGCCAAGCAACGGTATTCCTCGATTCTATAACAGCTTGCGAGACCTTAATTAGACCTTTGTAGAGACCATCACTATTTGAAGGACCTCCATCGAACTTTTGATCATTTACTATTGTGTCTGGATTGTATCCTTTCTCGAAAGCAGGTGTGTAAACCACTAAAGGCTTAATTGTACTACCTGGCTGGTTGTACGATTGGAATGCTCTATTTAGAGTTCTTCCATTTCCCTCTTCACTTTTTTGAGTTCTTCCACCAACAATGGCAACAACTTTACCAGTGATGTTATCGACTACTGTAGCTGCTCCTTGTACCAGAAACTCACCATCTTTTTGTTTTTTAGTGAACTGGGCTAAATTGGAATCAACCGCCTTTTGTAACTTCTCTTGAGCATTACAATCAATTGTGGTCTTTACTTTGTAACCACCTGTGTAGAGTTCTTTCCTCATCAGGTCGTACTCTTCCAAGTACCGTTTCCTATAGTCCTTGTAGTCTTTCACTGAGCTAAAGCTGTAATGAAAATCAAATCCATCCTGCTTCATGAGAGCTTCAACAGCACAGTCAATAGCGTAGCTAACCTCGTAGTTGTAGAAATCTCTTTGATTCTGCACTACCGTTGTGTTAGACTTCTTAGCAGTCTTGTAAGCTTTCTTAGTAATGTAGCCTTGATCTCTCATTCTTCTAAGAACTAAATTACGACGTTCTTTGTTGTTACTATAGTTACTAACTGGGTTGTAGTAGTACGGTGAATTTGGGATTGCACACAATGTAGCCACCTCTGCTAATGTCAACTGGTCTAAATCTTTGGAGAAGTAAGACTGTGCTGCGGAAGCAATACCATAGCAATTGTTGTAGAAGTAACAGTTGTTAATGTAGAACTCAAGAATTTCTTCTTTAGAGTATTTCTTTTCAACCTCTAAGGCTAGAAAGATCTCTTTGATTTTTCTGTCATAGCTTTTCTTATTTGTAAGAAAAACATTTTTAACCATCTGCTGTGTGATTGTACTTCCACCTCGTTCGACTTCTGTGCTTTCTCCAAGCTTACCTTTAACTAAAATCTCTACTGCTTTTGCGGTTGATTGTAAATCAACTCCATGGTGGTCATAGAATCGTTTATCCTCTGTCGCAATGAAAGCATTTATTACTTTTTCTGGGATTTCATCATACTTTACGTAATCCGTATCTCTGTTTTGTCTAAGCTTGGCTAAAGTATTGCCATCTTTGTCGTAGACAAAACTGTTGTCCTCTTTTTTAAAAGTGCTTTTATTACTGCTCTCAATCACAGCATGTGCCTTATTGTAGCACTTGGCTAAAGCTGGCATAGTGCTGAAAGACAAAACAAAAGCATAGCACAAAACTCCTGTACAAGTAACAGTAATCAAACCAGCAAGAACTCCGAGAACTACTTTTAGAAACTTTTTGGAATTGTAGAAAATCTGTTTAGCAGTTTCCACAATTCCTTTCCAGTTGATTGAAATGTTTATTCGTTTTCTATGTGTTTCTTCCTTACTGCGCTCTTCGTTTTCTTTTGCCACATAGTGATTTAAATCTTCAGAAAGTAAATTACTATAGACTTCATTCAAATCTTTCTGCCCTTTAATGTTCTGCATTCTTTTTGAAGCAGTGGGTACAGCCTTTTCTGTAACTCTGCGTTTACTTTGTACTTCTGTTGTACCTACGTTATTTCTAACATTAGAAGATTTCGTTGCAGATTTAATAGCTTTTGAACTCCCTCTTGAACTTCTCTTTGCTAAATCGCCACCTGTTTTTGTGAAACTAGTATCAACCTTTCTATTGACTTTATCGTTTGCTTCTGTTAAAGATTTTGACTTTGCTAAAGCGGAACGAAGAGCATTCCTAGCTTCACTGTTATTATGCTCCAGTATTTTGTTGAGATCCTCTTGGGCTAGTGATGTAGTTTTAAGATTTTGTGTTTTCCTATCCACGTAACCACCACCTTACTTTTCAGCAGAAGTACCTACCTCTGTACTATTTACTTCTGTACTATTCACCTCTGTGCTATCAGCTCCTGTTGAGCTTTCTTCTGTTGTTGATGCATCTGAGGTCTCTGATGTAACTGTAGAATCCGAAGCATTCGTATTAATAGTCTGTTCTGTTGTTGCTTCTGTGTAATTAAAGTTTGTATTTTTGATTACAAATTTAGTTACCTCTCTGGCTGTAAGAACCTCTTTAATTCTATCGTCAGAGTAATTTCTTTCCATAGCAGTAAGAGTGTCATAGTCATACTCCTTGGCTAAAGCTGTAGCCTTTTCCTTGAAATCAGCATCACTAATTTCTAATCCTTCTTCTTTAGCAATAGCTTCGCACATCATGTAATACTTAATGGTGGATTTAGAATACTTTTCTAAATCCTCTTTGTATGCTTTCTCATCACTGTACCCCATCTGCTTGATAATTTCTTTGTAAGAAATACCCATTGATTTAGCATAGTTTTTGTAGTATTTAATGTTGTAATCAATCTCTTCCTGCAGACGTTTTTCTGGATACTTAGTTACTTCTGTATTCTTAAGCAAAGCATCGGTAATAGCACTTTCCTGCGCAGATTTAAAGGAATCTTTAGCATCCTTGGTTAAAGCTTTCTTGACATACTCCTTGTAATCTTTAACAGTTTTGTAAGTAGTGTACTTAGCGATAAAAGAATCAGTGAGCTTATCAGGAACACTAACCTCTTTCTTAATGTAATTAATTGTTGTTTCAAAAACAGCTTTCTTTCCGGCTAAAGTTTTTTCCTGATAGTCTTTTGGAAATGTTACATTAACACTAACTTTATCCCCGGCCTTGTGTCCAATTAACTGATCTTCAAAAGTGTCAATTAAAGACTTTGAACCGATCTCAACATCGTAGCTATCAGTAGTACCATTTTCAAAAGCTTTTCCATCAATTCTACCAATGAAAGCAATGTTGACGGTATCACCTTTCTTGATTTCACTTGCTGTATCTTTTTCAAACAAATCGTTCTCGGCTAAATATTCTGGAACTGCATCCTCCACATCTTTGTCTGTAATAGTATTCTCTTTTTCACAGTTAACTTTCATTCCAATGTACTGTTTAATCTTAAGATTATCAGTTTCAATTGTTTTCTTTTGATTTTGTGAAATGTACTGCTTAGTGCCTGATGTGTTTCCAGGATTTAAACACCCTGTAGCCATCATAGCTGAAAAACAAATCATAGCTGCAACAATTACTGGTTTTCTAAACTTTACCATTCTTTTTCTCCTTTTAGTTCTTAGTTAAATTTTCTATTCTTTAAGCAAAGGGATACCTTTTACCGAATTAGTCCAGTATTGAAGTAATCCATAGCTAAAGTCATCCATGGCTAAAGCTACCTGTCAAAACACCCCTTTGCTAAAGCACCTTTACTTATAATGCTTAATCAGGTAATCTGCAACATAAAACTTTTTAATCATCAATCTAATTTCATTGCGTACCATTTTAGCATTTAGCTCTTCTACTGTGCTAAAGCCAAATTCTTGAGCAAGCTTCTCCTGCTCTTTTTGATTGTAATCTTCTGTGACTTCAAGATTATTTGCTTTTGCAATAGCGGCTACAGCTAATCTCTCTTTAAGTTGAGACTTGGCTAAAGTTTCTATGTGCTTTGCATACTCTTTGCCTGTTTTATATCCCATGTTAGTTCTGTACTCTTTTTCACTAACATTTGAATAAAAAGCATTTGAGTTGTCTTTTTCGATTAAAGCATTTTCTATTTCTTCAAGTTCTTCTTTCGGATACTTTTTTACTTTTGTATGCTGCAGTAAAACTTCAATAGCTTTTTCTCTGTTAGTTTTTTCTGCTTTAAGTTTTGCCTGCTGCTTTAAATCTTCTTTAATGTATTGTTTGTACTTTGCTAAAGTGAAATAGCCTGTATGCTGTTTAATAAAATCATCTGTAACAACATTAGGTATCTCTACACTTTTAACAATGTAATCAACCTGTACGCTAAACGTGACTTCCTTGCCAGCAACAAAGCTATCCTCGTAGTTGCCTGGCATTGTCATTTTTACACTAAAGATTTCTTCTGGTTTATGGCCAATTAATTGTTTCTCAAAGTTGTTATCAATACTACCATTTCCTAAAGTCAAAATTAAACCTTTTACATCACTGTTTCTAAAGGAACTACCATTGTATCTGCCAGCGTAGTTTAAGCAGATAGTATCGCCTTCTTTTATTGGACTTTGGGTGTCATGTTGCTTTAAGTTCTCATTTTGGAGGTACTGTACTAAAGAGAAATCAATCAAATCATCCGTGACCTTTTCAGGTTTTACTTTCGGAATTTCTAAATTGTCGTATTGTTTAATACTAATGTACTTTGTGTTGCAGGATTTATATTTCCATACTTTAACTATTTTATGAATGCCACAAATAGCGAGTACCACAAGCATTACCGCAAGTACTGTAATAACTATAACTTTTTTCTTTTTAAAGTTCTGCATTTGTATCACCTCCTCCTGCAGAGTTGGTGTTTGCAGTAGCATTGTTTTCTGTAGTGTTAGCTTGAGATTCTTGGCTAAAGCGCTTAGCCCTTTCACCTATCTTATTACTTAAGGTGGAATCTTTTTTCAAGAAAACAACATCAATTACACCGGCAATGAAAATTAACCATAGTAACGCAGTTGTCCATGAAGTTTTTTTACCACTGCTCTTCTCTTTGACAGGTTTTACATCTCTTTCATCAAAGCCGTTTTCCTCAGCTAAGGCTGTAACGGTTACCTTGGCTAAAGCTGGACTTCTAATTTTGTTGTTAGTAATTAGTAGTGTTCCTAGTATCGCTATTGCAATTAGTGTTGCACCAATTGTACATCTTTTCCGCATAGTTTAATTATCACCTCCAAATTCATAAAAAGAAAGGGGGCTTACTGCCCCCTGATTCTGTAAATTCAAGCTGTTAGTTGACTGTCACTGTAGTGTAGCGACCAAGAAATTCAACTTCTTCATACTGCAAATCATAATAAAATAACTCATCAGTGAAAAGATCATTTTCGCTTACGATACTCCTGTTAGTATCCCAAATCATTTGTTTCAAAATTCGCTCATCATAACTGTCATCACCAACAAAAATAATCAACTCTTTGTTACTTGATGGCAAGATGTAAAATGAAGAATTTAAAGCTGTACCTATTCCAGTTAACAATTTCTTATTTAAAAGAATAGGTGTTGAATTGTTTATTTCTACAACTCTAATCATGTATGGTTCAATAAAATCATTACCACACTTTTTAATGTAGTCTTTTAACTTTTTCTGCATCTCTACTGTTTGCAAATCACTTGTACTAAACCTTACGAAACATTCATCACTGCGACTACTATTGCAATTTTCAATCTCTCCTTTAAAGTATAAATCTTCTTTTTCCTGTAACAAACCATTAATCAAAAGCAACTTACTAACAGATGAAAATTCATAGGAGTATTCTTCGATGTTTTTCTTTGCTAAATACCATAGATCTTCCAAAGTTGTATTTCCTAAATACTCCTTAAAATTATGTAAATTTTCTTCATTTAGAATTAGTCTTTCAAAAAAACATTCATTAGCTTGGCGCACTAATACGAGTGATTGAAGTAAATCACCAAAAGGTTTGGTAATTCCCTTGATTGCATCTGGTTGCATAGTGGTATCGAACAGATTAATACTTAAAGCATCGAAAAAATGTGTTTGAAAGTATTCAAATGTTTCTGAAGCTTTCTTATGCTCTTGCACTATAGTTTTAATACATGTACGAACTTCATTAATGTCATTATGTTTTTCATACAAATCATAACAACTATTTAATAAAAATATTGGCGAAGTATCCTCTCCAGTTTTATCTAGTCTAAAGCCTTCTTGTGCCTTTCCATTAACTGTAACAGAAATAAGACTAGAGTCCATATCTGGAAACATCTCAACTAACATCTCCTGCATCTCATTTTTAAATTCCTCTTTGTTATACATACGTATACCTCCTTAATAAATTATTACTCATTAAAGTTGAGTACACAGTATGCAAACCTTTGCTAAGATTACGAGAAATAATACCCTTGTATGTAATCTTGGCTAAAGACAGCGACGAACAATAACGTTAATCACATACAAGATTAACAACGGGGCTAAAGCAACTGCAATTACAACATCCAACTCAGGTATCTTCATACCGATCAATTCAATACACCTAGTATTGTAGAAGCCATATGTAGTATCCCTGACAATAATGTAAATGTAATTTGCCAGTATTACAATAATAGAAAAGTAACTCAAAAAATTACTTTTAAAAGCGTGGCTGAACAGTGATAGTATTAAAAGAAATACTAAAGAAATACCGCAGAGAATTACTCCGGAGTTTTTCATTAATAATAGAATTACATCTAACATCTTGGCATACAACTTTGCATTGCTAAATAGCTTTGCTATAGAAACTGTGCTAAAGCTATGTCCGATTCCGCACTTAATCACTGCGAAATAAAAACACATCAAACAAAGAATCACAGTAATGTACACATTAATTATAGTAAGAAAAAGGTGCTTAAATTTCATAGCAACACCTCCTACTGACTGGTTTGTGTATTATTTAATTTCTTCTTTCTACACCCGTACCGATTTTGTGCTGCTTTCTTTCTCTTTGTTCCATTTTTTCTAACTTTACGTGTATTACGATCTTCAAAGCATAGATAATCAGCGTATGGATTTGTTTTTGTGATAGAACCTTTGACCATTGTTGAATTGCGTAAATAAGTATCAAAAGGTAAATCACTTTCAAAAGCGAAGTTAAGCAGTAAATTATCTGAAGCTGCATAGGTCTCTGGGAAAATTTCCCTAGCGTCACTTAAATGTGATGATGGATACTGCAAACTAGGATTAAAATGTGTGAGCATTAATTTACTTACATGTGCATGCTTGGCTAAAGTGGCCGCCTCAAGGAATGTCATGTGGTAATTTTTAATCTTATTAATGTTGTCTCGTTCCTCGGTTTCACCAGACCCAATGTACATTCCTTCGCAAACAAATAAGTCACTGTATGCTGCATACTCTACAATACTCTCTGTTGGTCTTGTATCTGTAACATAAGTTACTTTAATACCTTTACGTTCAGGTCCAAGAATTTGATCATTTTTTACTTTAACCCCATTAAAATCCCTCGTAGCGAATCCTTTTGATAACTCTCCCCAGGATCTTTTAGGAACTGTTTTTGCCTTCTCAACATTAAATTTACCGAAGTGTCTAAAGTAAAAACTGTAGCCATAGCAGCTGACACTGTGATTTAATTTGAAAGCATCAATTTCTAATGTATTGGCTAAAATAAAATCAGAATCACCTGTAAGTTCTATAAAATAAATTGGATACTTTA
>OLPG01002949.1_pt1 | contig 11205 bp, 12 predicted proteins | sample 1672311 | NCBI WGS metagenome assembly OLPG01 (sample SAMEA3136670, study PRJEB25190) | human gut metagenome | biome: human gut; feature: human-associated habitat; material: faeces | place: Austria | collected 2013
ACTATCGGTCTTCGGGGTACATTGGCGACACGACTTCAGCCAAATCATTCCACGGACAATGTGGAGGGTATCACGGCATCATTATTTGAAGGCCTCAGTTACGGTTGCGGGGATGCACTGATTGGTCTGAATCCGGTCAATGATACGGTTTCCAGTCTTTCAGAGGTGCTGAAGCGTTTTGATGAAGTGAAGAACCGTTTTGAGATTCCGACACAGATCTGTGTGCTGGGACATATTACAACTCAGATTGAAGCCGTCAAAAACGGTGCTCCGGCGGATATGATCTTCCAGTCTATTGCCGGAAGTGAAAAAGGCAACAGAGCTTTTGGTTTTAGTGCTGAGACGGTGGAAGAAGCCATGGCACTTCTGAAGGAAAAAGGTACCGGAGAAGGGCCGGATGTAATGTATTTTGAGACAGGACAGGGCTCAGAATTGTCATCGGATGCCCATTATGGCGCCGATCAGGTAACGATGGAGGCCAGATGCTATGGCTTTGCCAGAGCGTATCATCCCTTTATGGTTAATACTGTCGTTGGTTTTATCGGGCCGGAATATCTTTATGACAGCCGTCAGGTGATCCGTGCCGGACTGGAAGACCATTTTATGGGAAAACTGACAGGTATTCCGATGGGATGTGACTGCTGTTACACCAATCATATGCAGGCTGACCAGAATGATATTGAGAATCTGTCCATGCTTTTAGCATCGGCCGGGGTTAATTATATTCTCGGTGTGCCTACCAGCGATGATGTCATGCTGAATTATCAGACGAATGCCTACCACGATGTGTCTACTATTCGTGAGATTCTTGGGCTTCGTCCGATTAAAGAATTTGACCAGTGGCTGGAAAAGATGGGTATTAGTGAAAATGGCAAGCTGACAAAATATGCCGGCGACCCGACTTTATTTACAAAGAGGGGAGGCGGTATCTGATGAATATAGATGAAGCGTTGATTGAACGGATTATCCGTGAAGTTGTTTCACAGGTTGTGGCTGAGAAAGCGGCCGGGGGCGGACAGAATGGCCCTGCTTCAGGAGATAATCAGAACAGCATGCAATCAGTGAATTTGGGACAGATTGAACAGCTGGTGAAAAATGTTGCTTCCGGTGATGGACAAACATCATTTGGTGGACAAACATCGAATGCCGGTGGATATCATCCAGAAGAGCCAGTTCATGATGTGGATATCGAGGAAGATATTACTTCCCGTGAAGTGAAGAAGCGTCCGCTGATCGAGCATCCCCAGGACCCGGAGGCGTTGGAAAGGATGATGCGTCTGACAACAGCCCGCATCGGTGTTGGCTGTGCTGGACCAAGGCTGAAGACCCAGACGCTGCTGACTCTCAGGGCAGATCATGCCAGAGCAAGGGATGCGGTTATGCTGGATGTGCATCAGGATGTTATTGACAATCTGAAACTTTTCAGTGTCCAGACCCGCTGTCAGGACAAGAATGAATTCCTGACCCGGCCGGATCTGGGACGAAGACTCAGTGAAGATGGGGTTCAGAAAGTCAAAGAGCAGTGTATCGAAGCACCGGATGTGCAGTTGATCGTGGCAGATGGCCTCAGTTCTACAGCCATTAATGCCAACATTGAAAATGTGCTGCCGGTGCTGATGGATGGTCTTTCTGCTGCAGGATTGAGAGTTGGAACACCATTTTTTGTCCGTTATGGTCGTGTGGCTGTGGAGGATGAGATTGCAGAGCTTGTGGGGGCAAAGGTAGTCTGCATTTTCGTGGGTGAGCGTCCGGGACTTGGAACGGCGGAGAGTATGAGTGCGTATCTGGCCTACAATGCGAAGATTGGTATGCCGGAGGCACGCAGAACCGTTGTTTCCAATATCCATAAAGACGGTATCACGGCTGTAGAGGCCGGTGCTTATCTGACGGATCTTATTCAGAAGATTCTGGATAAGAAGGCCAGCGGTGTTGAGTTACAGAATTAGGCAGGGGGAATACATATGAAAAATGATCCGATCAGGACAAAGGTGCTGAGTATCAGGCTGATTCCCAATGCTGACAGATTTCTGCTGAAGGCGATGCAGGTGCAGGAAGGGCATAGAAGTCTTGGCCTGATCACAACGGACTGTGATGATGTTTCCTATGCGGCTCTTGATGAAGCGACCAAGAAGGCAGACGTGTCGGTGGCCTATGCAAGGAGCATGTACGCCGGTTCATCCAATGCCAGTACGGCTCTTGCCGGTGAGTTTATCGGTATTCTGTCCGGTGAGAATCCGGAGGATGTGAAAAGCGGGCTGGCGGCAGCCGTCAGTTACATAGAAAATGATGCCTGTTTTTACAGTGCCAATAATGATGACAGTATTGTTTATTTTGCCCAGTGCATATCAAGGACCGGCAGTTATCTGTCGGAGATGGCCGGTGTGCCGGAAGGAACGGCAATGGCTTATCTGATCGCACCGCCGTTGGAAGCGGTGACGGGACTGGATGCGGCGTTGAAAGCGGCAGATGTGGAAATGAACCTGTTCTATGGGCCGCCTACAGAGACCAACTTTGCCGGAGGGCTGCTGACAGGTGATCAGGCAGCGTGTCGGGCGGCCTGTGAAGCATTTCGTGAAACCATATGCAGGATTGCAGAGCAACCTGTTGAAAACATAGATTAAGAGACTTTTGGAAAAGAAGGTGAAACAGAGTGGATTTTGATAAGGACCTCCAATCGATTCAGGAAGTGAGATGGCTTGTTGCGAAGGCAGTTGTAGCTCAGAAAGAGCTGGCAAAGATGTCACAGCAGCAGGTGGATGGGATTGCAAAGGCAATTGCTGATGCCTGTGCGGCTCAGTCGGAGCGTCTGGCGAAGATGGCCGTGGAGGAAACCGGATTTGGTATATGGCAGGATAAGGTATTGAAAAATCTGCTTGGTTCGGCGATTACATGGGATAGTGTCAAGGACATGAAAACTGTGGGTATCATCAAAGATGACAGGCAGAATGGGCTGATGGAAGTCGGCGTACCGATGGGAGTTGTGGCAGCATTGATCCCATCCACGAATCCGACATCCACAACGATGTACAAGTCGATTATTTCAATCAAAGCGGGCAATGCCATTGTTATCAGTCCGCATCCGAATGCCAAGAATTGTATTATTGAGACTGCAAAGGTCATTTGTGAAGCAGCCAGAAAAGCCGGTGCGCCGGAGGGTATTGTGCAGTGCATCACATTGCCGACCATGGAAGCCACAGATGCACTCCTGAAGAACAGAAATATCGGTATTATTCTGGCAACAGGCGGCGAAGCAATGGTGCGTGCAGCTTACAGTTCAGGTAATCCGGCCCTTGGCGTTGGCCCGGGCAACGGTCCTGCTTTTATTGAAAAGTCAGCGAATATCCCTGTGGCTGTCAAGCGTATTATGGACAGCAAGACATTTGATAATGGTACGATCTGTGCATCAGAGCAGAGTATTATTACGGAGCGTTGCATTGAGCAGAAGGTGGTGGATGAAGTCAGCCGTCAGGGCGGTTACTTTATGACACCGGAAGAATCTGAGAAATTGTCCAAATTTATCCTTAGAGCTAATGGCACCATGAATCCGAAGATTGTCGGAAAGAGTGCGCAGACACTGGCAGATATGGCGGGCATCCGTATTCCTGCCGGTACAAGAGTACTGGTTTCAAGACAGAGAACCGTGGGTAAGGACAATCCTTATTCCAGAGAAAAACTTTGTCCGATTCTGGCGTTTTATGTGGAGGACGGATGGGAAGAAGCCTGCCGTCGTTCCATTGAAATTTTAAATAACGAAGGTGCCGGTCATACAATGACCATTCACAGTGAAGATGCAGATGTTATCCGTGAATTTGCCCTTCAGAAACCGGTGTCCAGACTGCTTGTGAATACACCGGGAGCTCTTGGCGGTGTCGGTGCAACAACCGGTCTTCAGCCGGCATTAACGCTGGGCTGCGGTTCTGTCGGCGGCAGTGCCACCTCAGATAATGTCAGCCCGCTGAATTTGATCAATATCCGCCGTGTAGCATGGGGACTTTGCGAGCTGGAAGATCTGAGAAAACAGCAGGAACAGATGACAGGCGTATCTGCTGCACCACAGAGTACTTTTGGTTCAGGCAGTCATGCAGGAGGCAGCTGTGGACAAAGTTCTGTATTTGGCAGTGGTTCTAATGCCGGAGCAGCCTGCGGTAATTCCAATAATGGAGCGGCTTGCGGCAGTCCGGAGATTACGGAAGACGATATCGCCAGAATTACAAAGGCAGTACTTCAGAAACTAGGCGCATTAAATTAAAACGGCACTAAAGGTGCGAATCATGATATAATGAGCGTTAGTGAGCGGGAGCACGCAATGCTTGCTCATCGCGAACGGCGAATGGCGATCATGATATAATGAAAACAATTAAATTCGGGATTTTCCCGCAGAATTACGGAGGTAAATATTATGGCAGACAGATTATTAGCATTAGGTATGATTGAAACAAAAGGTCTTGTAGGTTCTATTGAAGCAGCAGATGCAATGGTTAAAGCAGCGAATGTCAACTTAATCGGCAAGGTACATGTTGGCGGCGGTCTTGTAACTGTTATGGTAAGAGGCGATGTAGGTGCTGTTAAGGCAGCAACAGATGCAGGTGCAGCAGCAGCTTCCCGTGTCGGTGAACTTGTTTCTGTACATGTCATCCCAAGACCACACGAAGAGATCGAATACATTCTGCCGACACTGACAACTTCTGACAGATAGGACAGGCTTTTGGCCTGACAGCAGGTGAGCATAGATGGAGATTTTAACAGATATTGCGCTGCGGGCCCACTGGTTCCGCAGCCATGAGAAAGAGTATCGCGTATCGAAGGATACGATGCTGACGCCTGCAGCGAGAGATTTTATCAGAGAACACGGAATCACGCTTATATATGAAGATTCAGCGTTGGAAGGACAGCCGGAAGTTGAAGTTTCCTCTGTACCGAAATCAGTTAAGGCAGTGAATCAGCTGCCGGATGCGGCGGAATCTGTTGGTGAGCCGTATAAGGCCATGCCCATGGCGGCTGTTCCGCAGGGAGCCGACCACAAACCGCAGTATGTCAATGGAGAGACAGGAGAAGTTCTCAGCGTGAAGCCTGAGAATATGACCCATCTTCATGGCAATGTTCTTGTACCGAAGACCCATCCGCAAATTGCTTTTCGCGGGATGCTGGACAGCCTGGAAGCGAAGATTATGTCTTTGCAGGTGGTGGCTTCTGAGAATGGATTGCATCGACTGACAGATGCACTGGATGAAGTGCTGGCATATGTACGCCAGATTCTCAGTGCAGAAGTTTTGGACAAAGAACTCGGAGAGATCCATCTGCTTGGTTTGGACAGTGCGGGACTGCGTTATGAGTCCCATCATATCAAGGAGATTTATGGCATTCCGCATCCGATGCCGGAATACAGAATGGGTCGGATATGTATCGGTCTGAATGAGCTTAGAACTTTTGTCAGAGAGACAGAATTGGCGGCGGCCAGAGCTTTCCAGTCCGGGGATACATGTACACGGCCGGATATTGTGGAAGCCATGAATCGGCTCAGCAGTGTCATTTATATTCTGTTCTGCAGGCAGCTGACGGGCAGGTGGCCCGGTCAGCAGGAGCCGTCAGAGATGAAAGATCTTCCGGGATTTCTTGTGGAAGCATCCGGGCGTCATGTGCATCTGACGCAGCAGGCGATTGATGTGCTTTTCGGGGAGAATCTGCATGAGAAGAGTCCCCTCAGCCAGCCGGGACAGTATGCATCCGAAGAACGTGTCCGTCTGGTGACAGCCAAGGGTGAGATTGACAATGTGGTTGTTCTGGGACCGCCGAGAGGTGCTGTTCAGGTGGAGATGTCACTGACAGATGCCAGAATCCTCGGTATCACGATACCTGTGAATCTTTCCGGTGATCTAAAGGGGGCCGCAGACGTGATACTTGTGGGACCGAAGGGTATTTACAATGCTGTGGGTTCCGTCATTGCATCCAAGGCACATATTCATATGACACCGGAGGATGCCAGATTATACGGTGTTGAAGATGGGGACAGTGTGGCTGTACGATTGGAGACAGAGCGTCCGGTGACGATTGATGATGTGATTATCCGTGTCAGTGAGAAATTCTCGTTGGCGATGCATATGGATTATGATGAAGCCAATGCCTGCTCCTACAAGAAGGGTGACATGGGCTATATTATCAAGAAGAATTAGGAAAATTCAGAGGCGTTGTTTCAGGAGAATGTCTTTGGATATCTATAGATGAAACACCCGCTTTAGGGGAGGTTTTTGAGAAAATGGATGAAAAGTTAATGAAGCAGATTGTGGAGGCTGTCATGCAGGAATTGATGGCACAGCGGTCGAATGCTTCGGCATGCACGGAAGGGCTGGACAAGCTTCTGGTGATCGGTGATCTGCAGGCAGTGCCTGCGGATATGGCTGAGAAGTATCAGATTTTCCTGATTGACGACTATATTCAGAACAAGAATATTCATCGTTACCAGAAGATTTTGATTACCAGCCTGACATTGGTGCAGATGTCCGATATTGCTCAGGGGAGAGATGGTTCGCCGGAAGCCTGTGCAGTAATCAATGGACTTCTGAATGGTTTAGATGTGTGCATGACAGAAGCGGCTTTTCCACATAGGAAATATGCAGGAAAGAGTAGCAGCCGTCTGTATGAAGTCATTGAGAATAATGCGCGGATGCTGCAGTCCTTTGGCATTAAGCTGTTGAAAGAATGCAAAGTCGGAGCAGCTCCGATACCGGCGAAGCCTCCGAAGTATCAGGCACCGCCGGTCGAAGTGCCGAAGGGCACCGGTCATACAACAACAGACCGGCTGATCACGGAGGATGTTGCCCGTTCCTTAATTGACGGCGGCAATACGGCGATCTGTCTGGCAGCCAATGCCATCGTTACACCGTCTGCCTGGGATTTGTTTAAGCAGAAAGGTATTGAAGTTATTAGAAAGTAGTCTGAACAGGATTGTTTTAGAAGTATTGATTTTTAGACAGGGTGCAGCCTGAGCAGCTGCACCGTTTGAAAAGGGGAGCACGGAATGCTGATATGTAAAGTTGTCGGTCATGTATGGGCGACGAAGAAGGAAGAGGGCTTGGAAGGTCTGAAGCTGATGGTCGTGCAGGAAATCGACGGTAACGGCAGAAAGAAGGGAAGCACCTTCGTGGCTGCGGATGTAGTCGGTGCCGGTATCGGAGAGCAGGTGCTGACTGTCAGCGGCAGTACGGCACGAAAGGCTTTTGGAAAAGATACAGTGCCGGTGGATGCTGCAATCGTAGCGATTATCGATACTGTTGAAGTGAATCGGGAAGCTGCCAGGGGCAGTGAATAGAGGTGCATGCATAAGTGGATCTGATAAAACAAATATTTGACAGCGGCGTTGTGGGATGCGGCGGTGCGGGCTTTCCAACCCATGTGAAGCTGAAAGCATCACCGGAGATTCTGATTATCAACGGTGCGGAATGTGAACCGCTGCTGAGAACAGACCGATATCTGATGATTCATGAGGCTGAGAAGCTGGTGTCAGGAGTGGACCTGATCTGTCGTGAATTGTCGATACCTGAAGGCAGGATTGCCTTGAAAAAGACATATACCAAAGAAATCGAAGCACTGACAGCAGCTATTGAGAAGCTGCATTCGAAGGTGCAGCTGCATCTGATGGATAGTTTTTATCCGGCGGGTGATGAGCAGGTGGTTGTTTATGAAGTAACTGGCAAGGTGGTTCCTCCGGCAGGAATTCCGCTGGATGTAGGCGCCATTGTTGATAACGTGGCAACTATTATTGCCGTAGCTGATGCAGTGAGTGGTATACCTTTTACGGAGAAATATCTTACTGTGACAGGAGAAGTCAGGGAGCCGTCGGTTCTGAAAGTGCCGGTGGGAACTTCCTTTGCCCAGTGTATTGAGATGGCAGGCGGAACGACATCGGACAAAGTGATGGTTGTTTCCGGCGGTCCGATGATGGGGGCACCGATGTCCTGGGAAGCAGCCATGAATGCGTCGGTGACAAAGACAACTTCCGGCATTCTGGTTCTTCCGGAGGATGGCGCCATTGACCGACGCAGGAAAACACAGCTGAATCATATGCTGAACCGGGCGAAAGCTGCCTGCATTCAGTGCACATTCTGTACGCAGCTCTGTCCGAGACATATGTTGGGACATCCGCTGCAGCCGCACCGCATTATGCGGAAAATGGCTATGAACATGCCGCATCAGGATAATAATGAGACGACAAAAGACCACTGGATTTTGCCGGAACTTCTGGAGGACAAGGATATCCGGCAGGCAGCCATCTGCAGTGAGTGTGGTGTCTGTGAAGTTTATGCCTGTCCGATGGGGCTTCAGCCGAGAGTGGTCAACAGTCTGATCAAAGGTGAGCTGGCGCAGGCAGGGATCCGCTACAGCAGAGAGGGCGATACCTGGGAGGCAGATGCTAACCGGCCATACCGTAAGGTGCCGACGAAGCGGATTGCGGCCAGAGCCGGTGTTGGTGCTTATTATCATATTGATGGACATACATATAAGGAAGAAACGGCTTCAAAAGTTGTACTTCCGTTGAAGATGAACATCGGTGTACCGGCTGAACCTGTGATTTCAGATGGTGCACATGTTGAAAAAGGGCAGCTCATTGCAGCCTGTCCGGAGGGCAAATTAGGTGCAAATCTCCATGCCAGTATTTCAGGAACTGCGCATTTGACGGGAAATGCCATTACAATAACAGAGGTGTAGGCAGATGTTAGAAACAATAGGATTTTTGGAATTGAATAGTATTGCTAAAGGCGTAGAAGCTGCCGACCTCATTTTGAAAACAGCTGAGGTAGATTTGATTTTTGCCAAAGCCGGATGCCCGGGTAAATACTACATTCTTTTTACCGGGGAAGTGGCAGCAGTCAAAGCATCACTGGATGCAGGTGCGGCTATCGGCGGTAATCATACTGTAGACAGCTGTGTCATTCCGAGGGTACATCCCCAGGTCATCAAAGCCATTAATCTGGCAGCAGAACCGGGAACGCCGGGAGCTATCGGCGTCATGGAATTTTTCAGCGTGACAGCTTCTGTTTATGCGGCAGATGCGGCAGTCAAAGCAGCTGATGTGGACTTAATCGATGTCCGGTTGGGAACAGGTATCGGCGGGAAATCCTTCGTCGTACTGACGGGAGAAGTCGCGGCAGTTCGAGAAGCCATCGAATGCGGTATTCATACGGAGAACGCAGAAGGAATGGAAGTATCACACGTGGTGATTCCAAACCCGCGCAAAGAAATTTTCGATTCGCTTTTATAGGGGACCATGGCCGCTCAGGAGGCTGAGAACACAGCTTATGGCATCATATACTTTTTGTACATCACTGCACAAGGACGTTCCGATGAGCCCCGAACAAAATCGTGTTCAGCAAAGGCTTCCACGATTTGGGTCTCATCTCCATAGTGCAGAATATGTACAGAAAGTATATGTGCCATAAGCCGTGTATCCAGGTGTATTGAGCGGCGAATGTCTCCTTATAAAAGAGAATCTGTTGGTAGAATGAGTTGTGGTCTGCGGATAGCAGTTTTGGATGTTACAATTTGTAATACATACGAGATTCATTGCTCATAACGTCCGAAAGAGGTATAAAATGGAACAGGAAAAACAAAGAATTATTCAGGAGTTTGTGCCTGGTAAACAGGTGACTTTGGCGCATGTGATTGCGAATCCTGACAGCAGTTTATATAAGAAGTTAGGTGTTATCGGTGATTATACCGGGGCTCTTGGTATTATGACGATCACACCCAGTGAAGGTGCGATTATCGGTGCTGATGTGGCGATGAAGGCTGCCAATGTGGAGGTTGTATTTGTGGACCGTTTCAACGGTTCTCTGATTATCAACGGAACGGTGGCTGATGTGGAGGCAGCGGTGAAAGATGTACTGAATGTGCTGGAAAATACACTGCATTTTGCACCGACAGTGATTACCAAGTCTTAATCGGGTGATGATATGAAGAAAATTATTTTAATCGGCAATGTGGCCTGCGGCAAGACAACGATTTGCCAATATCTGAACCACATGGAAATCAAATACAAAAAGACACAGGCGCTGGAGGTCTATAACACGACCATTGATACGCCGGGGGAATATCTTGAGAATCGCGGTTATCTGCGGTCGCTGATGGTAACAGCCACAGAGACGGATCAGGTTGTTTTTGTGCAGGACGCCAGCAGAGATCAGTTCTTTTTCTCACCGGGACAATCCAGCGCTTTTACATTGCCTGTAGCCGGGGTTGTGACAAAAATCGACATCGCGACACCAAAGCAAATTACGGATGCAGTTGAATTACTTCAGTTGGCTGGTGCGGACCCGATTTTCAAAGTCAGCCCGATGACAGGAGAAGGCATGGAAGAACTGGTGGCTTTTCTGGAGGAGAAAGAGGCTGCAGCGGAAGCATGATAAAAAAGAAAATCATGCAATAAATGGAAAATAATGTAAAAAAGAAAAAATATATTACAAAACCGATGTATAGCAGAACACTTCTGTATAGCATTGTAAACGTAACTGTCGAAATTTGTTATGATGAATGCAGAGGTGATTCGAATGAAGAATGAGAATGAACGATTTGTAGAAATGGGAAAAAGAATCAAGGCGAGAAGGGTAAGCCTGGGAATGAAACAGATGGAGTTGGCGGAACGGATAGATATATCCAACAATCATATTTCATCCATCGAGAGAGGAATTGAACGTCCCGGTCTTGAATCTTTTATCAGGATATGTGATGTATTGGATGTGACACCGGATTATTTATTGCTTGGTTCAATGAAAGCCAATGATATACCAAAGAACATTACAGATAATCTGAAGTTGTGTACAGATGAAGAAGTTCGTTTTGTGGAAGCGATGACGCAGTATATGATTGAGCAGCATAAAAAATAAGTAAGCCATGAACATTTTAGTGGCGTAATGTAGAAATAATTGAACAACACAGATGAAAAGACTGCTACTTTATTGAAAAACAGGATTCATTTATATATGTATCATGAGAATTTGATAAAGTAGCAGTCTTTTGTGTTTTTAAATGCTGGAAGTGGAATTTGTAAAGGAAGTAATAATGAGCCTTTGCCAATTATTTCTATTGTTACGTGTCGGCGTGGAGAGTATAATAGAGTTACAGGATTCCTCTTGCAAGTTTATGTGGGAGGAAATGGATGAGAAAGAGACTACAAGACTTAACGATTAAAGATGCCTTTATGTTTGCGGCAGT
>OLPG01002957.1_pt1 | contig 11177 bp, 11 predicted proteins | sample 1672311 | NCBI WGS metagenome assembly OLPG01 (sample SAMEA3136670, study PRJEB25190) | human gut metagenome | biome: human gut; feature: human-associated habitat; material: faeces | place: Austria | collected 2013
GCCACTCCAAGGCAAAAAATTCCTTTGTATTGTTTTCTTTTTCTAAAATAAAATAATATATATATTAAAGTTACAATAGCAATAGTTAATAAGACTATTCTTTTCCAAACTAAAACACAATATATCAATGAAATTAATGAATTACGTTTATCATATTTGTCTAAAAAAATAAAATAAATAAAATATAATCCAAATATATATCCAAGTCCATGTATCTCAAGTTCATTTCCTAATTTATCACTATATAAATAATAATTTATAAATCCTTTTAAACCAACTTTTCCTATATATTGGATTATTGCCAATGTATAAATTATAACACATATATAAAAAATATATTTAATAGATTCTTTTCCAAATAATTTATATGAAAAAACTCCATTTATAATTGCTAATATTCCATATATAGTTGTTGATAAAGCTCTTGTCAAATTTTGTAACTTATATTCATTTCCTAATATTAAAATTATGGCTGAATATATAAATACTAATACATATAATAGAATAAATTTTTTTAAAAATGCATATGTATCCTTGTCTATTTTTTGATTATTTTTTGCTAATGAAAATGCCATAAATATTATATTAATTATTTCAAATATATAAATTATCATTCCATTTGAAAATATTTGATTCCCACCAATAATAAATAGCATAAATAAACTATACACTATCAAATACAAATTATAATTTTTTTTTATCATTTTACCCTCTATTATTATATTCTTTAAAAATATTTTTCAAAAATTCTTCATAATTATTAAACTTTAAATTATTTTCACTCATTCTCTTATTGGTAAATTCATAATTACCACACAATTTCATTTTATCTGCAAAATCTTTTTCATTTATTACCGTTTCATCACTTTCAAAAAGCATAAAATATTCATGAAAAATATTTTTGGAAGGATATTTTCCATACTTTTCATAATACATTCTAGCCAAATGTGAAGCTTCCTCCAATTGTGCATTCTCTCTTTTCAAATAATATTCTTGTACTGTCATTATCTTTTTAGCTGGATTTCCTGCATATACATAACCAGATTCGCAATCTTTAGTAACTATGCTCCCAACCCCAATTATTACATTATCTCCAATTGTTACATTTCTTGTTATTATAGAATTCATACCAATAAAAACATTATTGCCTATTATAACATGTCCACTTGCACCTAAAATTTTTCCTTCTCTAATATTTTTATCAGAAAATCTTTTTAATACTGACCATGCATAATCATGTGTTAATATAATTACACCATGTGTTATTCTAACATGATTTCCAATTTTTATCATCCATGGATATTGCAAATCTATTAATGTATTAGTAGGAGAATAAATTGTAACATCTTCACCTATCGTTACTCCTTTTTTTCTCAAAAATCTTATATATTCATCTGAAGAACTCTTTTCTTTTAATATCAACTTTCTTATAAAATTTCTAACTTTCATTTTCTTATTTTTTAATCCTTTGCTTTATATAAATTAATAAGTACATCAGCTTAACCATTTTTTTTCTAATACAAAAAAACAAAATTTTTTTTGACATATTTACTTTATTATTTTTTGATATTTTTAAAACATGTTGCAGGGTATCATTATCCATTATTTTCTTTAATTCTTTTATCTTTTCTTCAAAACTATTGCTAGAACAAACAATTTGTTTTAATGCAGCAATTGTGTTTCCAATATATGGATATATTATTCTTAATTCTATTTCTTCTGGATACCCTATTTTTCTGCATAATTCAACACATCTTTTATAGCAATACTCTATTTTTTCATATCTATCTTTTCTATATATATTTGTTAATGACGTATCATTTTCACAATAATAATACAATGCCTCTTCCAATATTGCCACCTTTTTTACATTCTTATATAAACTCAATAAAGAATACACATCTTCTGAAATAATTTCTCTTTCGGAAACAAATTTCCAATCATTTTCTTTTATTAGTTTCATAGAATAAATAGCAGCCCATGCACTCATATTTAAATTAGATGCTTTACCATTTTGTGGATTTTCAGAAATCAAATTTGGTAAAAATTTTGAAATCACATCAGAATTTTCAAATACATTTTTTCCAATTTGTGGAATATTTTTTTCTGTTATTTTTCCTTCTCCATTAACTTTATTAAATCCATAGCAAACAATTTCTGGTTGCTCAGAAACTATTATTTTATAAAGCTTTTCAATTGTATTTAATTCAATATAATCATCACTATCAAAAAAACAAATATATTCTCCTTTTGCATAATCAATTCCTGTATTTCTTGCCATTCCCAGACCTGCATTCTTTTTATTTATAACTTGTACTCTATTGTCTAATTCTGCATATTCTTCACATATTTTTAAACAATTATCAGTTGAACCATCATTTATTAAAAGAATTTCTAAATTTTTATATGTTTGATTCACTACGCTATCTAAACATCTTCTTAAATACTTCTCCACATTATATATTGGTAAAACAACACTAATTAACATATTTTCTTCTCCATTTTTTATATAAATATTTTGCTGGTAAAAACATTAACATATATAACATTTTTTGATTACACTCTTTAAATGACTTTCTTAAATCGATTTCAGCAAATCTAGCATAAATTTGATATTGAAGCATAGATTTTACTAGATATTTACCATAAATTTTTCGTTTTTTACAAACAAATAATAAAATTTTAGCTCTAATAAAACAGCCTTGTGGCGATTTTATATTATTTATTCTTCTATTTTTTGTAAGTCCACTATTCAAATATTCTGATATATATATAGCTTTGTCACAAAATACCATCTTATATTTTAATGCCAATTGTAACCAAACAATATCTTCTCCTAAAAATTTTTCATTCTCAAACTCAGGAAATGGATATTCTTTTAAACATTTAGTTTTCCACACTTCTGCTTTATCTGATTCCATATCATTTCTTTTTATTCTAATATTTATATAATCATCTATTATTTCATTTTTCCCTATTGGCTTTCCGTTAATTTTTTTACTTTTTCTTTGTCTCTTGTGACTTTTTGCATTTTTCTTCTTCCTTTCATTTATTTTTTGTAGTTTCAATACTTATTTTGTCTTTTTTAGGTATTTTTACTACATATTTAATTTTAAATTAAGAAAGTAAAAAAAGCAATAGTTTTTGAATAAAATTTTCTTTTTTGTGATATTTTAATTACTGGTTTTATATTTTAGGCTGTATTTTTATGTATTTTAGTTCACTTTTTTATTTTATTTCATCATGGTATCATATTAAAAGGTAGGTGATTTTTTTGTTAGTTAATAATGAAGACATTTTAAATGTTTTAGGAAAAAATATAAAAAAAGTAAGAAAAGAAAAAGGCTATACTCAAGACTATGTTGCAGAACAAATAAATATATCAACAGACTTACTTAGAAGCATTGAAAACGGTAGAAACATTGGCAGTATTACGACATTGCTAAATATCTGTAATTTTTTACAAGTTTCTCCTAATACACTATTTTCAGAACTCCTGAATTTTAAAGAAGATACTTTGGACTCTTCTTTATTAAATCTAACACATCAACTATCGAATGAAGATAAAAATATTTTAAAAGAAATAATAATCCATATAGATAAAAACTATTAAAATAGAGACAACTTTTTAATTGTCTCTATTTTTTGTGTATCATAAGTCAATTTGTTTTTGGCTTTACACAAATTTTCCGATATACTTGTGTATTACAGCTATATTTTTCTCGATTTTCTTAGCTTTTTCTGAGCCTTTAATGTATTGAAACTACTGAATTTAAGCGCTTTTAAATTATTTCATAGCTTCTTCTACTGCAACTGCTATTGAAACTGTAGCACCAACCATAGGGTTGTTACCCATTCCTATTAATCCCATCATATCAACGTGAGCTGGTACTGATGAAGAACCTGCAAATTGAGCATCTGAATGCATTCTTCCCATTGTATCTGTCATACCATAAGAAGCTGGTCCTGCTGCCATATTATCTGGATGAAGTGTTCTACCTGTTCCACCACCAGAAGCAACTGAGAAGTATTTCTTTCCTGCTTCTAGTCTTTCTTTCTTATATGTTCCTGCAACTGGATGTTGGAATCTTGTTGGGTTTGTTGAGTTTCCTGTAATAGATACATCAACATCTTCTAACCACATGATTGCTACACCTTCTCTAACATCATTAGCACCATAGCATCTAACTTGGCTTCTTTCACCTTCTGAATATTTAATTTCTTCTACTATATTTACTTTTCCTGTGAAGAAATCAAAATCTGTTTTTACATATGTAAATCCATTGATTCTTGATATTACTTGTGCTGCATCTTTTCCAAGTCCGTTTAAGATTACTCTTAATGGTTCTTTTCTAACTTTGTTTGCTGATTTTGCTATACCAATAGCACCTTCAGCTGCTGCAAAGCTTTCATGTCCTGCTAAGAATGCAAAACATTTTGTGTCTTCTGATAATAGCATTGATGCTAAGTTTCCATGTCCTAATCCAACTTTTCTGTCGTCTGCAACTGAACCTGGAATACAGAATGCTTGTAATCCCTCTCCGATTGCTTTTGCTGCATCTGATGCTTTGTTACATCCTTTTTTGATTGCAATTGCTGCACCTAATGTGTATGCCCATGCTGCATTTTCAAAACATATTGGTTGAATTCCTTTTACTATTTCATATGGATTAAATCCTTTGTCTGTGCATATTTTTAATGCATCTTCAAAATCTTTTATTCCGTATTTTTCCATTACTGGTTTTATTTGGTCTATTCTTCTTTCATAACTTTCAAATGTTACTGCCATTTTTATTCCTCCTTAAAATTATGGTTTTATATTTTTTATAAGTTTTATTTATTATCTAAAACGAAGCAAAAGTGCTACTTTTCATTCGTTTTTCTTATTCTTCACGTGGGTCGATTTTCTTAACAGCTTCATTAAATCTTCCATATGTACCAGAAGCTTTTTCAATAGCTTCCTTAGGATCAATTCCTTTTTTGATATTATCCATCATTTTTCCTAAATGAACATATTTATAACCAATAATTTGGTCATCTTTATCTAAACCTAATTCAACTATGTATCCTTCTGCAAGATTTAAATATCTTGGTCCTTTTAATGAACTTGAATAAATTGTTCCTACTTGTGATGTATGTCCTTTTCCTAAGTCTTCAAGTCCTGCTCCTACTGGAAGTCCTCCTTCTGAGAAAGCTGTTTGAGTTCTACCATATACTATTTGTAAGAATAATTCTCTCATAGCAGTATTTATAGCATCACATACTAAGTCTGTATTTAATGCTTCTAATATTGTTTTTCCTGTTAAAATTTCTCCTGCCATTGCAGCTGAGTGTGTCATTCCTGAACATCCAATTGTTTCTATTAATGCTTCTTGGATTATTCCATCCTTTACATTTAATGTTAATTTACATGCTCCTTGTTGTGGTGCACACCATCCTATACCATGTGTTAAACCTGATATATCTTTAATTTCTTTTGCTTTTACCCATTTTCCTTCTTCTGGAATTGGTGCTGGTCCATGGTCTACTCCTTTTGCTACTTTACACATTCCTTCTAATTCTTTTGAATAAATCATCTTTTTTTGCTCCTTTCATTCGCTTTTGCGTTGATTTGTTATTTTATTTTATTTGCCCATTGGACATAATAATCTGGTTTATAATTTTCTCATCCCTAGTTGCAACATACTCTATATTTTGTTCACTATCATAATTTTCAGTATCATAGTCAACTATGTTTTTTATATTTTTTATGTATATACCAGTTTCATATCTTTCTCTTCTTTTTACAACCTTTTCACCTAGTAAATATCTTTCAATAATTTTATGTTCTTCTTTGCTCAACTGTTCTTCCCTAATTCCAAGATTGTTATATCTCCAAATAATATGTCTTTCATAACTTGAAAATTTTGATTTAGTCAAGTCTTCATAATCATATTCAACTTTAAACTTTATTCCTTCAATTTTCATAGTAAGATTTGACCATGTTGATGTAACTTCTAATTTTTTAAATTCTTCTCTTAGGTCTACAATTTTTTCATATAATATATTTACTAATTTTTGATATTTTTTTTCATCTAAATTAAATTTTTGTGGTATTTCATAGACATTTACAGGGTTCTTCTTAAATATTCCTTTTGGAATATAATAGAAGAATAATTCCCCTGTTTTTCGTCTATCTATAAGGTCTGATACTGATGCATATAAATACATTTTATCCCATTTTTCTGGAATCATATAAAATATGCGCCTTTGGATGTCTTCGTACATCTCTTTTATTTTCTTTGTATGTTTTAACATATTTACCCCTATTCTCTGATTAATAGGCTTTCTCCTGTCATTTCTTCTGGTTGTTTAATTCCCATTAAGTCAAGCATTGTTGGTGCTAAATCTGCTAATTTTCCATTTTCTTTTAGTTTATAATTTTTATTAGCTGTTACAAGTATAATTGGCACTGGATTTGTTGTATGTGCTGTATGTGGTTCTCCTGTTTTATAATCTATCATTTGTTCTGCATTTCCGTGGTCCGCTGTTATTAATAGATTTCCTTGTTTTTCTTCTATTATTTTTACAATTCTTCCTACACATCCATCTACTGCTTCTACTGCTTTAATTGCAGCTTGTAAACTTCCTGTGTGTCCAACCATATCTGTATTTGCAAAATTTAAAATTACTACATCATATTTATCATTTTCTAATGCTTCACATACTTTGTCTGTAACTTCATATGCACTCATTTCTGGTTTCATATCATATGTTTCTACTTTTGGTGATGGTACTAATATTCGGTCTTCTCCTGGATATTGTTTTTCTTCTCCACCATTAAAGAAGAATGTTACATGTGCATATTTTTCTGTTTCAGCTATTCTTAATTGTGTTAATCCTGCTTCACTTACAACTTCACCAAATGTATTTTTTAGTGGTTCTTTTTTAAATGCAACATGTACATTTGGCATTGTTTCATCATAACTTGTGAAACATACATAATATAAGTTCATTTTTTTAGTTTCAAATCCATCGAATTCTGGATCTACTATGGCTCTTGTTATTTCTCTTGCTCTATCTGGTCTAAAATTAAAGAATATTACAGAATCATTTTCCTCTATTTTTGCAACTGGTTCATTTCCATTACAAATTACTGTTGGTACAACAAATTCATCAAATACTTCTTTTTGATAAGAATCTTCAATTGCTTTTATTGGATCTCCTGCTTTTTCTCCTTCTCCATTTACTAGTGCATCATAACATTTTTGGACTCTTTGCCATCTCTTATCTCTATCCATTGCATAAAATCTTCCTGAAAGTGATGCTATTTTTCCAATTCCTTTTTCTTTCATTTTTTCTTGCAATTCAGCAACATAAGTTTCTGCTGATGCTGGTGGAGTATCTCTACCATCTAGGAAACAGTGAACATATACATCTTCAAAATCTCTTCTTTTAGCCATTTCTAATAATCCATATAAATGTCTGTTGTGACTGTGAACTCCTCCATCTGATACTAATCCTAGAATGTGTAATTTTGAATTGTGTTTTTTACAATTTTCAATTGCAGCTATAAATTCTGGATTACTGAAAAAGTCTCCATCTTCTATTGATTTTGTTATTCTTGTTAATTCTTGATATACTATTCTTCCTGCACCTATATTTGTGTGTCCTACTTCTGAATTTCCCATTTGTCCTTCTGGTAGTCCTACATGTAATCCACTTGTAAATATGTCTGTGTTTGGATATTTTTTCATTAGTTTATCAATATTAGGTGTATTTGCTAGTTTTATAGCATTTCCGTCTTTGTTTTTGTTGTCTCCAAAACCATCTAATATCATTAGCATTGTTACTTTATCTTTCATTATTAGTCTATGTCAGCTTATTACTAACATATTCCTCCTTCCTTTATGCTTTTGTAATTATACATTTTATTAATTATATTGATAATATATCATTAATCTGCATAATTTACTATTTTAGCGAATTCATCAGATTTTAAACTTGCACCTCCAACTAGGCCACCATCTATATCTGACATTTCAAACAATTCTTTTGCATTGCTTGATTTTACGCTACCTCCATACTGTATTATAACTCCGTTTGCTACATTTTGTCCATAGATTTGACAAATTTTGTCACGAATAGATTTTATTGCTTCATTTGCTTGTTCAGATGTTGCTGTTTTACCTGTTCCAATAGCCCAAATTGGTTCATATGCAATTATTGTATTTTGAACTTGTTCTTCTGTTAATCCTTCTAATGCTAGTTCTGTTTGTTTTGTAATAATTTCTTGTGTTTGATTTGCTTCTCTTTGTTCTAATGTTTCTCCTACACATACAATTGGTTTTAAGTTATTTGCAAATGCTGCTTTTATTTTTTTGTTTACTGTTTCATCTGTTTCGTTAAAATATTGTCTTCTTTCAGAATGTCCTATTATAACATATTCAACACCAATTGATTTTAGCATTTTTCCTGAAACTTCACCTGTGTATGCTCCACTTTCTTCAAAGTGCATGTTTTGTGCTCCTATTTTGATATTTGTATTTTGTGCTGTTAATAGTGCATAAAATAAATCTGTATATGGTACACATAGTATTACTTCATTTTCTGTGTCTTTTACTAATGGTGTCAATTTGTCTATAAATTCTATTGCTTCATTTGGAAGCATATTCATTTTCCAGTTTCCTGCGATTACTTTTCTTCTCATAACTTTCTCTCCATTCAAATTTTTGGATTGGGAACAAAATTTAACTCCGTTCTCCAATCCTTATTTTTTATTTATCTTGTAAGCACTCGATTCCTGGTAATTTTTTACCTTCTAAGAATTCTAATGAAGCTCCACCACCAGTAGAAATATGTGTCATTTTATCGGCTAACCCTGCTTTTTCTACTGCTGCTGCTGAATCTCCACCTCCAATTATTGTTGTTGCATCTAATTCTGCAAGAGTTTTTGCTATTTCGTTTGTTCCAATTGCAAATTGGTCAAATTCAAATAATCCTAGCGGTCCATTCCAAATTACAGTTTTTGCATTTTTTAATTCATTTTTGAACATTTCTATTGTTTTTTCTCCAATATCAAATCCTTCCCAATCGTCTGGTATTTCTGTCCATGCTACTGTTTTACTTTCTGTATCTGGCTTGAATTCTTTTCCTATTTTTGTATCTATTGGTAATAGTAATTTTACACCTTTTGATTTTGCTTTTTCCATAGCTTCTAATGCTAATCCTGTTTTTTCTACTTCACATAGTGAATTTCCTACATTATATCCTTGTGCTTTAAAGAATGTATATGCCATTCCTCCACCAATCATTAATGTATCAACTTTATCTAATAAGCTATCAATTACTCCTATTTTATCTGAAACTTTTGCTCCTCCAAGTATTGCTACAAATGGTCTTTCTGGATTATTTACAGCATTTCCTAGGAATTTTAATTCTTTTTCTATTAAGAATCCTGATACTCCTGGGATATAATCTGCTATTCCTGTTGTTGATGCATGTGCTCTATGTGCTGTTCCAAATGCATCGTTTACAAATATTTCTGCCATTGATGCTAATTTTTTAGCAAATTCTGGATCATTATCTGTTTCTTCTTTATGAAATCTAACATTTTCAAGTAGCAATATTTCGCCTTCTTTTAGGTTTTCGGCTTTTGTTGTAGCATCTTCTCCTATTACATCATTTGCCATTATTACTTCTTTTCCTAGTAGCTTTGATAGTTCTTTTGCTACTGGTTTTAGTGAGTATTCTGGTTTTACTTCTCCCTTTGGTCTTCCTAAATGTGATGCTAATATTATTTTGCAATTTTGTTCTAATAGGTATTTTATTGTTGGTAATGCTGCTTTTATTCTTGTGTTGTCTGTGATGTTTTGATTTTCGTCCATTGGTACATTAAAGTCACATCTTACAAATACTTTTTTTCCTTTCAAATCGATGTCTTTTACTGTTTTTTTGTTCATTTCCATTCCTTCTTTCTTTTAGGCTTTTGCCTAATTTTATTTTATTATTATTTTATAGTTTTTACCTATTTTTGCTAGTTGATACAATTTTATACTAAAAAAGAATACTTTTCAAGTATTCTTTTGCTATTTTCATTATATTTTATAAAGAAAATAATTTTATTACATAGATACAAGCACTGAGCGGAACCCTCTTCCATAAAATGATGTACCATCAGCACGATGAAAAGCAAATAACCCCGATTTTGTTTTTGATCCATAATCTCCTCCTCGTGCTGAAAACATCATATTCTTCGATGTAAAATAAGAAAAATCAGATCCCCAAGAACTTTCTCCTATTCCCTTTATAGATGTTTCTCTTATTGCATCACCATATATCTTACTATTCTTATCATAATTTAATAAACTTGCATTATCTATATTAGCACTAGTTATACTATCTTCATTGAAATCATATGGATATACTATTACATATTTTGAACTTCCTCCATTATTTAAATTTTTCATTAATTCGTTCCCATATATATAAATTTTTTTCTTTATTATTTATCATTGCTGATGTTCTTTCCCATGAGCCTCCTGACAAATCATATATTCCATATATTGTTCCTGTTGAACTTGCTACTGTTCCATTTTTTTGTGTCCATACATATACACCTGATTGTGTTCTATTATTTAATTTTCCTATTGTTGTACTAACTATACTTGCATCAGCTGTTGTTCCTGCACATCCCGTTACTGCATATACACTCTTAACTCTATTGCTTAATGTTACATTGTTTATAACTATATCTACATCATCTAAACCATATTCACTTTTTCCCAAATAAGTAACTGCTCCCCATTCACTATTTTTCATTAAATGACTATCTGTTGAATTATTACTAAGTCCATAAATATTTTCCTTTTCTGTCAACACCCTTGATATCTTAAAAGCATCACTTGTACTAATATAATTCATTGAATATGTCAATCCCTGGAAAGTTGGATATTTTATTGCAGTCTCTTTTCCATCTTTCCACTCATAAGTTGTACCATTTTTTACACTATATTCTCCATCTAACCAATTTCTAGCTGTTGTTGTAGTATTTGTTGTTCCTGTTTCTACTGCTGGAACATGTGCTGTACTTTGACTATATTTTACTGAACTTGCTTTTACTGTTGCTTTGTTATTTCCTGATGCATATCCTGCTTCAAATTTTGCAACCCATATTCCTGCTAATTCTTTATCCCATC
>OLPG01002958.1_pt1 | contig 11175 bp, 8 predicted proteins | sample 1672311 | NCBI WGS metagenome assembly OLPG01 (sample SAMEA3136670, study PRJEB25190) | human gut metagenome | biome: human gut; feature: human-associated habitat; material: faeces | place: Austria | collected 2013
TAGGCGTCCTGCAGGGCCCGTTTTTCCGCCTCGGCCAGACGCTGGGCTTTCAGGGCCGCCCGGTTCTCCGGGTCAAGGGTCAGCGCTTCCTTTGCCCGGCTGATGATGCCGTTCAGCATCTCCTTCACGGCGGTCATCACCTTGTGGATGGTGCCTGCCTTGCCGGCGTTCTTCTCCGCCTGCGCCCGCTGGAACTCCGCCCACCGGGTCACGCTCTCGGCACTGTCAAAAATGCCGCGCCAGCTGTCCGCCACCAGTTCCTCGGCGGCCTGCTCGTAGGTCAGGCCCTGGGCGGCATAGTCCTTCACCTTGTCCCGGATCAGCTCGTCCACGTTCTCAAAGCCCTCGCTCTTCGCCAGGTACTCCAGCGCCGTGTTCTGCACCGCCTTGGCACCCTCGGCATCCAGAGCGTTGTACCAGTGGTAGTCCTCGTGTAGCACCGTGCCAAACACGTCTCCGTTCCGGTCGCCAAAAAAGATGCGGCCCGTCTCGGTGTCCACATAGGCTTTCACCCGCTCGCTGGGGCTTCCGTCCGGGCCCAGCAGCACGCTCTTCAAAATGGCGTCCGTGCCGGTTCCCGCCGCGTTCAGCCGGATCACCTGGGCTGCCACATCATCCGCCGCGCGGTCGCTTCCCTTCCAGATCACCCGGCCCTCGCCTTTGGTGCTCTGGTCGGTCAGGGCACCGCCCAGGGCCCCGCGCTCCACCGTGCCGGCTTCCACTTCGCCCTGCCCCTGCAAAAAGGCCGCCCGCAATGCCTGCTCTCCGCCGGGCTGCTGCAGTACATAGTTCGTGTTCGGGGCAAGGTTGTTCATGCCGCCCGCCAGCTCCAGCGCCTTGTCAAAGGTTTTCACCCCGTCCATCTGGCCCATGCGGTACATGCTGCTTGCTGCCGCCGTGTAGCGTTCCAGGTCTGCAATGCTGTCCGGCACCATCCGGCTGATGGTCTCCGCCGCGCCCTTGCTCACCTTCCAGTCCGTCAGGGTCCGCTGCACTTCCCGCTGCTTCTCAGTCAGGGTCCGCTGCACTTCCCGCTGCTTCTCAGTCAGGGTCTGCTGGCGCAGCCCCACCGTCCGCCGCAGGCCGTCCGGTGCTTCCCGGCTCTGCTGTGTCGTCTCCTGTGCTTCCTGCTGCGCAGCGGCCCGGCTTTCCGCCTGCGCCTGCTGGTGCAGCTGTTCCGGGTCAAACAGCATAGTCCTGGGGTTTTCCGGGTCTACCGTCCGCACCGCTTCCGTGCCGTCCGCAAAGCGCACCGTCATGGTGTCGTTGCTCATGCTCACGCTGTAGCCCTGCCCGCTTTCCACGGTTTCCCCGGCCTTTTCCACGGTACTTTGGCCCGGATCGGCGGCAGGGTTCTTCACTTGCGCTGTCTTGTTCCCGACATTTGTGCCAGGAACCTCCGCCTCCTGCTGCATGGCCTGCTCGGCAGTCTGCTGCTGGGCAAGCGTGCGCAGGGCTTTCCGGGTCTCGCTGGCCGTGGCAGGCAGCTCCATGCCGTACTCCTCCGCAAAGGCCGCGCGGTTTGCTTCGTTGGCCGCGTTCGGGGTGAACAGGTTGATGGTCTTGCCCGTCAGGTTGTCCGCCTGTAGGGCGGCCGCCAGCTGCTGCACCGCCGGGTTCTCGCTGCGCACCGCCGGGGCCGCATCCTTCTGGGCAGTTGTTTCCGCAGCGTCAGTGTTGCCCGTCTGCTGCATGGCGGCGGCCTGGTCTGCCTGCTGCCGTGCAGCTTCTCCCGGCTCCATGGCCCGCGCTTCCAGTGCCCGCTGCGCCGCTGCAGCATCCGCCGCCCGGCTCTCGGTGTCCACCTGCACCGGGGCAGCCGTTTCCATCCCGGCCCGGGCATCCAGCGTCCGGCTCATGGCGCCCAGCCCCGTGCCCACGGCACCGCCCAGGGCACCGGAGGCACCACCCGTCAGGCCGCTCTGCAGCGCCTGCAAAAAGGTGTCGCTCTGCAGCAGCTCGTCGGCGGCCTGCTGGTCGCCGCCCAGCGTGGCATCAATGATCTTGTCCGCATAGGTCTCCACAAAGGCCTGTACCGCATTGTCCACGCCGCCGGAGATCGTGTTGGCGGCCAGCTGGCTGTTGCCCAGCCCGCTCACCAGCTTCGAGCTGCGCACAAGATCGGCCAGCTTTCCGGCCACCGTGTCCCGGGCATAGTCCACGCCCATGCTGCGGGCCATGTCCGCCACGCCCACGCTGTTGATGGCCCAGCCTGCGCCAAACTTTGCAAGGCCCACGCCCACAGCCTGGCCGGCGCTGGTGCCCTTCTCCGCGTCCTGGCCCATGCTCTCGGCCGCGCCCTGAGCACTCAGCACCGGCAGCACCAGGTAGGGGCTCACGCCCGCAACAGCCAGGTTCTCCACCGCGCTGGTGGCAACGCCCATGGCTGTTTTGGCCGCCGGGCTCATGCCCGCCTGGGCTGCTTCCGTGCGCTGCTGGCCGTAGTGGTACAGCTGGTAGCCAAGGCTCGTGTCTTTATCCAGCGCCGTTTTCTGCACCGTCCCGGCAATGCGGCTGCGCATTTCGTCGATCTCGCTCTGGCTGTAGCCCATGCCGCGCAGATCCTCGTCGGTGTACTGGGGGTTATAGTCCATGTCCACCGCCGTGATCCGGTCTTTCAGTTCCTTGCCACGGGCATCGCCTTCCAGTTCCTTGTCCAGTGCCGCCTCGTTTTTCTGGGTAGCCCGGATGTCCTTCACGCCCTGGGTGGTCATCTCGCCCGCCATGGGCACCGCCGACGCCACCGTGGCTGCAATGCCCTTCGTGGTGTCCGCCGTGCGGCGCACCGCCCGGTCAGTCACCGGCAAGGCATCATATTCCCGGATGTATGCCCGGGCCTCGTTGATCTCCTGGGCCGTGTACCCCATCTTCAAAAGGTCTCCGGGGCTGTACCGTTGCTTTGTACCGGTCACCTGCACGGCCTGCTCCGGGGCAACGCCCTTGTCCTCCTGAGTGGTGTACTCCTTCTGCCGCAGCAGGTCCACCACCTCCCGGTGCCGGGGGCTTTCGTCCATCCACTGGTTCAGCTCGTCAAAGCGGTCGGTCTGCCGGTCCTTGGCAAGGGCGTTTCCCACCTTCTGCGCCGCCTTGGCGTAGCTGCCGTAGGTGCCCTGCGCAATGGCCCGCTGTTTCGGGGCGTTGTCGCTACCAACATAGTTCCAGTCCGGTTCGTAGTCCTCCTGCCGGTCCGTGGCCACCGGGCTGCCCGTGTCGCTGGTCATGTCTGCCAGCACCTGCTTGCCCAGAGCGTCCGCGCTCACCGTGCCAAGCACCTGCCGCGTGCCGCCGGTCCAGGCCGGGGTACTGGCCGTCGTCTGCAGGCGGCTGGTGCTGGCGGGGGCAGCCGTCATCTGGCTGCGGATCTGCGCCACCTGGGCCACGCTCAGGCCCGTGCCGGCGCTCTTGGCTGCCGGTGCCGCCGGGGTGGTCTTGGCCGTCTGGGTCGTCGTCTTCTTCTTCTGGGCTGCGGTTTTTGCGGCGTCATTCGCTTTAATCTGCTCCCGCATCTGGCGCACCTGTTCTACACTCAGGCTCATGTTGCTCCTCCTTTACCATCCCATAGTCTGCGACACCTGACTGATGGTGCTGTCACTGTAATTTTTCCGGATCAGATACTCGGTGATCTGGGCCATGTCATAGCCATTGTTTGCCATCTGCTGTGCTTCTCGCAGCGCCATATTGTAATTGCCGCCTTTCGGGCTGGCCATGCTCACCGACGCCCCCGCCACGCCGTCCACCGTGCCGCTGGTGCTCCACGGCGTTTTGGTGGTCGCTGCCGGCAGCTTGCTGGTCGTGGTTCCCGCCTTTCCCGCTCCGGTTCCTCCCGCCGCGCTCTGGGTGCTGGCCTTGGTGCCGGTGTCTGCCTTGATCCATCCCGCATTGGTCAGGGTCCGCTTGTAAAAGTCGTACAGGGGCTCGGTGCCCTTCATGCTGGAAAATTTGTTTGCCATCTGCTGCAGCTGGCTGGTCGTGTAGCCGCCGCTCTTGCTTCCCGAGCTGCTCCCACCGCTTCTCGTGCTTCCGGTGCCCGTGGTCTTGTACCGCTGCTGCAGTCCCAGCAGCGCCTGCTGGTATGCAAGGTTCGAGCTGTTCAGCCGCCCGGCAATGGTGCCGTAGCTGTCCGTGCTGTCCCCGCTCAGTCCTGCCATCTGCAGGTAATTCTTTGCTGCCGTGTCGTTGCCGCTGCCCGCCAGGCTTGCGCCCTGCAGCAGGGCCGCCATCTTGTCCTTCTGGGTATCGCTCATGCCCTCCCAGGCGTCCAGCATCGTGCTGTCCAGTCCGTACTTGGTCAGGGTCTGGGCTGCCAGGTCATCAAAGCCCGCCTGCTTAAAGGCCTGCGCCTGTTCCATGGCGCTGATCTGGTCGCTCAGCTGGGTGCGCTGCAGGCTGTCCGCATACTGCTGCTTCTGTAGTTCAAACTCCTTGTCCCACTGGTAATAGCCCTGGTAGGCATCGTACCCGGTCTTCACCGCGTTGCCCACGCCCTTCACAACGTTCCACACATTGTTCCAGAAGTCGCTGTTCTCCTGCCGTGCCGTGTCCACCCGGCCGCTCAGGTAGTCCCGCCAGTTCTGGGCATTGCTCACGCTGCCGTCATACTCGCTGCGTTCCAGGCTCTGCTGGCCCAGCAGGTCGTCCAGCACGCTGGTGGTGTCACTCATCTTCTGCTTCCAGTTCTGCAAAGCGTCCGCCCGCAGGCTGCTCAGGCTGTTGTCCACGCCTGCGATCTGCTCCCCTGCCGCCTGGTTCGCCGCCGTCTTGGCCCAGTCCGCACCGTACCCGCCCGCCAGGGCATTGGCCGTGCCGGCAGCGGCTGCCGCGCCGTTCTGGGCGTTGGCCACGCTGTTGGCCCGGTACTGCTGGTAGGCAGCGTTCAGGGCGTCCGTGTCCACGCCGGTGCTGCCGGTCAGGCTGGCATCCGCCAGCTGCACCAGCTTCTGGTTGATGCTGTCCGTGTAGTTGTTCTGGTAGGCCCCCGGCATAGCCTGTTCGGCCTGGGCCAGCTTCTTCTTTGCCGTGTTCAGTCTCGCAATGGTTCCCATGGTGTCCCCTCCTTACACAAAAAAGAACGGTAAGATCTGCGCCGCCAGCTGCACCGCGCTCAGAATGCCGTTCAGCCACCGGCTGGTGCGCTGGCTGCTCTCGCTGCTGGCCTTGTCGTACTCGTTCTGGCGGTACTGCAGCCCGTCCATCCAGTTGGCCATGTCCTTCTGGTAGTTCTGGTAGTCCTGCTGTTCGGCGTTCTGCAGTCCGCTCAGCTGGCTCTCCAGCCCGGTGCGCTTGGCCGTGTACTCGCTGCGGCTCTGGTCCTGCAGGCTGTTCAGCACGTTGTCCAGGTTGTTCATGGTGGCCGTGTAGGCGTTCTGGCCCGCCTGGGTGCCGTAGCTGCTGCCATAACCGCCGGTCTGGGCGGCGGCATTGGCCTGTGCGTTCTGGTTCGCCAGCTTGGCCGAGCGGGTGTACTGGCTCTTGTACTGCTGGTAGGCCGTGTCGGCGTCCGGGTCGTAGTCAAACTCTTTCATGCCGTCCAGCTGGCCCATCACGTCCTTGATCTTCGGCTGGTACTGGCTCACATAGTCCGCCGGGCGGGTCTTTTCGTAGTTCTCCAGTTCCGTCCGGGCATTGCTCAGTCTGCTCATTCCGTCTCCCCCTTACTGCTCAAAAAATTCTCGCTCATGTTCTCGCTGTCCAGGTTGGTCAGCACGTAGCCCAGCTGTTCCTGCAGCTGGTACAGGTAGTTGCGCAGCGCCCGGGCGTCCTCCGGGTCCATGCTGCTGCCAAAGCTGGGCAGGCTGATGCCGTTCAGCCCCGCTAAACTCGCCATGTTCATCCCTCACTTTCTCGGCCCAGCCCCGGTCACCCGGCCGCCGGTGGTGCCTGCCAGCGTAAAGGCCATGCTCCGCAAAGCGATCTGCCCCGTGCCGCTCAGCTTCAGCCGCATGGTGTCGTGCCGGCGCGGCTCAAAGGGCAGGTTCAGCCGGGCATGGTCTCCCGTGGCGGCCGCCGTGCGCAGGGTCTCCCAGGGTCCGCCGTCGTAGCTCGCCGCCAGCGTCACCACACTGTGGGTCTGGGCGTCCAGCCGCAGGGTGATCCGGCTGATGTATTTGTCATCCGTCTCGGTCAGTCCAATGTCCCCGCTCACCGCCTCAAACTGCAGTGCCGCCTCGGCTTCCCCTTCTGTTTCCCGGTCGGGGTCTGCCGCCCACAGGGCCCGGCCATCCCACAGGTACAGCTGCTGGCCGGTGCTGGCCATCTCGTAGCCCACGGCGCTCTCTTCGTGCCACAGGCCCCGCTCCGTGTCGTACACCAGCAGCCGCCCGGCGCTGTCCCCCTGCCGGCGCAGGTACAGGTAATATCGCGCGTCCAGGCTTCCAGCAGCGCACCACGCGGCCCCCGTCAGCTTCCCGGTGTCCAGCGCGCCGGACACCTTGCTGGGCAGGCTGCCGTCCCAGGCCATCACGCCGTCGGGCGAGAGATAGTACAGTGTCTCGTTCAGCACGCACAGGCTGTGGGCGGCGTTGGCTGCCACGCCCCGGCACCGCACGCTGGAGAGCTGGTAGTCGCTGGGTTTGGATCCGTACAGCTTGTGGATGCAGTTTTCTTTGAAAAACAGCACATACCCCATGCAGCTGGCCGCCCCGGTAAAGGCCCCGTCGCTGCCCACGCTCACGGCATAGCTGTCCGAGGCAATGCCCCGGTAACTGTACCAGTTGGTAGGGTCACCCAGGCGGCAGGCGTAAATGGTGTTTTCCTTCTTGCTGCAGCCCCACACCCGGTTGCCCTGCTCGGTCACAAAGTCCAGCTCCGGCACCCGCCGCTCCAGCGTGATGCTCACGGCCAGGCCCTCATTCTCGGTGCGTGCCCCGTCCAGGCTGCGCCAGCTGGTGCCCGTGGCCGTCACCGTCCAGCTGCCATAGTACCGGCTGCTGTCCTGGGCCGGGGTCAGGCTGGCCACAAGGTCGTCTCCTTCCAGCGCCTGCACCACGATCTCTCCGTTCAGGTCTGCCGCCAGCGCGTCACACACCGCCTGCGGCATGCCGGTCAGGGTCACCGTGTCGCCCTCCTTCAGCAGGCTCCCGATCCCCGGGCAGGTCATGCGCACCGTGTTCACCAGCACCTGCACCCACTTGCCGCTCTTGGCGCTCCACTTTTCCAGCACGCTCTCATAGTCGTACAGGTTCCCGGCTTCGCCCTTCAAAAACAGCTGCCCGTCCTCCGGGCTCTCCGGCTCCGTGTCGCCTGCACCGGCCACCTCGTACATCTTGCCCTCCGTGTCGCAGGGGCACACGGTCATCTTCCGGTCGCCCAGCTCCCACTTCGCCCCCAGCGGCTCCAGCTGGCCGGTCTCGGTGTCAAAGGCCAGCCTGTCCGGCCAGATCAGCACCTTGCTGCCCATGCCGGCCAGCGCCTTGCGGTCGTCCGTCAGCACATTCTCCAGCGTCACCGCCGCCGTGCGGCCGGTCTGCCCGTCCGGGGCATATTCCAGCCCCGTGCCCCGGCAGATCAGCAGCCCGTTCAGGTGGTACATGCCGCTTACTTTTTCCACATCCCGCACCTTCTTGCGCAGGGCCCGGGTCTGCAGCGCCGGAAATCCCCGGCCGGAGAAATTCAGCGCCGCCGAGAGCTCCGCCTCGCTGCAGCTGTACGTCTCGTTGATGCCCCCAAAGGCCCGCAGCAGCTGGCGGCTGCCGGTCAGCTGGTTCAGGTTCGTCCCGTCGATCATCTCTCAGTACCTCCACTGCACCCCGCCCGCCGGGGGGTATTTCTGCCGCATCCAGGCTGCAAACTCCTGGCAGTAGTCACTGTACATCTGCAGCTCGTTCACCGCCCGGGCCGTCTCGCCCAGGGCCAGGTCCATCTGGGCGCACAGCCAGTGCTGGTACAGTGCGCTGAAGGCATCCGGTGCCAGCAGCTGGGTGTCATACTCCAGCCCGTCCCCGGCCATGTCGGCGCCCACAGCGTCAAAATCGCCGCAGGCCGAGCGGTTCACCACCGTCTGCCGCAGCCGCGCGTCGCACTGGCGCATCCACATCTGCTTCATCTCGTCCCCAAAGTCGTTGTTCGGCCGCATCTGGTCGCAAAGTTCTATCGCCTTTCCGGCTGTCATCGTTCCGCCTCCTTAGCAAAAACACCCGGCACAGCAAGTGCCTGCCGTACCGGGTGTTCTCTTCACGTTGTTCTTACAGCTTCTGCAGTGCCGGCACGTTCTGCGCCGCCGCCTGGGCCGCCTCGATCTTCGCATTGGCCGCGTTGTCCATCTCCTCGCTGTGGCGCAGCACCTCGGCCACCGCCGCAGGCACCTCCACGTCCACACCGCGCTGGATCAGGTACGCCTCGCCGTTCACGCTCACAAAACGGGCGCTGGAGTAGCGGCCGTTGTCCTTGAATAGGTGGATCACCTCGGTGGCGGGCTTCTCCGCCTGCACGTCCTTGGTGTCCTGGGTGGCTGCTTCTGCAGCCTGCTGGGCGGTTTCTTTCTTCACTGCCATTTTGTGTTCATCCTCCGTTCCTCAGTTTGCCTTCGCCTTGGCGCTGTAGCGTGCGCTGCAGCTCTCAATGCGCACCATGTACTGCTCGCTCAGACGCTCGGCGGTCTTCACGGCCTTCCAGCCCACAGAGGCACGCTGGTTCAGGGGGTCATCGCCGTAGCCCAGTTGCTTCACGATGTGCTGCAGGCCGCCGCCCTCCAGCTCGGTGGTGGCGTAGGCGTGGGCGCCCAGCACCAGGGTGCCAAACACCGCAAGGCCGCTGGGGCAGCCGGTGCCCGTCCAGATCTTTGCCTCGCTGGTCTCCACAAAGCGCACGTTGCCGATCTTGCCGATCTCGCCCTCAAAGATCTCCTCGGGGCTGGCGTACTTGTGGGCCTCCACCCAGGCCGGGTCCTTCTTCAGGTCGTAGGCCGTGTACGGGTGGATGATGCACACATAGCTGCCGCCGGCAGAGCCGATGGGGTCAGCATTCTGCACCTTCAGCTGGGCCACCGCCTGCTCAATCAGGTCCACCGTCAGCTGGGCCGTGGCGTCCAGGTCCGCACGGCTGCTCACGGGGGTCTCAACGCCGTCGCTCACCTTGGGGGCGTAGATTACGTTGGTGCCGCCGGCCAGAATGTCGCGCACAATGGTGTCCATGGTGCGGCCGCTCTGGCTTGCCAGCACGCTGGTGGCCTGCACCACGTTGTTGTCAATGGTGGTCATCTGCACCATATCGGTCAGGGGCACCCAGCCGCCGTACTGGTGCACCTCAGCGGTCACCGTGGTCACGGTCAGGGCCTGGCCTTCCGGGGTCACGCCCTCGGTCAGGGGCGTGGTGGCCTTGGGCAGCGCGTCATACTTGCGGAACTCGATGGTCTTGCCGTTGTTGGCCGGGATGGGGTAGCTGTCGCCGAACTGGTCATGCACCAGCGCCGGCAGCGCCTGGTCGATGAGGCGGCGCTCGTAAAAGGTTTTCATCTCGGCGCTCATGCCGGAGCTGCCGGTGGTGTTCTGCAGCTGCTCGTGCGCATCCGCAAACAGCTGCAGGTTCATCTTCTTCCATTTCATGGTTTGGTCCTCCTTCAAAGGTTTATGTTCTCACACCCTCGTGTGGGAAGTCGTTACAGCGTGATCTTCTCGCCCCGGCGTGCCCTGCGTTCCAGGTCCTCCAGCTGGCGGCGGCTCATGCTGGCCACATCCACATGGGTGGTCACCGCGCCGCCGGGCCGGGTGCCGTTCTCGCCGGGTCGGCCAGCCCGCTGCTGGATGCGCGCCGCCACGCCCTGCTCCACCTTCTGGGCGGTCTGGGCTGTGGCCTGCTGCATGATGTGGTCAAAGTAGGCGGCCCGGTAAGCGTCCGGCAAGCTCACGCCCCGGCGCATCAGGTCGGCCACCTGCTCGTTGGCCAGCACCTCCTGCAGCTCAAAATCCGGGTACTGGGTCTTCAGCTGGGCGGCCTGGGCCTCCCACTGTGCCTGGATCTGGCTCACCCGCTGCTGGCGGGTTGCTTCCTGCTGCATGGCCTGCAGCTGCGCGTTGCGGGTGTTGCTGCGCTTCAGGTCGCTCTCCATCTTGTCCAGCTCCCGGGCCGTTTTCACGCTCACACCCCGCTGCTGGGCCAGGTCCTCGTAATATTTCTCGTCCTTCACGCGGCCGTTCTCCACGTCAAAGCGGACGGCGTCGTCAAAGGTACCGCAGGAGGAGCGCGTGACCACGGTCACGTCGGCGCCGGACTCCTTGTGAGCGGCGTAGACCTCGTCCAGGTCAATGTTGTAGACGAAGTTTGCCGAGGTCAGGATGACCGCATCGGCAGTGCTGCGGGTGAAGAAGACCTTGTTATGCACAAGGTCACGCAGCAGGAAGCGGGCGCCGGTGCGAGAAGTGCCAAAGGCGCTTCCGGGCAGGACGAAGAGGCCGCCGTTCTTGCGGTCCAGGTCCCAGTCCTTGCCGGAGCCCACGTGGTCGATGAGCGAGCGGTAGTTGTAGGGCATGACCATGCCGACGGTGCGGATGCCGCAGTTGACCAGGTTGGAGAGCGCAAAGTCAACGAGGCGGTAGCGACCGAGGAACGGCATGGACGCCACGGGGCGGCTCGCGGAGAGCGGGCCGGACTCCTTGGCGGAATAGTTGCAGGTGACGAGGCCGATGACCTTCTCCATTGTTAGTTCTCCCCCCTACCAACGACGACGTCGTTGCCGATGACGGCGGTGTCCTTCGTCGCGTCGACGGAGCCGAGGTTGACGTTCTCCTCGACCACGGCGTTCTCGCCGAGAATCGCGCGGACAACGTGCGCGCCGTCCTTAACCACGGCGCCGGGGAGCAGCACGGAGTCCACAACGGTCGCGCGCTCGCCGATCACGGCGTCGGTGGAGATGATCGAGTGCTTTGCCTTGCCGAGGATTCGGCAGCCGTTGGAAACGAGGCAGTCCTCGACCTCGCCGTTGCGGCCCACGAATGAGGGCGGACGGGTCGACGCGTTGGACATGATGGGGAACTTCTCGTCAAAGATATCGAACGCGGGGTTCGGGCCAAGAAGATCCATGCTCGTCTCGTGGTAGCTCGAGATGGTGCCGACGTCGCGCCAGTAGCCTGCAAAGTGGTAAGCGTACATCTTGCGGCCGTCCCGCAGCAGGGCGGGGATGATGTTCATGCCGAAGTCGTTCTTGGAGTTGGGGTCTGCCTCGTCCTCTTCCAGATACTTCTT
>OLPG01002961.1_pt1 | contig 11168 bp, 10 predicted proteins | sample 1672311 | NCBI WGS metagenome assembly OLPG01 (sample SAMEA3136670, study PRJEB25190) | human gut metagenome | biome: human gut; feature: human-associated habitat; material: faeces | place: Austria | collected 2013
TTAGAGGCACAGTGAAATTCAAAAGTGCAATACCTCAAAACTATTATCTAGTAACGATTTATTCAAAAACTTCAAATTCATTTATTTGATTACCTCTTAAAAAATCATTTATACTCATTCTTTTGGCGTTTTCACCTTGAATTTCTAATACACTTAAAATGCCTTTTTCCGTTTTGATAAATAATCCATCTTTTTGATCTGAAATAAGTACAGTTCCATTTTTAAATATCTTAATATTATCTTCATCATATCCGATATTTTTAGCAACATCAACCTTCCAGAATTTTATTTTAGAACCATTTAAAAATGCATATGCACCCATAATTGGATTTAAACCTCTAACAAGATTTTTTATTTCTTGTGCTGATTTATTTTCCCAATCAATTTTGGCCATATCTTTACTTAGCATTGGTGCAACAGAAAAATCATCGCCTTGTTTTTCTCTTGGAGCAGTACCGTTTTCAACTTGTTTTAATGTATCAACTAACAATTCTCCACCAATTTTAGAAAGTCTATCCCATAATTCGCCAGTCGTCTCATTTTCACCAATTTCAACTTCTTGTTTTAAAATCATATCACCTGTATCCATACCAACATCCATATACATTGTTGTTATTCCAGTTGTTTTATCTCCATTCAAAACAGCCCATTGTATTGGAGCAGCTCCTCTGTATTTAGGAAGTAATGAACCATGTACATTTATACAACCTAATCTTGGTATTTCTAATATTTCTTTTGGTAATATTTTTCCATATGCCACAACACATATAACATCTGGATTTAATTTTTTTATTTGTTCTATAAATTCTTCATTTTTTCTTACTTTTTCAGGTTGGAATATTTTCAAATTTTTCTCAATAGCATATTCTTTTACTGGTGATGCAATTAATTTCATTCCTCTTCCTTTTGGTTTGTCTGGATTTGTTACAACTCCTAATATATTGTGCCCAGCATTATAAATAGCTTCCAAACTCTCTTTTGCAAAATCTGGTGTTCCCATAAATAAAATATTTAACACTTTTACACTCTCCTTATCCTTTTGGTAACGTATCTTTTTAGGACATTATTTTTCCGGTTCTACATATTCCATAGTTCCAGGAACAATTTTATCAACAAAAACTTCTCCTTCTAAATGATCATATTCATGACATATAGCTTGTGCTAATAAATCTTTTGCTTTCACTTTGACCCTTTTTCCGTTTCTATCAGTATATTCTGCTGTAACTTCATCAGGTCTAACAACTTTTGCAAATTGATTTGGAAAGCTTAAACATCCTTCTTCAACTTCTCTTTCACCTTTTGTTTTTAAAATAACGGGATTTATAAAAGCCATGGGTCCTTTATCATCATATAAATCTACAACAAAAACTCTTTTTAAAATTCCGACTTGTACAGCTGCTAGTCCAACTCCATTATATTTGTGCATTGTATCAATCATATCATCTATTAATGTTTGTAGTTTTTCATCTATTGTTTCAATTTCTCTTGATTTTTTCTTTAAAATTTCGTCTCCTTCATATCTTAAATTTCTTATTGCCACTTTTATTCCCCCTAACTTCTACATCATACTATTTGGATTTACATCAACTGAAATCTTAGTGTTTTTATAATTTTCACTATATATTTCTTTTAACAAATCATTTAATATTTCATTTGCTTGTTCATTCATATTTCCTTTTATGATTATTCTCCATCTAAACCTATTTTGAATTTTATCTATTGGTGATGGCATTGGCTTAAAAATTTTAAATTCTTCATTGTTTAATTTTTTTATTAGACATTCATATGATTTATTTGAAACTTTTTTTATTTCATTTTCGTCTAAACTATTAAATCCAATTATTATTATATCGCAAAATGGTGGATATTTCAACTGTTTTCTTAAAGCGATTTCTGTTTCATAAAATTCTTGATAATTTTGTTTTTGCGCATCTTGAATACTGAAATTTTCTGGATTATATGTTTGTATTATAACTTTTCCTGGTAAGTTTTCTCTTCCCGCTCTTCCTGCTACTTGTGTTAAAATTTGAAATGTTCTTTCTGTTGCTCTATAATCGTCTATATTTAATGAGCTGTCTGCTGCTATAACTCCTACTAATGTTACTTTTGGAAAATGATGTCCTTTTACAACCATCTGCGTTCCAATTAATATATCAATTCCATCATTTTTGAACTTGTTTAAAATCTGTTCATGTGAGTTTTTCTTTGTTACTGTGTCTACATCCATTCTTATTGTTTTGGCTTGTGGAAATTGTTTTAATATTTCCTGTTCTAATTTTTGTGTTCCTGTTCCGAAATATCTTATTTTGTCACTTCCGCATTCTGGACATTTTGTTACAACTTTTTCTTCATATCCACAATAGTGGCATTTTAGTTTATCCTCGTAACTATGATATGTCATACTAATATTACAATTCTTGCATTTTACAGTATACCCACAATTTCTACACATTATAAATGTTGAATATCCTCTTCTATTTAAAAATAATATTGTTTGTAATTTGTCTTTCAAATTTTTCTCTATTGCTTGATATAAATCTAAGCTTAACATTGACCTATTTCCATTTGCAAGTTCTTGCTTTAAATCTATTATTTCTACTTTTGGTAAGTTAGAGTTGTTTGCTCTTTTTGTTAATTCTAATAGTGTGATTTTTTGTGTTTCTTTTGCATTGTAAAATGTTCTTAAATCAGGTGTTGCACTTCCTAATACTAATGGTACTCTTTCTTGTTTTGCAATTTTCTTTGCTATTTCTTTTGCATCATATTTTGGACTTGCTTCTGATTTATATGAGCTGTCATGTTCTTCATCAATTATTATTATTCCTAAATCTTTGACTGGTGCAAATATTGCTGATCTTGCTCCTATTACAATTTTTGCTTTGTCTTCTTTTATTCTTTCCCATTCGTCATGTCTTTCTCCTATTGATAGTTTACTATGTAATACTGCTATTGTTTCTTTTCCGAATCTTGATATAAATCTGTCTAACATTTGTGGTGTTAAGGATATTTCTGGTACTAAAACTATTGCTGATTTTCCTTTTTTTAATACTTTATCTATTAACTGTAAATATACTTCTGTTTTTCCTGAACCTGTAACACCATATAATAAAAATTCTTCATGTTCTTCTTTGTCTATGCATGTTGAGACTTTGTCATAGGCTTCTTGCTGTTCTTTTGTTAATTTTAAGTTGCTTGTGTTTTCTATATTTTTATTTTCTAATGGATTTCTCTCAATTTTTTGTTCAACTAGTTCTAAGTATCCATTTTTTATTAATGTATTTACTATTGCTCTTGAACAATCTGTAAATGCTTCTATATCAGGTATTGTACATCCTTCATTGTCTTTTACAAAATTTAATATTCTTATTTGTTTATCTGATTTCAATTTTTGTGTTTCTATTTCGAAATCTATTTCTTCTATGTCTTTTTTTAAATATATTACATTTATTTTTTTGTCTTGTATTCTTTTATTTACATCTTTTGCATTTGTACCTGGTGTTTGCATTAGTCTTATACAATCTGATACATTACAAAAGTATCTTTTTGCCATCCAGTTTGCTAGTTCTATTTGCTTGTCTGTTAGTCCATTTTCAACTTTTGCTATGTCTTTTATTTCATATTCTGATTTTTCTTTTATTTTTACAACATGTGCTTCTTCTAATGTTTTGAGTCTTCCAAATGGTACTAATACTTTGCTTCCTACTAGTATTATGTTTTCCATTTCTTTTGGTATGTTGTAATCAAATGTTCTATTTAGTTGTTTTGCTTTACTATTTATTATAACTTCTGCTACCAATTATTTTTCTCCTTTTTTATTTTTTCATTTTGAATTATATCACATTTAAAAAAAAATAAAAAGTTCTCTCATTGAGAATTTTTTATTTAAATCTTTTATTATCCAATTCATAATTATATTGAATTTCATCTTCATTCAATTCTCTATTATATATTCTTAATGCTCCTAATTTCATTTCAGTAAAAAGACTTTCTCCTGCTCTAGAAGCTATATATAACATATAATTTTCAAATTTTGTATTAGCAACATTGTAATTATAATTATAGAATACTTTTGTATTAATTAATTTACCATTTTTATAAATTTTCATAAAAGAGTTATATTCACTATCGTTATTAAATACAACCGTAAAAATACTCATTTCATTATTATTAACTATATTATCATCAGTTGTTTTTATATTGTATCCACTATTATGATGAAATACCATATTTATATTATTAGTTCCACCTTCACAAAAATCTAAGCCATATGCAGCATGATTCACATTCCAATTAGTTGAAGATTCAAGTATCATCTGTATAACACCATTTTTTATTCCATCTACAAGTACAAATTGCACTGTTATCGCATGACTTTCTCCATAATCAACTTTTGAAGTAGTCTTAGCAAAATCATTTACTCCATCAAAGCTTAAATATTTTTTTCCCCAATTAGCCCCTATTATATTTGCATCATTTTTACTATTACTTAAATCTTTCCATATATTAGTACTTAAATCACTTTCTGTTTCCGATATATTATTTATTGCATCATAGTTCAAAATAAGATTTGATATTACATATTTAGGATATATATTTATAGTTTTCTCTCCTAAATCAATTTCATTTCCATGAACCACTTTAATAATATAATTTCCACCATTCTCAACCTCAAACTCTAATTTATTTGAAGTTTTCCAATTATTATCTGTATCCAATTTATATTTAACCTGCCAATTACTTACATATCCTTCATGTTTAATATTTGAAACACTTATTTTATATTTTTCTCCAACTTTTTCTGCACTTACATCAAAACTACCAGTATTACTATTTTTGTTATGATATGCCACATTATATAATCCACTATCCATTTGGTCTATCATATAATAAATTGTTCCTTTATATTCCAATCCCTCACACGAAACCACATATCTATATTCAACATTAATTAAATAATCTCTTTCTATCCCATCCAATTCAAATTGTTTTTCTATATAATTTGAACTGCAATATCTAAATCCATCTTCTATTTCTGCTTTTTCCGCTTCTGTTCTTCCTGAATATATAATGTTTGATACAGTATCAATGTTTAGAATTGATTTTTGAGCAGTTGATATTTTTTGTCCTATTTCAGTTTTATTTTCTTGATTCAAATCATTTACTTTTGTTTGTATAATAGTCAGTTCATTTCTTAGCTTATCATATTTTGCTAGTTCTATTGTCCCTTTTCCAGAATTTACTCCTATCGATGCTAATATCAATAATATAATTATTGTTATTACTAAGGTTATTATAGTTATTCCTTTTTCATTTGTTTTTTTCATATTTATTCTTCCTTTCATATTACAATTACAAAATAAGGAAAATTTGGCTGGGGTACTGTGATTCGAACACAGGAATGTCGGAGTCAGAGTCCGATGCCTTACCGCTTGGCGATACCCCAATATAGAATCTAGTCTTATACTATCACAATTCAATAATTTTGTCCATAACCATATAAACTAAATTTTAAAAAATTCAATTTATAATTTCAATTCATAACAAAAATTATATTTAGTATAAAATTTGACACTATACTATTTTAAAGTACCGCACAAGCAATACATTTATTTTATATTAGAAGTACCAACATCTTTGTTCCAAGTATCAATAACATATTGTTTCTCTGTATTTGGGACCAAAGCAATTCTAAAAGCCGACATTGGTTTATCTTTTGCATACATACACTCTTGACCATTTGAACTAGTCTTAATCCAACCAACATTATCAACAAAAATTTGATAAACAATTGAGAAATACGAATAATCTTTCAATTTAAACCTTATACCTGAAATTCCATATTTATACTGTCCTGCAACAACAGTAGGTATTGGATTATTTCCATTTAAATCTGTATTTCTATCACTATTTATTCCACTACCTCCTAATTGAAAATATTTTTTTCCTTGCATTGTTACCAAATCAGAAGATTTCATAGACTTGAAAGAGCCGTCCAATGGATTATATCCATAATTATATATAACATTAGACGTTTTACATTTTCCATAACTACCTTCACCCCAATGTGTATAAATATATGAACTTCCTTGCACAAAATCATCATCAACATTTCCACTAATATTAAATGCTAATGCTTCTGTTTTATAAATAGGATTTTCAGCTATCGCATTTTTTCCTGCCATATCATAATTTCCATATCCATATGACCAGCCCACCATTGAATTGTGTGAAGCATAGACAATATTAATATATGTAGCTTTTGTTATATTAACTGTAACACTTCCATTATTTCCTGCAAAATCTACAATTGGTAATTCATATGATATATTATTTGTAAATTCTTTCTCTATATTTAATCCATCTTTTGAAAACTTCCAGCCTTCAACTTTCCTTATTTGTTCACTTAATTTTATATTAGCATTTACTTTACCATCTGATATTTTATTTTCTATAAGTTCTCCTGTTGGAGCAATATTATCAATAGTTATTTTTGTATTGATTTCTAACAAATCGCTTTCAAGTTCTCCAGAATCTTTTGCAGTTCCTTCTAAAATATCTAATTTAAGTATTCCATTTCCTTGTAAACTACTTAATTCAATATCATATATTTTTCCATTTTCTATGTCTTGAATTTTATTATATTTTATATTTACATTTTTAACAATTTTATCACTTATTTTTACTTTCACATGCTCATTATCAAGAAAAACTTCTTTTAAATTCTTGTCCGTAACTTTTATTCTTACTGTTATAATATGTGTTTTATTTGCATAATTAGTATATTTCGAATTAGTATTTTTTATATCAACTAATTCTATTTTAGGTTTAGTTCTATCTATATTCAAATTTGCAACACAAAATTCATTTTGAAATATATATTTAGCATATATAGTTGAATATGAAAATATTATAAAAGTTCCTATTAACAAACATATAATAGTTCTAATAAAAAATTTATTTTTTATTTCTATCACCTCCTACCATTCTTCTTCACCTAATACAAATACATTAAATTGGTATTTTCTTATATTTTGTGAATCAATAGTATCTTGAAAATCATTAATATCTGTATCAATCTTTTCTTCATAATCCCAATACCAACATACATTTATATTAATCTCTTCATTCTTTCTGATATATCCATATAATTTTTCAGATAATCCTTCTAATGTATTTGATTCTGCCAATAGTTTTTCACCTTGTAATGCTTTAAACTTTAAATTTTTAGGTTTTTCATTAATACTTTGGAATTTTATTTGATATTTTAAATTTTGATTTGAGTTTAATTGAATGTAAAAACTCCCTTTTGTTCCAGGTGCTATCTTTTCATTGATAGAAGTTTTTTTATCATATGTATCTAATAAATTTATTGATTTAAAATTCATATTTTTGTAATTAACTTTAAAAATATATTTTTCTTGATTTATTTGTTTTGAGCTATTTACTTGTGTACTAATATCTTCTCCTTTAAAAAATAATTTTAGGAATAAAAAATCATCATTTTTATGTACTTTTGAAAAATTAGTATTTAAAAATATAATTGAAAATATGATTACCAAGCTTAGAATAAGAATCAGTTTTATTAATTTTTCTTTATATTTCATACCATCACCTTATGCCTTTTCTTGCTCTGTATGAACTCTTACTTGAATTTTTTCCATAATATCATTTATTGTATTTGTCTTATTCTTATCATATGTTATTTTTATTTTGTAATTTCTTTCTTCTTTCTTATCCTTAGAAATTTTTATATATTCTGTTTTATTATCTATTAGCTTTATTTTATTTTCATTTTGATATAATTCTATATTTATTGAATCATCTAAATTTGATAATATTTCAATATAGTATTTTAAATCTGTTTCTGATAATTTATTTTCTTCATTATAATTTTTCACTTTAAAACAGTATTCTCCATATTTTTGGGTTTCTGTAATATCTATACTCGGATTATTTTCAATAACCAATATTGGTTCAGCTATTTGAGCTTGTCCCCTTATTATTACTTCACCTATAATTTTAGCCATACTATATCCACAAAACATTAATAGTATTACAATTATAATCACTAATGTAGCTGTTAGTAATTTTCCATTTTTACCATCTTTGCTTTCATTTTTATATATTTTTCCTTTTTGGATTATTGGTACATCCATATATTTTGCATTTTCTTTTTTATTCATTTATCCTCCCATATTTTTATAAAAATAACATTTTCATATTTTTTATCTTTATTCTAACTTTGTGGCATAACTTGTGTTCCTGAAACAATTACATCAAATGTATAATTTTTAATTTGTTTTGCTTCGTCTGTATCTAATTTATCATTTTTTGCAATTTCTTGTGGTGTTGAACCTGTTTCATATTTCCAGTTCCAAGCTATTGTTATTGTTTTGATTTTTTCATTGTCATTTGAATTAATAGTTCCTATTATTTGATCTTGTAATTCTGTTAATGAATTAAATGTTTTTCCATCATATTCGAATTTTAAATTTGTAGGTTTTTTGGATTCATTTTCAAATTTAACATTATAATTAATTCCAACATCTGCACCTGTTGCATCTACTTTTATTTGAAAAGTTCCAGCTGTGCCTGGTGCAATTTTGTTGTTTACTAATGTACTATTATTTATGGTTGATTTTAATGAAATTGTTTGCATTTTTTCTGCATTTTCATTTACCTTAAAACTCCAACTAGCAACATCTGCTGTTCCATTTCCTGTAACTTTGGACATATATTTAGCATATGCTCGTCCTCCTATAAATGATACTAATATTGCAGCAATTGCAATAACTATTAATACTATTTTTTTACTCTTTTTCAATAGCATTCCTCCCTTTTATTAAATTTTGTTTTTGGATTTTTTTAGATTTTAGATTTTTAAGCAAAGTTCATATGAACCGCTTTTTGAATTAAATTATAAAAAATATGAAAATGTAAGTTGATTATACTTCGGAATTTTTGATTTGTCAACAAAAACATTTCGACAAAAACCGACAAGATCAAGTAATATCTGTTCCATGAAAATAAGAAAAATTTTGTTCCAAGTGGTAATATATCAATATTTAAAGTCAAAGACCCAATGGTAGACCCCAGATATGTTTTTGACTAAAATATTGATATAGTAACATTTGAGACTAGTCTTTTATATTAAAAATCAAAAAACATCATATACATTAAAATATATGATGTTTTCTGTATAAAAAATATTATTTATTTTTAGTATTTTCAAATTCATTATCATAATCATTTAAATTTCTAGCTGTAAACAAGCTTCTAATATATCTAAAAAATGACAAAATTTTAGAAGTTTTCTTTTTAACCATATATATAGAAGTGGAACTGACATTATTTTCTAGCAAATAATATTTATCCTCTAAATCCATCATTTTATTAACATAGAAGTCATTAAAGAAAGTATAGCCATCAGTTGAACCAAGATAATCTTTAAAATTATATAATTTACGTCTATATTTTTCAACACCTTCTAAATCATAAATATCAACAAAAGCTTTATTAAAATAACTTGAAACAATAAGATTTTGTGTTTTTATAAAAACAGAAGTAATAGTATCTTTTAAAGAATTAATTTTCTTTATTAAATTATCAACTCTTTTATTTCTATCATCAATAGATACTATTTTATTATTTATTTTAATAATTTCCTCTTCTGACATAAGTAGTTTGTCAATATTATTTTGAATAGTCATAAAATTTTTGTATCCAATGCATTCAATAAGTTTATTTTTAAAATTATCATTACTGTTAATAGTACTTTCAAATAAAATATCTTCACCAACAAGATATGCAAGTTGATTAACAAGACAACATTCTAGTGGGTAGTATGAGGGGCTATTAGTTTCAAAAGTAATATTAAAATATTTAACATATTCTTTTGGAATAGATAAAACTTTTGAAGCCATAAGCTGGACAGATGCTTCATTTAATCCTAATCCATAAATTTTAAATTCTGTATAATCACAAAGTCCCATTCTCAATAAATAATTTCTTTTATCCTTAATCTCTTGAATATAATGTATACACTCATGAATTGCGAATTCTTCTAAATCTTCATCAGATATATGTTCATTAAAATAGATAGATGTGTTTTTATAAAAATAATTTGCTTCTGCCATACCTTCTGGCATTTTTGCAATATACATATCTAATCTTGATAATTTTATAAACAAATCATTTTGATTAAGGTTAAAATCAGGAAAAGTTTCGCATAATCTAAGTGCTACATTTCTTGCAATAGAATTAACCTTTAATGTGTCTAATTTTTTTATTACTTCAATTCCGTCTTTTCTTAAATCTGATTCTACACTCATATATTTCTCCTTAAAAATTTACTAAATATATTATACAATAAAATGTATCATAGTATGTTACAGAAATATTAAGAAAATATTAAATTTTAGTTACAATTCCTAGTATTGAATATACTTAATATATTATTTTAAAAGATTACAAAATTTTTAATCTTTTAAATATCATAAGTATTGAAATTTATGAAAATATTAATGTTTTTGTCAGTTTTTGTCGAAAATTTTTTGTTGACATTTCTTATAGCTAGGTGTTATAATACTTTTATCAACAAAAACTAAGAAGTATAATTTTATTTAATACATAATTAGTTCTTAGTTGGTAATATTTCGGAAAGGAGGAAAAAATATGGCAGATAATGAAATAAAAGAGTTACTAATAGACTTAAAAGATGCACAAAAAGAAACATTCAAAAGACTTGATGAACTTGGTGAAAAACAACAAAAAATGGAAAAAAATCTTTTAGAAAAAATAAATCAAGTAAGCCTAGCAGTAGCAAGAATAGAAGTAGAACATGGAGAAAAACTTGATATTTTATTAGATGTAGTCACAGGACATACAGAAAAATTTAATTCAGTAAATAAAAGAGTAGAAAAATGCGAAAAAAGATTAGATAATCATGATGATAAAATCTACGCTTTAAATTCAGCGGTTCGAGCGTATTAATTCCAAAGTAATACCCTATTGAACTTCAAAATTCAATAGGGTAGATAATTAAAGTTATATCACAAATATAAATTATATTTATTAAATCTTACAAATTTAAACATTATTTAACAACAACATTATAAATTTTATTTTTAATATAAATTTCTTTAACAATAGTTTTACCGTCCAATTTA
>OLPG01002963.1_pt1 | contig 11164 bp, 10 predicted proteins | sample 1672311 | NCBI WGS metagenome assembly OLPG01 (sample SAMEA3136670, study PRJEB25190) | human gut metagenome | biome: human gut; feature: human-associated habitat; material: faeces | place: Austria | collected 2013
GTAAGTCCCCTGCTTCAATTGCGAAAAGCAATAAGCAGTGGGTGGGGACTTGCTTCCGGGTAGTATTTTTACAGGGGCAGGAAAATAATCACCAAATTCAGTCGACAAATCTTGTATAGTTTTCAGCCAAAAATAATTAGGCTATCTAATTGTTTTTTAGGATGAAAAATGTTAGAATATACAAAAGAAATTGGGAGGCATTTTATGAAGAGAGGCAGTATTTTTGAAACTGACGGAATCCCCCGTATGAGCGAGGCTTTACCCCTTGCCATGCAGCACGTCGTAGCCATGATCGTAGGGTGTGTGACACCAGCGATCATTGTTTCCGGAGCAGTCCCGGGAGGGCTCTCCAGAGAGGACCAGGTGATTCTGATTCAGTCAGCACTGGTCATTGCAGCATTAGCAACTTTGCTTCAGTTATTTCCAATCGGTGGTAAAACAAAGTTTGCCATCGGTTCCGGTCTGCCTATTATTATGGGTGTAAGTTTCGCCTATGTACCGAGTATGCAGGCGATAGCGGAGTCCTATGGGATCGCAGCAATCATGGGAGCTGAGATCGTAGGTGGTATCGTTGCTGTAGTCATGGGTCTTCTGGTGAAGAAGATTCGTGTATTTTTCCCACCGCTGATCACAGGAACCGTTGTATTTACCATCGGTCTTTCCCTGTATCCGACAGCCATCAACTATATGGCGGGCGGTACCAGTAATCCAAATTATGGTTCCTGGCAGAACTGGGCGATCGCATTTTTTACCCTGATCGTTGTTACGGCACTGAACCATTTTGGAAAAGGAATCTGGAAACTGGCTTCTATCCTGATCGGTATTATTGTGGGATATCTGGTTTCTATTCCGTTTGGAATGGTTGATTTCTCCAGTATTGGAGAGGCTGGTGTCTGTCAGCTTCCGTCTCTGATGCATTTTGGAGTGCAGTTTGAGCCATCTTCCTGCGTTGCACTTGGAATCCTGTTTGCGATTAACTCCGTTCAGGCAATCGGTGATTATTCTGCAACGACGATCGGTGCCATGGACAGAACTCCGAAGGACGAAGAACTTCAGCGTGGTATTGTTGGATATGGTATTTCCAATGTGGTAGGTGCGCTTCTTGGCGGACTTCCGACTGCTACATACAGCCAGAATGTAGGTATTGTTACGACAACAAAAGTTATTAACCGCTGGGTACTGGGCCTTGCTGCTACGATCCTTGGTGTGGCAGGTCTTGTTCCGAAGTTTTCAGCGATTCTGACAACGATTCCGCAGTGTGTCCTGGGCGGCGCAACGGTATCTGTATTTGCCTCCATCGCCATGACAGGTATGAAACTGGTAGCTTCAGCGGAAATGGACTACAGAAATTCTTCTATCGTAGGACTTGCAGCAGCCCTTGGTATGGGTGTTTCCCAGGCTACAGCAGCACTGGCAAGCTTCCCGACATGGGTAACTACTATTTTCGGTAAATCTCCGGTCGTTCTCGCTACAATCATCGCAGTCCTTCTGAATGTAATTCTTCCGAAAACACGGGATGAAAAGAGGGAAGAGGCAAAAAAAAAGATTGAAGTAGAACATAAACTGGAAGAAGACCACAGAGAGTTTGGAGAGTAGGAACAGAAATTTATGTGATAAGACATCATTTGTCCCAAACTCATACAGAAAACTAAATACAGGAATAAACGGATAGAAATACGGGAATAAGAAGGTATGCTTTTGCAGGGGGATGCAAGGGCATATCTTTTTTTCTCTCAGAATCTCCTTTGTCTGAAAGAATATAAAAAAGTCAGCCTGTTTATTGTACATATGTGTTATAATACCCATATTATTATGCAACATAAAAAATCAAACAACACAGGAGGTCTTTTATGTCCAGAAAAAATCTGATCGTCGGTCAGTCCGGCGGCCCTACCGCAGTTATTAACAGCAGTCTTTACGGAGTGGTATCCGAAGGAAGACGCCATCCGGAAACAATCGAGCATATTTATGGAATGGTAAATGGAATCGAGGGATTCCTGAACGGAACTGTTCTTGATTTCGAGGACGTACTTCCGGGGGAGAAACTGGATGGCCTGAAAATTACACCAGGCGCTTATCTCGGCTCCTGCCGTTATAAACTTCCGGAATCTTTACAGGATCCGGTTTATCCGAAACTCTTTAAGAAATTTGAAGAAATGAACATTGGCTGGTTTTTCTATATCGGCGGAAATGATTCCATGGATACGGTAAGCAAACTTTCCCGTTATGCTGCGCAGACCGGAAGCGATATCCGCATCATCGGAGAACCAAAGACGATCGACAATGATCTGGTTCACACAGACCATACTCCAGGTTTCGGAAGTGCAGCCAGATATGTAGCGTCTACGGTCCGTGAGATCACCATAGATGCAAATGTCTATGAGAAGAAATCTGTAACGATCGTAGAAATCATGGGTCGCCATGCAGGATGGCTGACAGCCGCATCTGCACTTGCCCGCAAATACACCGGTGATAATCCACTTCTCATCTATCTTCCGGAAACTGCCTTTGATCAGGAAGCATTTCTCAAAGCGGTAGAGAAATCATTTGAGAAAAACTGCAATGTTATAGTCTGCGTATCCGAAGGTATTCATGATGCAAAGGGAACATTCATCTGTGAATATGACAACTCCGTAGGCACGGACACATTCGGACACAAAATGCTGGCAGGCTGCGGCAAATATCTGGAAAATCTTGTTCGTAATCGCCTTGGTGTCAAAGCCCGTTCCGTAGAACTTAACGTCAGCCAGCGCTGCTCGGCATCCATGATGTCCTTAACAGACCAGCAGGAAGCCATTGCAGCCGGAAGATTCGGCGTACAGGCGGCATTAAACGGAGAAACCGGAAAAATGATTTCCTTCATCCGAAAAGAAACATCCGATGGAACCTATACAATGGAATGTGGCCTGGAAGATGTTAATGTTATCTGTAATGAAGAAAAGATCGTTCCGACAGAATGGATCACTCCTGATGGATCTGATGTCACAGAAGCGTTTATTGATTATGCCCGCCCTCTGATCCAGGGAAAAGTAGAAATTCCTTACGGAGAAGATGGACTTCCAGCATTTGTATATCGTAAATAAGTTTAAAAAATATAATCAGAATTAAAATTTGACGATAAGTATTAATACAAATAATAAATCTGAAGAATAGCAAAGAATATTAAGAGGTGCTGCTGGCAATTATAGAGATCCTCTAAAATAACGCATCTTAATCCAGTCCATTAGAGGGTGAAATCCTGCGTCAGATATCTTTGCCGTGCGTCAGCACGCCTGCAGATATCTTCCTTGTCTTTCACCCTCTGCTGAACTGTCTTAAATGCATTATTTACGAGGATTGCTATAGCTTGAGGATTAACAGTTAACGCTGGGAATTAACAGTGGAGAAAAAGTAATTGTTCTGGATGCATTTGCAGGATACTTAGAGATTCTTAGTCGGCAAAAAGCTGCGTTATAAAAAAATCGACACACTGTCTGAGCCGCAGGCGAGTTTGTGTCGATTTTTTTATGGTTTTAGCAGATTTTTGGCGGCTTAGAATCTCTTAGTGTCCGAAACCGCATCCAGAACAATTACTTTTTCTCCACGTCCCTTAATGAACAAACTTACGTCCCTTAACGAACAGACAAGTACAAAAAACAGCTACATATTATAATACCAAGCATAAACTCCATTCATATCCAACAACTCCTCATGCGTCCCTCTTTCCGCAATACCATTCTCCGTAATCACAATAATCTCATCCGCATCCCGGATCGTAGACAGACGATGCGCAATCGTGATCGTAGTCCGGTTCTGTGAAAGTTCCTCCAGACTCCGCTGAATCCAACGCTCACTCTCATTGTCCAGAGCACTGGTAGCCTCATCCAGAATCAGAATCGGCGGATTCTTCAGGAAAACACGGGCAATAGAAATACGCTGTTTCTGACCACCTGAGAGTCTGGTTCCACGTTCACCCACATAAGTGTCATACTGCTGAGGAAGCTCCATAATAAAATCATGAATACTGGCACGTCTTGCCGCCTCCACAATTTCTTCATCCGAAGCCCCCGGTTTACCATAGGCGATATTGTCCCTGATAGTCCCGTCAAAAAGATAAACATCCTGCTGAACCGTACCAATCTGACTTCTGAGACTTTTCAGAGTCAGCCCACGGATATCCTTTCCGTCAATGGTGATTCTTCCCCCGGTTACATCATAAAAACGTGGTAAAAGAGAACAGATTGTTGTTTTACCGCCTCCGGAAGGCCCCACAAGTGCCACAGATTTTCCGGCAGGGATATCAATGGAAATATCGTTAAGTACAGGGGTATCGTCATCGTTGTAGTGAAAAGAAACATGCTCATAGCTGACATGCCCTTCGACATTTGTGAGTTCCTGTGCATCAGGTGCGTCTTTGATTTCTGTCGGTGTTTCCATGACATCAAGAAAACGACGGAAACCGGAAAGACCCTTCTGCATCATTTCCACCAGTTCAACCAGAATCTGAATCGGGCTGATAAAAATTCCAATGTAAAGAGCATACATGGCCAGGTCAGCAGTCTGCATTTCACCGCTGGCAATAAGATATCCACCATATACCAGAGTAACCAGATACATCATTCCCTGAAAGAAAAGATTGGAACTCATGAAACTTCCCATACAACGGTAATTATCCCGTTTGGAAACAAGAAAAGCTTCATTGCTTTTTTTAAATTTCGCATGCTCAATATCTTCATTGGCAAAGGACTGCACAACACGGATACCGGAGAGAGTATCCTGAAGACTGGCATTTACATCACCGATCTTTCGCCTGTTTTCCATAAAAGTTTCCTGCATCCGGGCATTCTGCCTGAAAGAGAACAGAAACATCAGAATAACCAGAATGATCAGAGGAAGCGCCAGCTTTTTGTTGATCAGGAATAAAAAGATAAAGGCACCTATGATTTTAACCAGAGAAATGAAAAGGTTCTCCGGGCCGTGATGTGCAAATTCGGAGATATCGAAAAGGTCACTGACCAGCTTGCTCATCATCTGACCGGAATTATTCTGACTATAATAGGAGAAAGACAGTTCCTGATAATGGTCAAAAAGTTCCTGGCGCATATCCCGTTCCATGTTTGCACCCATCATATGTCCTTGGTACGTGACGTAGTATTTGCAGAGACACTGAATGATATACATGAGAAAAAGACCTCCGGCGATGAGCGGGAGTGTGTGAAGGATGTCAGATTTGTTCTGGGTAAATAAAGTTCTAGTTGTGGTGCGGAGAATCTGCGGGTAAGTGAGATCCACCAGACTGATCACAGCCGCACATATCAAATCAATAAAAAAAACCGCTTTGTACGGACCATAATAGTGAATGAATTTTTTAATTGTTTTCATAAAAAAAATGAAACTCCTTTCGTTTGTAAAAACCTCTCCTGAAATACAAGTAACTATTACAGTAAATACAGGTGATTTCATAGTAACATAACAGCAGATAAAGTCAAGAAGGAGGGCGTAAAGACTTTAAAACAGAGGATGTTTGTGTTATAGTTACGGGAAAGGGAGTTTCAGTTAAAGACATATTTGCCCAGGGAAAAAACGTAATCAAAAGAAAGCAGTAAAAAGAGGCAGAAAAGAAGAAAGCAGAAAGAAACAGAAAAGAAAAACAGACAGAAAAGGAAGAAAGGCAGAAAACAAAATGCAGGACAGAAAGCTTGAGCAGGCACTGGAAATTTATTTTCAGGGAGAGCCCGATGAGAGAACAGAAGAATTTCGGGAGATACAGAAATATCTGAGACTCAGAATACGCCCTGCGATGGAATTTCTTATTGAGAAGGAAGATACAGAGAAAATGGAGCAGCTTGAGAAATGCGGCTGGTTTTCTGCAAAAGAGCTGGATGGATTTATCCGGTGTGCGCAGGACAAAGAGAAACTGCGTTCTCTGGTGTGGCTGCTTCATCTGAAAGATGAGAAATACGGATATCAGAAGAAAGATTTTTCGCTGTGACCGGATAAAACCCGGCAGTGAAATATCAGGAAAAGGAACCGGAAATTATGAGTGAGACAAATGACAGAGGCAGACAGGAAGTTCTTGGAAAAAAGATTCTCCAAAACTGCAGAAATGAGCTGTATCTGGATTTTCCGTATCTGGACGGTGCATTTGCAAGTCTGGAATATGAAGTGGATGACAGTATCTCCACGATTGGGACAGACGGGGAAAAGATTTACTTTAACCCGGTATTTTTATTAAAGAAATATGTGGAAGATCCGGTGGCCGTGCGGCGGGGGTATCTGCATATGCTTCTGCATTGTCTGTATCTTCATATCTTTATGGAACCAGAAGAGAGCCTGTCTTCTGAAGAGAATTTACCAGAGTCCGGTGAGGAGCCGGAAACATGGAACCGGAAATGTGATTTTTTTGTAGAGAATCTGATTAATGAGGCATGCGAAAAAAGAGTATGCAGCAGCCTTATGAAAGCTACAGATAAGAAAAATACAGACAAGAAAAACGCAGATAGGAAAAATGCAGATACGAAAAACACAGATAAGAAAACCGACATAAGCGGACAGGAATACAGCTTTGACGACCATACCCTCTGGAAGAGAAATGCAGGACAGGCATCCGGTGGAAAGAGAACGAAGGAAAAATGGGAGCGCATTCTTGCCTATACGTCACAGAATAAGACCGGTACACAGAGCAGAGCCGGAAGTCAGACGAACAGCAGACAGGAGGAACTGGATGAGATTTACAGAAGCAAATACGATTACCGTAAATTTCTGAAACAGTTTTGCAGGCTGAGGGAAGAAGTGGAGCTGGATACGGAGAGTTTTGATTATATTTTTTACCATTTCGGAATGGAGCACTACGGGAATCTGCCATTGATCGAGCCGTTGGAATATAAGGAAGTAAACCGTCTGGAGGAGCTGGTGATCGCCATTGATACTTCCGGATCATGTTCCAGAGAAACGGTGCAGAGATTTCTGGGAGAAACGTATGCGATTTTAAGTGAAAAGGAAAATTTTTTCAACAGAATGAAAGTTTATATCGTCCAGTGCGACTGCTTTGTCCAGAAAGTGGATGTGATCCATTCGGAGGAAGAATGGAAAGAGTACAGCCGAAATGTGACAATTCAGGGACGCGGCGGCACGGATTTTCGACCGGTGTTTGAACTGATCCGGCAGGAAAAGGAGAAAAAAGAGCTGAAAAATCTTCGGGCACTGATCTACTTTACGGACGGCGATGGGATCTATCCCAGACAGAAACCGGATTATGAAACTGCGTTTGTGTTCTTAAAACGTACGGATAAAATGAAGCTGGTTCCCTCCTGGGCGAAATGCCTGATTACAAGGGAAGCGGGAACAATATGAGTTGTGCCGGATACAGGGCAAACGGCGTGAACAGTAACCAAACGGCAGCAATAACTGACAGGAGCAGGGAAAAAGAGATGAATATACAGGAAGCAAAAGAGGAAATCTGTAATACAGTCCGGGCATATCTGGCGAAGGATGAGGATGGATATTATGTTTATCCGCTGGTGCGGCAAAGACCGATTCTTCTGATCGGACCTCCGGGAATCGGGAAAACTGCGATTATGGAGCAGGCGGCAGCAGAGTGCAAAGTAGGGCTTGTATCTTACACGATCACGCATCATACCAGACAGAGTGCCATTGGTCTTCCGGAGATTGTGGAGCGCAATTACGGGGGAAAAGGAATGATGGTGACAGACTATACGATGAGTGAGATCGTGGCGTCTGTCTATGAATGTATGGAAAATACGGGAAAAAGAGAAGGCATTCTGTTTATCGACGAGATCAACTGCGTATCAGAAACCCTGGCACCGGCAATGCTTGCGCTCCTTCAGAATAAAACATTCGGGAGTCATAAAATCCCGGAGGGATGGATTCTGGTGGCGGCAGGGAATCCGCCGGAGTATAATAAATCTGTCCGGGAGTTTGACATTGTTACGCTAGACCGTGTCCGGAAACTGGAGATTGAGCCGGACTGTGATATCTGGCTGAAATATGCAGGACAGCGGAAGGTACATCAGGCGATCATTTCTTACCTTTCCATGAAAAAAGAAAGGTTTTATTCTGTGGAGAACACGGTGGACGGCAAATTTTTTGTGACTGCCAGAGGATGGGAGGATCTTTCCAGACTGCTCCAGAGTTATGAGAAACTTGGAATTGAGATCAGTGCCGAACTGGTCGGGGAATTTTTGCAGAAAGAGGAGACTGCCAGAGATTTTGCAGGCTTTTATCAGTTATATATGAAATACGGAGAAGACTATCAGATTCCGGAGATCCTGGACGGCAGGCTCAGTCCGGAGAAACTGAAAGAGAAGCAGAAGATGGCCGGTGGCGGAGCTTTTGAAGAACGGTTTGCAGTTGTGAATCTGATCCACGGTACTTTGAAGGAAACGGTGGGAAAATATGGACACGCAGACCGACAGCTTACGGTAATGTATGAATTGCTGCAGCATATGAAGAAGCAGGTGAAAAAAAATCCCGTGGATCTGGAGAGCAGGGGGCAGATCAGTGCAGATCTTTCCTCACTGGAAGAATTTGTGCAGGAGCAGGAGAACAGCCTGCAGGTTCAGATAAAGATGGAACTGCTTTCCCTGAAAGAACAGAAATATCAGGAGATTGCGATCCGTAAATTACGGGAATATATTCTGAATGCGAAAAAGGAGCATTTACGGTCGGCAGAGAATGGGTTTAAACGAATCTGTAAATGCTTTGAAGAAGAAGCTGCCGGAAGGGAAGTTCTGGTGGAGAAGATACAGAGACAGTTACAGAATGCCTTTTCTTTTATCGAAGAGAGTTTCGGGGAGAAGCAGGAGATGCTGCTTTTCGTGACAGGATTGACGGCGGACCGGGAAATGACGGATTTTATTGCTGAGAATGGATGTCCGGCATATTTCCGGCATAGCGGAATGCTTTTATATAACAGAGAAGAAAGAGAGCTGAGGCAGGCGTGTATGGAGGCAATGGAAGAACTCTGACGGACGAAGTGCTGACAGGAGTATGGAACAGTAATGACTACAAAATACAGATGACATTTCTATATAATAGAACAGGAGTAAACAGAGTCAGGAGGATATCTGCAATAGAAGCAAAGGATTTGCCTGACGGGAGACGTATCTGAGTTGATAAAAAATAAAAGCAGGTCTGTTCAGGCAGATCTGGGAAATGGAGGAATCATGTCAGAGAAGAAACCGAAAAAAAAGAAAACAGCCGGGGATATTGTTCTGAGCATCATTCTGGTTGCGGCGGTCTGCGTGTTCTGTTATGCAGGATATAATCTTTTCCATATTTATACAGAGTATAAGAAGGGGACGGATGAATATAATCAGATTGCACAGATGGCAGTCACAGAGCGCAATCCGGATGTTGAGGGTGAGGCGGCAGGCCCGTCCGATGAAGGAAGATTAAAGGCCCCGATGGATATTGATTTTAAGTCGTTGAAGAGTGTGAATGAGGATGTGGTAGGCTGGATTTATGTGGAGGCAGTTCCGGACATTAATTATCCGATCGTGCATGGAACGGATAATGAAACCTATCTTCACAGAACTTATGAAAAGAATTATAATTTCGCAGGAACGATTTTTGTGGATTATGAGAATAAGGGAGATTTCAGCGACTGTAATACGCTGGTCTATGGCCACAATATGAAAAATGGTTCCATGTTTGCGCAGCTGAAGAAATTTTCACAGAATGAGGAAACCTATAAGAAGAGTAAATATTTCTGGATTTTTACACCTGAGAAGAACTACAGATATGAGATTATTTCCGCGTATACGACAGGAGTAAACAGTGATACTTATACACTGTTTAAGGGACCGGGAGAGGAATTTCAGGAATATCTGGATAAGATCAGAGGATATTCTGAGATCCAGACGGATGCAGGGGATTTAACTATTAAGGATAAGATTATTACCTTATCTACCTGTACAGGAAATGAGGCGACCCGTTATGTTGTGCAGGGAAAAAGGGTAGATACCCTGGATGTGACAGAGTAAACACACGGTATCATATAAATCTACGGAACAGGAGGATGCATCATGGCAGGAGAAGTTGAAAAGTTACAGGAACTTGTTGATAACTATGACAATATTGTGTTCTTTGGTGGAGCAGGAGTTTCCACAGAGAGCGGGATTCCGGATTTCAGAAGTCAGGACGGGCTGTATCATCAGAAGTATGATTACCCGCCGGAGACAATTTTAAGCCATACGTTTTTTATGCGCAAACCGGAAGAATTTTTTAAATTTTACAGGGACAAGATGCTCTGTGACACTGCAAAACCGAATGCAGCGCACAGGAAACTGGCTGAGCTGGAGGCGGCAGGGAAGCTGAAAGCTGTGATCACACAGAATATTGACAACCTGCATCAGATGGCTGGCAGTAAGAAAGTGCTGGAGCTTCACGGAAGTGTACACCGTAATTATTGTATGAAATGCCATAAATTTTATGATTTTGCACATATCAAGGCATCTACCGGGGTTCCGAGATGCGAGTGTGGAGGAATTATCAAGCCGGATGTGGTGCTTTATGAAGAAGGTCTGGATAATCAGACGATCAATGAAGCGGTGAAGGCGATTTCCGAGGCACAGGTGCTGATCATCGGAGGCACTTCCCTGGCGGTTTATCCGGCAGCAGGGCTGATTGACTATTTCCGGGGAGAGCATCTGGTAGTGATCAATAAATCCCCGACACCGAGAGACAGATACGCAGATTTACTGATCCAGGAGCCGATCGGACAGGTATTTGCGCAGATTCACTGTTGATGGAAAAATTCTGTAAAAAGAAAACAGCAGCGTGACGGATGACATTTTTGCTGGCGGACACAGGGGAACAGTAATATGTTTTCGGACTGCTGAAATAAAAGGTAAATGAAATAAAAAGTAAAATAAGAGGAGTAAAAAATATGGGACTTCTTTATGAAGTTGGAGACATTGTTACATTGAAAAAAGTCCATCCATGCGGCAGCAGGGACTGGGAAATCTTAAGAGTAGGCGCAGATTTCCGCCTGAAATGTCAGGGATGTGGACATCAGATCATGGTTCCGCGCAAGATGGTGGAAAAAAACACTAAAAATTTGATAAAAAAAGAAAAATAGTGCTTTACAGACAGCGAAAACTGTGTTAAAATCAACACTCGTGATATATTTTATATCCTTGCTCTTTGACAGGCAAAGGGCCAA
>OLPG01002964.1_pt1 | contig 11151 bp, 10 predicted proteins | sample 1672311 | NCBI WGS metagenome assembly OLPG01 (sample SAMEA3136670, study PRJEB25190) | human gut metagenome | biome: human gut; feature: human-associated habitat; material: faeces | place: Austria | collected 2013
CTCATTTTGCGCATCACGCTTGTCATCATCTTCATCGCCGCGGTGGTGCTCACCGCGCTGTGCATCTCGATCGGCATGGAGCCTGTCCGCGCTGTGCTGCAATCGATCTGGCTGGCAATCTCCGCGTTCAACACCGGCGGCTTCGCACCGATGGCTGAAAGCGTCTCCTACTACAACTCGATTCCCATCGAGGTATTCCTTATGCTGCTCATGATCTTGGGCTCGATCAGTTTCGTCGTCCATGCCGAGGTGTGGAAGGGGCGCCTGCAATCCTTCTTCGGCGATATCGAGATTCGCACGATGCTCATCTGGCTGCTCGTGATGACGGTTGTCGTCGCAGCGTCTCTTTCGGCGAGCGCCCTGTTCTCCGACCTGCCCGCGATGATTCGCCGCGGCCTGTTCATGGTGGTGTCGGCTTTCTCTACCACTGGGTTCCAAAATGTCACAACCAATCAGCTCACGACGGTGTTCTCGTCGGGCGCCTTCCTCGCGCTCGCGCTGATTGCGGCGGTTGGCGGCTCGGCGGGATCGACCGCAGGCGGCGTGAAACTCCACCGGGTGGGCATCATCTTCAAGTCGATTGTCTCCACGGTGAAAGAGGCGGTGTCTCCCTCGTCTGCTCGCGTTGTCGTTTCCTATAACCATCTGGGACGACGCGTTCTTTCCTCCGATGCTGTAAAGGAGGCGATGACCGTGTTCGTGCTCTTTGTGATTACGTACTCGGTCGGCGCGCTCGTGGGCATCGCACACGGGTACGAGGCATCCCAGGCCATCATGGAGTCGGTCTCCATGACCTCGAACGGCGGAATCATCACCGGCATTGTGACGCCTGGCATGTCGCCTTCCCTTGAGGCGTTCTACATCTTCCAGATGTGGGCGGGCCGTCTTGAGTTCGTCACGCTGCTCGCCGTTTTGGCCGAGATTATCGCGTCGCTTGCTCCCCGAAAAAGGAGGGGGCGCCAATGAGCAGGCACGATACGACACCTTGGGCCTCGCTTTCCGGACGCGCGCTGCGGGTTGCGCTCGCGGTAGCGTTTTGCCTGTTCGCATGCATGCCTGTTGTCGCTTTCGCGGACGACGGCGACGGCGAAGGTGATTCCAACCTGATAAACCCTCAGCAGCGACCCGACTCGTCGTTCATCTACGATTCGTCGATCATCGACCTGTCGAACGCCGATTCCTACTACGACAAGCAGACCGTGCAGATTACCGGCGAGGCGGTGGGGGACATCATCGATGCGCGCGACGGCATGGTATGGGTCACGCTCGCCGAGGCCTCGAACTCGAGCAACGCATCGGTTTCGGTGCTGATGACGCGCGAGTCCGCGTCGCATATCGACACGCTCGGACGCTATGGCACCACAGGAACGATGCTGCAGGTTCGCGGGGTGTTCCACCTCGCCTGCCCCGAAGACCAGGGATTGAGCGACGTGCATGCGACGAGCGTTGCCGTGGCTGCGAAAGGGTCGCATCATGTCGAGGAGTTCCGCCCCGAGGCGTTTGCAGCCGGTGCCGCGCTCACTGTCGTCGGGTTTGCTCTCATGGGACTGTTCCGCTACTTGCGGGAACGCCAGCGTTAGGGGAAGTTGTTGGAAGAAACGGTTGCTATCGGGTGCGTCGTCAAGCTCGACCGCGGGTTCCCCTTGGTGCGTCTTGAGGACGGGGCTGAGCTTCGCTGCAAGCACGCAACGTCGCTTGTGAAGGGAGAGCGCGTCCGCGCGGTGATCGGCGACAGGGTACGCGTCTCGTTCGCTGAGCGAAACGACAAGGCGCTCATCGTCGAAGTGCTTCCTCGTTCGCGCGAACTTGTGCGGAAGGACCCCACCGAGCGTGCCGTTCCCCAGGTGCTTGCCGCCAACTTCGATCGCGTTATCGTGACGCAGCCTTCAGTGGAAGTGAATATGCGCAGGCTGGAGCGCGAGCTGGTGCTTGCCCACGAAACGGGCGCCGCCGTGTCCGTCGTGCTCACGAAGGCCGATCTTGCCGAAAGCGAGGACGAGGTCGAGCGCGTCCGCGAGCGCGTTCGGGCGCTTGTCGGCGCGGACGTGGAGACGCTCGTCGTGTCGGAAGCGATGCCCGAAAGCGTCGAAGCCGTGCGCGCGCTCGTGCCCGAGGGGACAACGGCGGTGCTTATCGGACGAAGCGGCGTGGGCAAGTCGAGCCTGGTCAACCTGCTTGTTGGGCGTGATGTGCAAGAGACGGGGACGGTGCGTGAGGCCGATGGCGCGGGCCGTCACACCACGGTGAGCCGCGAGATGGTGGCCATTCCCCATGGCGGCTATGTGGTCGACATGCCAGGCGTGCGCGGTTTGGGCCTCTGGGATGCCGACGCAGGTATCGGCGTTGCCTTCGCCGACGTGGAAGAGCTTGCCGAGCAGTGCCGCTTCCGCGATTGCAAGCACGAGAACGAGCCTGGTTGCGCCGTTCGCGCCGCTGTCGAGCGTGGCGATCTCGCGCGGGAGCGCTTCGAGTCCTACGTTTCCCTGAAGCGCGAGACTGAGGTCGTTCGCGAGCGCCGCGAGCAGGCGCGCTGGATGCAGCGCGAGCAGGCCCAGGCGGGTTCGCGCGGTTCCCGTCGTTCGGGAAGCGCGGCGGGAACGGGCGGCAGCGCGGGCGGGCGAAAGACATCGGCAGCCTCGTCGAAAATGCGCCGCAACAAGTCGGGCCGAGGCAGCGGCGGCTCAAGCTGGCGAAAGTACGGCCAGTAGCGCGAGCCTGCGGACCCGCGGCCTCGCCGGACGTGCGCTTCACGTCCCGTCCCGGGCCGCCCTTGTGCTCCCCAATGTAAGCGATTCCTGCATGATTGGGTAAGGGGGAGGTAAAGCTGCGTCATGCTTGCGTCATGGCTTGCCGCTGTGCTCCCATCGGGCGGATTTGCTCCCTACTATTCCTATCAGCGAGAAACGGCGAAACCCAACTTAACGCCAACGCTCGCCAAAAAGGAAATCTCGAAGGGAGAATAAAACTATGCAGGGCAACCTCATGAGCCGCCGTAACTTCGTTGGAGCAGCCGCGGCCACCGCCGCAACGGTCGCCGCCTTTAGCCTCACCGGCTGCGGTTCGAACGGCTCGAGCGACGCGAAGTCCGACGCGAAGGAAGACAAGGCCGAGACGAAGGCGCTCTCCGGCACCATCACCGCCGTCGGCTCCACGGCGCTTCAGCCCCTCTGCGAAGCTGCTGCCGAGCAGTTCATGGAGAAGAACTCCGGCGTTCAGATTACCGTTCAGGGTGGTGGCTCCGGCCAGGGCATCACGCAGATCACCCAGGGCGCGGTGCAGATCGGTAACTCCGACGTGTTCGCCGAGGCGAAGGTGAAGGATACCGCCGATCTCAAGAAGATCGCCGACAACAAGGTCTGCATCGTCGGCATGGGCCCGATCGTCAACAAGGACGTCACCGTCGACGACCTGACGATTGACCAGCTGAAGTCCATCTTCACCGGCGAAGTCACCAACTGGAAGGAAGTCGGCGGTGCCGATGCGGCCATCACGGTTATCAACCGCGCATCCGGTTCCGGCACCCGCGCGACCTTCGAGGCCGCCGTGCTCGGCGACACCAAGGTCCCCGATACCTTCAAGCCCCAGGAGCAGGATTCTTCGGGCACCGCTGCGAAGATGGTTGCTTCCACCCCGGGCGCCATCTCCTACCTGGCGTTCTCCTACTACGACGACACCGTGAAAGCCCTGAAAGTCGGCGGCGTCGAGCCGAAGGAGGCCAATGTCGAGGACAACTCTTGGACCATCTGGGCTTACGAGCACATGTACACTGCCGCCGATCCCGACGAGGCCACCAAAGCGTTCATCGAGTACATGATGAGCGACGATGTCCAAGGCGAGCTCGTCGAGGCGCAGGGCTATATCCCCGTCTCCGGCATGAAGGTCGAGAAGGACGCTTCCGGTAAGGTCACTAAGAAATAACTCGAAAGGAGACGCGGTTTTATGGCTCAGTTGCCAAAGCATCGCGTCGAGCTTATCGGCAAGGGCGTCACGGGTGCGTGCATCGCGCTCGTGGCGCTTCTTGTCGTTACGCTCGTTGCAATGGTCGCGCAACGCGGCATCGCGACATTCGCCGTTGACGGCATCGACCTGGGCACATTCCTCACCGGCACCACGTGGAACCCCCATCAAGATGACGTGAACGGCATGCCGACGGTGGGCGCGCTGCCGATGATTTCCGGTTCGTTCGCAGTCACGCTGCTCTCGACGCTGTTCGCCCTGCCGATCGCCATCGCCCCCCGGTTTGGGCGCCGCGTGTTCCAGCCGCTCATTGAGCTTCTGGTGGGAATCCCGTCGGTCGTTTACGGGCTGATCGGCCTCACCGTCGTGGTGGCGTGGACCCGCGATATGGCTGCAGCGGCAGGTCAAACCATCACCGGTTTCGGCATCTTCTCGAGTGCAATCGTGCTTGCCGTGATGATTCTCCCCACGATCACGAGCCTCTCGATCGATGCGCTTGCTGCGGTGCCTAATCAATATCGTGAAGGTTCCTATGCACTTGGCTGCACTCGCTGGCAAACGGTGTGGAACGTGGTTCTGCGCTCGGCCGCCCCGTCGCTTATGACGGCGGTCATCTTGGGGATGACGCGCGCGTTCGGCGAGGCGCTTGCCGTGCAGATGGTCATCGGCAACGCTATCCAGATGCCGACGAGCCTGTTCACGCCCGCATCGACGCTCACGTCCGTGCTCACCATGGGCATGGGCAACGAGGCGATGGGCACCGTGTACAACGACGTGCTCTGGTCGCTCGCGTTGCTGCTGCTGTTCATGTCGCTCGTGTTCATCCTGGTCATCCACCTGATCGGGCACAAGGGAGGGACCAAGCGTGGCTAAGTTCGACATGGCGGCGCACGTTCGCCGCATCAACTCGCAGGACAGGATCGCCACGGGAATCCTTACCGCCATCGTGGGCCTCGTGCTGCTCATCTTGGCCGCTATCGTGATCTGCATTCTGGTCGCAGGCGCGGGCCAGCTCTTCGATGCGAGCTTCCTCACCTCCAAACCGCAGCAGTTCAAGGCGGGCGGCGGCATCGGACCGGAGCTGTTCAACTCGTTCTACCTGCTGTTCTTGACGCTCGTCATCAGCGTGCCCCTCTCGCTTGGCGCGGCGATCTACCTGTCGCAGTATGCGCCCGAGAACTGGGTGACCAACGTGGCGAAGACGATCATCGAGACGCTCTCGTCGCTGCCTTCGATCGTCGTCGGCCTGTTCGGCTTCCTGTTCTTCGTGCTGACTATGGGCTGGGGATTCTCGGTCATCGCGGGCGCGGTCGCGCTCACGATGTTCAACATCCCGATTCTCGTCCGCACCTGCCAGCAGGCGCTCGAAGACGTGCCGCGCTCGCAGCGCGATGCGGGGCTCGCCATGGGGCTCACCCGCTGGGAGACCACGATTCACGTATTGCTGCCCGCCGCGATGCCCGCCATCGTCACCGGCATCGTGCTTTCCGCCGGCCGTGTGTTCGGAGAGGCTGCAGCGCTCATCTTCACCGCAGGTCAGAGCGCGCCGGTGCTCGACTTCACGTGCTTCGACCTCTCGAGTCCGTCGTGCCCGTGGAACATCTTTCGCCCCGCCGAGACGCTCGCGGTCCATATCTGGAAGATCAACTCCGAAGGCGTCGTGCCCGATCTTGAGGCCATCTCGAACGGCACCGCGGCCGTGCTCATGGTGTGCATCCTGGCCTTCAACCTGATCGCCCGCTTTGTGGGTAAGCTTCTGGAAAGGAGGCTGACAAGCGAATGATGAAGCAAGAGAAATCCCTCGCTGAAAAGAGGAATTGCGTGCCTGACGTCGCATCGCGGGCGGAGGCTTCTGCACGGGAAGGCGCCGAGCCGCTTTTGCGCACGCGCGACGTCACGGTGACTTACGATACGTTCGAGGCGCTGCACAAGACCTCTCTCGACTTCGGGAAAGGGCAGGTCACGGCGCTTATCGGCCCCTCGGGCTGCGGAAAGTCCACCTTCCTGCGCTGCTTAAACCTCATGAACCGCGAGATTCCCAAGTGCAAGGTCGCAGGCCAGATTGACTATCACGGCCGCGACATCAACACGCGTTCGGAAAACCTTTTCGATCTGCGCAAATCCATCGGCATGGTGTTCCAACAGCCGACGCCATTTCGCAAGTCGATTCGCGACAACATCCTGTTCGCGCCGAAGCGCCACGGCCTTGTGAAGGGGAAAGACGAGTGCGATACGCTTGTGGAGGAGGCTCTGCGCTCAGGTGCGCTGTGGGATGAGGTGAAAGACAAGCTCGACCAGAGCGCACATGCCCTCTCCGGCGGTCAGCAGCAGCGCCTGTGCATCGCACGCACGCTCGCCATGCACCCTGACGTGGTGCTTTACGACGAGCCGTGCTCGGCGCTCGACCCGATTTCGACGTTCTCGGTTGAAGAGACCATCCGCGATATCGCGCAGACTGGCATCTGCGCCATCATCGTCACGCATAACATGGAGCAGGCAACGCGCGTTTCGGATCGCACGGCGTTTTTCTACGTGGGCGACATGGTCGAGACGGGCCCGACCAAGCAAATCTTCTCGGCGCCGAAAGACCAGCGTTTGCAGGATTATCTCACCGGAAGGTTTGGCTGATGGACATAGTGGAACGAAGGAATACGGAAAAGGGCAGGTCGTTGTCCGACTCGCAAGCGGGCATGCTCTCGGTCGCCGAGGGCGAGTCGGTCATCTCGATTCGCGACTTCAACCTGTGGTACGGCGATTTCCAGGCGCTGAAGAACATCTCGCTCGAGATTCCGAAAAACAAGGCGACCGCGTTCATCGGCCCCTCGGGTTGCGGGAAGTCGACGCTTCTGCGTACATTCAACCGCATGTGCGACTTCGTGCCGACGGTTCGCACCGAGGGAACCATCGAGATTGCGGGCCGCGACATCTTCGCGACCGAGCCCAACGAGCTTCGCGTCATGGTGGGCATGGTGTTCCAGCACCCGAATCCCTTCCCGATGAGCATTCGCGACAACATCTTGTACGGGCCGCGCCGCATGCGCAAGATCTCGAAGGCGGAAGGCGACGAGATCGTGGAGCGATGCCTGCGCGATGCGGGCCTTTGGGACGAGGCGAAGGACAAGCTCGACCAGAACGGGCTGGGTATCTCCGGTGGCCAGCAGCAGCGCCTGTGTATCGCGCGCGCCCTTGCCGTGGAACCGCAGGTCCTGCTCATGGACGAGCCGACGAGTGCTCTCGACCCGATCTCGACGTCGCTTATCGAGGAGCTCATGGTCGAGTTGGCACGCGAGCGCACCGTCGTCGTCGTGACGCACAACATGCAGCAGGCGACGCGCGTTGCGGACAAGACTGCGTTCTTCTATCTGGGCGAGCTCATTGAGGAGGGCCCGACCAAGCAGCTATTCTCGCAACCGCGCGAGGAGCGCACGAAAGACTACCTGACAGGAAGGTTCAGCTAATGTTGGTTCCCCGTTCGAAGTATTTGAAGCAGCTCGACGATTTGTCTGCTGCAATGGATGATTTGGGTCAGAAGACAATAGCCGACGTGACGGCGGCTGGCCTTGCGCTTGCGAAGGGCGACGTTGGAGCCGCCGAGGAGGTCATCTCGGGCGAGATGCGCATGCGCCGCCTTCGCGCGACAATCGAGGACACGTGCCTTGACATCATGCTTATGCAGCAGCCCCTCGTCGCTGACGACCTGCGCTACGTTTCTGGGTCGTTTCGCCTAGTGAGCGATTTGGCGCACATCGACTCGAAGTCGCGTGACGTGGCGTATCTGGCAACTCAGATTCCCCATGAGGCGGCATCTGCTATCGAGGCCGAGATTGCCACGGCGTCTGGCAAGGTCGCCTACATGGTGAAGACGGCGCTCGAGAGCTTCGCTAACGCCGACCGCGATCGCGCCGAAGAGGTATTCGCTTCCGACGACGAGGTCGACGCGCTTTATGAGCGCGCTGAACAGGTGGTGGTCGACCTCATTCGCAAGGGGGATGCCGACGCGACGCATCTGCCCGAGCTGCTCATGGCCGCGAAGTACTTCGAGCGCATGGGCGACGACGCCGAACGCATCGCGAAGTGGACGATCTTCCGTTTGACCGGCACGCATGACTTAAAGGTTGGGGAGATTCCGGCTGAATAGCTTCCCGCCTCGCATCGCCCCGAGCTTCGCACGGGCGCCATGCAGCCGCGTGGGCTCGACCGGGCTCGCCGTCCGCCTCCCGCCCCTCCCGACGCGTGGGCGAACCGCCTCTCGCCTGGACTTCCCCCTGTGCGATAATCAATTGGATAAGGGTTTTCGGCGAGGGAAGGCGGCAAGCTATGGTGTACTGCGTGGAAGACGACGCGAGCATTCGCGAGCTAGCGCTTTACGCTCTCACGCAGGCGGGAATCGAGGCCGAGGGCATGGCGAACGACGTGGAGTTCCGCGCGGCCTGCGCACGACGGCTTCCCGATGTGGTCATGCTCGACATCATGCTGCCCGGCGCCGATGGCCTGGAAATCCTTCATCGCATTCGCAACACCCCAGGCCTTTCACGCGTGCCCGTGATCATGGTGACCGCTAAAAGCACCGAGCTCGACATCGTGACCGCTCTCGATGGCGGCGCCGACGAATACCTCACCAAGCCTTACGGCATGATGGAAATGGTCTCCCGCGTGCGCGCTCTGCTGCGGCGCGCCCCCGACTGGGGCAGCGAAGCGCCCCAGGGGTCGAGCGACGAGATAACGATCGGGCCGCTTTCCATCTCCGAGATGCGCCACGAGGCGTTCTGCGGCGGCGAGCCGCTATCTCTCGCATCGCGCGAGTTCGACCTGTTCCTTCATTTCATGGAAAACCCCGGTGTCGCCCTTTCCCGCGATGCTCTGCTGCAGCACGTGTGGGGATGGGACTTCGCAGGTGGCAGCCGAACGGTCGACATGCACGTCCTCACGCTGCGCCAGAAACTCGGTGAGCATGCTTCCCTCATCGAGACGGTGCGCGGGGTGGGGTATCGTCTCGTCTCGCAATAGCGGGTTCCCGGGTGCTCGCCGCGAGAAGCCTGGCGCGAGCAGGCAATTCCCTTCCCGCGCCAGGTTTCCCGTTTTCTGCTTTCGGTGGAAGGGCTTGCGCGCTTTCGCCATGGGAAACGTGTAGCGATATAATGAATCGGTTCATGGGGTTCGCTTGCGGGCGATATGCGGCAGGTCTTTCCCTTGCGGGATGGTGAAATCTGCCGTGGTGTTCGCTAGGCGCTTCTGTGAACAGGCCAAACGGGGCCGACTCATCGAACTTTAAAGGAAGCATATGAACCCGGTTGTTGTCATTCCCACCTTTGTTTCAACGCGCTCGCAACGCGAGGGCGGCTCCATTATCACCACGTACGACCATCCGACGCCCCTGTCGCAGGAAGGCGAGCTGCCGCGCTGCCTCGAATCGCTCACCAAGGTCGAGGGCATCGGGCAGATTATCGTGCTCGTCGCGGCGGAGCCCTCCATCGCGCATAAGGCAGCGCAGAAAACCCAGGCTATCGCTGCGCGTTTTCCCGAGCTGCATATCGCGGTCATCGGCGCCGCGGAGGCGGGCCTTGTGCAGCAGCGTATGGAGCAGCTCGGCTTGGGGAAGCTCACGCGCGAGGTGGGCTTGTCGGGGTACGGGGCCGTTCGCAACCTCGGTCTTGTCGTGGTGTGCGCGCTCGGGTTCGACGCGGTGGTGTTCCTCGATGACGACGAGGTGGTGACTGATGCCGACTTCCTGCGCCGTGCGATGTACGGCTTGGGGAAGCTCACGCGCAAGGGCATTCCCATTCTCGCGAAGACGGGTTTCTACTACAATTCGGAAGGCTCCTATCTGTCAAAGAGCCAGAACAAGTGGTACAACCGCTTCTGGCAGCAGGGAAGCGCGTTCAACAAATGGATCGAGCGGGCCATGAATGCGCCGCGCCTTTCGCGCTCGAACCACGTGTGCGGCGGGTGCCTCGCGCTTCACAAGGAGGCGTTCAAACGCCTGTCGTTCGACCCGTGGATTCCGCGCGGTGAGGACTTGGATTACATGCTTGATCTGCGCATGTACGGTTCCGACATCTGGTTCGACAACAAATGGAGTCTGCATCACCTTCCGCCCGAATCGGCGAGCGAGGGCACGCGTTTCCGCCAGGACATCTATCGCTGGCTCTACGAATACCGCAAGATGGAGTACAGCCGCACCCAGATTGACCTCATGCAGGTGAAGCCCTCGTCCCTCGAGCCGTACCCAGGGCCGTTTCTGGAGCCGAGCATCGTGCGGCGAATCCGCATCACGGCGTTTCTGCGTAGCCTTGCTCGCCCCGACAAGAAGGCGTATCGCAAGGCGGCGAAGGCGGCGCGCACCGAGGCGGCGCAATATGCCCAGCGGAACTGCACGAAGTACTTCGAGTTCCAGTTCGTGTGGTCGGAGCTCATGTCGCGCATCGAGGACGATCAGATTTTAAGCACCGCCCTTGTCCGCAGCGCTGTGTCGCGTGCGGAGGCTGTGGCGGGCGCGAATGCGAACGGCCGAGTTGTCGAGCGCGATCCCCGCGTCGAGAAGGCGGGGGATGTGGTGGAAGCGGGGGCTCCTACAGCTCCCCAAGCGGGCGTTCCCGAGCAGCTTGCAGCCCAATATTCCAATATCGACCCGGGCATGACGAGTGAGATTCGCCTGAACCTCGCCGATTAATGGCGAATGTGCGCGGTCGGCCTCTCGCTGCGGATCGGTGCGCATTTCGGCGATACACTGCATGCGAGGAAAGCCTCCCGTTGGGGGTGGCCTTGGCGTGCGCCCTGTTGGGGTGAATCTGCAGTAGAAAGACACGATGGTGGAAGTGCTCGTTCATTTTGTTGCTCCCGCTCTGGTCGGCGTGCTGATCGGTATCGCCTCGGGGCTGCTCGGTATCGGCGGTGGTACGGTCATGGTGCCGATTTTTCGCCTCGCATTCGGAATGAGCGCCACCATGAGCACGGCGACCTCGCTGTTCGCCATCATCCCGACGTCCATTTCGGGTGCAATCTCCCATGCGAAGGGCAAGACCTGCATTCCCGCACTCGGTATCGCCGCGGGTCTCGGCGGAGCGTGCATGTCCCCTATAGGGGTGTGGCTCGCGCAGCTTTCCCCCGACTGGCTCGTGATGCTCGCCGCGGCGCTCATCATCGGCTATTCGGCCATCAACATGTTCAAGAAGGCCTTCAAGTTGCGGCCGGCTT
>OLPG01002969.1_pt1 | contig 11135 bp, 8 predicted proteins | sample 1672311 | NCBI WGS metagenome assembly OLPG01 (sample SAMEA3136670, study PRJEB25190) | human gut metagenome | biome: human gut; feature: human-associated habitat; material: faeces | place: Austria | collected 2013
CTTCTTTTTATTTTTCTATAAGATTATATTGACTTTCAATTAATTGTGCTACTTGTTCAGTTGAGCCACTCCAGCTATTTCCACCAATAATTTCTCCTGTTGTTGCATCAACATAATAAACATATCTTTCTTGATAATATTCATTATAATAATCATAAAAAATCTTTACTTCCCAAACTTTTCTTACACGATTATCAACTTTGTAAAATTCTGCATTATCTTTTATTTTATATGTTCCATTTTCATCACATTCATAATTAATTGTTCCTTTATTGTAATTTTCTATATCTTTCTCTCTATATACAACATCTGCATTCATTTTATCAATACCAATTTGTGCTTCGGTGGTTGCTATATTATGCCTTGTTTCAATTTTTTTATCTCTTTCTGTTGCAATTTTTATTGCTTCCTCTTTTGTAATAATTTGTTCATTATCTTCATATTTTGAGTTTTCTATATTTAAACTATATAATCCATTAATTGTTGGTATCCATCCAATTGATATTTTTTCATGCATATTATACATATCGCCATACTTTTTATAAAAATCTGCATACCAAATATATGAAGCCTTATCATTTTCCATATTTCTATGAAGTGAAACTAATTCGTATTCATCATTATTATTTTCTGGATTATATTTTGCTAATAATTCTTTTGCCGTCTTTCTTGCTTCTTCTCTTGTAATTCCATAGTTATATGGAATTGTATAATTATATGATGGAATGTTTAAACTTTCAAAATTTCCTTTATTATTCATAATCATTGATCCTTTTGTAAATTCTATATTCCATGTAATATCATTTTCTTGCCAACTTTTATTTAGTCTTAATCCATTTATTTCATCATCTAATCCTATTTTTCGTAAATATTCTTCTGCTTTTTTTCTGGCATCTTCCTCATTTATTGCATCTTCTTTATCCTTTTCAGTAATTTCATTAGATACTTTATATGTTTCAGGTTGTTTCCATATTTTATCATAAATAGCAGTTCCTGTTGCATATACTATTCCTGTTCCTATTCCTAATGTTATAATCGCTGTTGCAACATATTTTGAAATTTTATTTATTTTAGGCATTTCTTTTTTCTCCTTTGCAAATTCAGATACAGCTATTTTTATTTGTGATTTTTTTATAATGTTTTCTATTATTTTATCTTCTTTCATAACCATTCCCCCTTTTTTCTAATTCATTTTTCAATTTTTTGCGTATTCTTGATAGTCTTGATTTTACTTTAATTTGTGATATTTTTAATAAACTTGATATATCTTTTATTGATTTTGACTGATAATAATAATATGTAAAAATATTTTTATCTCATTTTTACTATACATATACTATCATTAAAAAATAAAAAGTGCAATACTTTTGTCTGGTATTTTTTAAAATTTTTTTGTGAGACAATTATTAATATTATTATATACATAATTTAAAATTTTATTGGAGGAATGAAATATGTTCGAAATATCAAAATATAAAAAAAGTAATGTTAAAATTTCTATAAGATTACCTGAAAATATGAATGAAACATTGAAAAAAATAGCCAAAAAAGAAGACATGAGTTTCAACAATGTTATTGTAAGTTGTATTCAAAACTCACTAGATGAAATGGACCTAAACAAATATAAAGATGTTGAAATTACAGATTCTACTGAATTAAAAGTTTAAAACATAATTTAAAAAAGCACATATAAACTATCTAATATAGTTATACTGTGCTTTTTGTTATTATTCTTCCTTACCATTAATATTAAGTAACTTAAATATTTCAACGATAACAATAGGTGCAAAAACAAGACAAACAAGTTCTATAATATTTTCAGTTGGTAAAACTGGAATACTAAATATCTCTCTTAATCCAGGAATCCATAAAATAACAAAGACTAAAAGTGCAGAAATTACAACAGCTCCAATCAATTTCATATTATTAAAAATTCCTGTTTTAAATATTGATTTTCTATTATTCCTTACATTAAATACATGTGTCAATTCTGAAAGCGCCAATGTAATAAATGCCATCGTTTGTCCAACTTCTATTTTAGACTGTTCCAGTGTTAAACCATTTATCGGCGTTTTTGTAGTACCTAAACCTATCATAAATGCAGCAAGTGTAAGTCCGCCAATCATTACACCTTGATATATAACTCTCCAAGTCATTCCTTTTGTAAAGACCCCTTTACCAGGTTTTACAGGTTTTCTTTGCATTATATCACTATTTGCTGGATCAAATGCCAATGCTAGTGCTGGCAATGAATCTGTTACTAAATTAATCCATAAAATATGAATTGGCAATAATATTTCTAAACTATTAATATCTGTTATTCCAAACCATTTACTAAATAAAGGTGTTAACAATGTTGCAAAAAATAATACAATTATTTCTCCTACATTGCTTGAAAGTAAAAATTGAATTACTTTTAAAATATTATCATATATTCTTCTACCTTCTTCTACTGCTGATACAACTGTTGCAAAATTATCATCTGTTAAAATGACATCTGCTGCTTCTTTTGCAACATCAGTTCCAACTACTCCCATTGCACAACCAATATCAGCCTTTTTAAGAGCCGGGCTATCATTAACACCATCACCCGTCATTGCAACAACTTCCCCATTCTTTTGCCAAGCATTTACAATTCTAACTTTATGCTCTGGTGAAACTCTAGCATAAACAGAATATTTTCTAACATTTTGTACTAATTCCTCATCTGTCATTTGTTCAAGTTCACTACCCGTTATAGCTTCATCATCATTTTCAAGAATGCCTAATTTTTTAGCAATTGCTGTTGCTGTAATTTTATGGTCCCCCGTAATCATTACAACTTTTATACCTGCTGTTTTGCACTTTTCAACAGCAACTTTTGCTTCTTCTCTTGGTGGATCTATCATTCCTACCATTCCTATAAAAATTAAGTCATTTTCTATTTGTGCCATCTCTTCTTTTGAAGGAATATGATCAATTTCTTTATAAGCACATCCTAATACCCTTAATGCATCTTTTGCTAGTTCTTCATTTTTTTCTCTTATTTTATTTACATATTCACCTATATTTTGATGTACTTCATTATTTATTTCATATGCTGAACATCTATTTAATAATTCATCTATTCCACCTTTTGTAAATACAACATATTTTCCATTCAATTTATTTACTGTTGTCATTAATTTTCTATCTGAATCAAATGGAATTTCTTGTACACGTGGAGTTCTATCATATAAACTTGGGTCAAAATTTAATTTAAAAGCCATATCAACTAATGCTGTTTCAGTTGGGTCTCCTGTCAAAGTTCCCTCTTGTGATATTTTGGTATCATTACACAACATATTTGCATATACTAATTTTTTTAATTCCTCATCAATTTCATCATCTTGAATATTATCAATATCTCTAATTGCTTCATTCCAATATATTTTCTCTACTGTCATTTTATTCTGCGTTAATGTTCCTGTTTTATCTGAACATATAACAGTACTACTTCCTAGTGTTTCAACAGCTGGCAATCTTTTTACAATTGCATTTTTCTTAACCATTTTTTGAACACCTATTGCTAAAACAATTGTTGATACTGCTGCTAAGCCTTCTGGTATTGCTGCAACTGCTAATGATACAGCAGTCATGAACATTTGAATTGGTTCTTTTCCTTGAATTAAACCTAGTACGAATATTACTATACAAATTATTAATGCTGCAATTCCTAATGTTTTTCCTAATTTATTTAATTTTTGTTGTAATGGTGTATCTTGTTTTTCTGTTGAATTAATCATACTTGCTATTTTTCCAACTTCTGTTGTCATACCTGTTTCTACAACAATTCCTTTTCCTCTACCATATGTTACCAAACTTGACGAAAATAACATATTTTTTCTGTCACCTATGCCAATTTCTGTTTCTTTAATTATTTCAGAACCTTTTTCAATTGGCACTGACTCACCTGTTAATGAACTTTCTTGTGATTTCAAATTTACTTCTTCTATAATTCTTAAATCTGCTGGTATATAATCCCCTGTATCAAGAACCACTAAATCACCTGGTACTAACTCTTTTGCTGGAATAACTCGTAACTTTCCATCTCTTATAACTTTTGATGCGTGGTCACTTAATTTTTGCAGAGCTTCCAATGATTTTTCAGCCTTGCTCTCTTGTGCTACTCCTATTATTGCATTTACTAAAACTACTATTAAAATTATTACTGTATCTGTTATTCCTTCTCCTTGTTTAATTCCAACAATACCTGATACAATTGCCGCAATTATTAACACTATTATAGAAAAATCTTTAAATTGGTCTAAAAACCTTTGTAACAATGTTTTCTTTTTTGCTGCTTGAAGTTCATTATATCCTTTTTCTTCCCTTATTTTTACAACTTGTTCTTCTTTTAGTCCATTTTCTTTGTTTGTTTCTAATTCTTTTTCAATTTCTTCGATTTCTTTGTTAAACCATTTTTTTCTTTCCATATCTTTTCCTCCAAATTTTGGTTTTTTCTTTTTTATTTTTTACTATTTTTGCTATATTTATACATTATCAGAAACTTGGGAAAGCTTTTTTATATTTAAAAATGAGACTTTTAAAAGAAATCTTATACATAGTTTTATGCTAAAATTTCTTTCAAAAGTCTCACTTACTTAATTTTATTTAAGCTTACTAACCAGATAATTTCTTATCGCGACTGTTGATTAGTAATTTTAAGCTACTCCCTTTTAAATATATTTTTGGTGACCCCTACGGGAATCGAACCCATGATTCCACCTTGAGAGGGTGGCGTCTTAACCGCTTGACCAAGGGGCCATATAAATGACTTTAATATTTATATCATTTTTTTTATAATTAGTCAAGCAATTCAGACTTAAATTTTGCAAAAAGGTTACTGGATAATAGTTACAGTTCAATTAATTCATTATTTCTTTTATAGCCTGTTCATACTGTTCTTGATTAGGAGCCTTTCCATGCCATTCAGCCTTATTCTCCATAAAAGAAACACCTTTGCCTTTTACAGTTTTAGCAATAATACAAACCGGCTTTCCCTCAACATTTCTAGCAACATCAAAAGCATCAATAATCTCTTGAACATTATGCCCATCAATATTTATAACTTGAAAACCAAAACTTTTAAACTTTTCATCAATTGGATACGAACTCATTACATCTTCAATTGTACCATCAATTTGCAAATTATTATTATCAACAATAACACATAAATTATCCAATTTATATTTATTTGAAGCCATTGCCGCTTCCCAAACCTGGCCTTCTTCAATTTCTCCATCACCCATTATGCAATACACTCTATAATCTTTATTATTTAATTTACCTGCAATTGCCATTCCATTTGCAGCAGATAATCCTTGGCCAAGCGAACCTGTTGTCATATCAACTCCTGGTATCTTGTTCATGTCCGGATGACCTTGTAATCTACTTTCTATATTTCTTAATGTGCGTAATTCTTCAACTTCAAAAAATCCTCTATTTGCTAGTGTTGAATATAGAGCTGGCGCACAATGTCCTTTTGATAAAACAAGTCTGTCTCTGTTTTCATCCTTTGGATTTTCTGGATTTATATTCATTTCATAAAAATATAAAACTGTCATTATATCTGCTATTGATAATGAACCCCCTGGATGTCCTGATTGTCCACTATATACTGCTTCAATAATTCCTTTTCTTATATCTTTTGCTATTTCACTTAATTTTTTGACGTCGTTTATCTTTTCCATTTTTCCTCCTAAAAGAATTTATCTTTGGTTAATAATGCATTAATTTTTTATTCTTCTCCAAAAATATTTCTAAATTCTTGCTCATTAATCTTTTCCTTAGCAAGTAATGTTTGAGCAATAATATCTAATTTGTCCCTATGCTCAATCAACAATTTTTGAGCATTACTATAAGCTTCATCAATTAATGATTTAACTTCTGCTCCAATTTTATCACCAATATTTTCTCCAAAAACAAACATATCATTTTGTTCTTTTCCTTGGAAATCAATTGGACCTAAGTTATCACTCATACCATATTTTGTAACCATCTCTCTTGCAATTTGTGTAGCAACTTCTATATCATTACTAGCACCTGTTGAAATATCATCTAAAACTAATTTTTCAGCAGCTCTACCACCAAGTAAAGCGACTAATTTTTCTTTCATTTCAGTTTTAGAAATATAATATTTATCTTCATCAGATTTGTACATTGTATATCCACCAGCAACACCTCTTGGAATTATTGATACTTCTTTTACAGAAGTTTGTGTTGGTAGATATTGACTAACTACTGCATGTCCTGCTTCATGATATGCTGTTAGTTTTTTATCTTTTTCTGAGTATACCCTTGTTTTCTTTTCAAGACCTACTGTTACTTTTTTAACAGCTTCTTCTACATCTGAATTTTCAATTTCATCATGTTTATTGATTGTTGCAATAATTGCTGCTTCATTTAAAATGTTAGCTAGTTCTGCTCCTGTAAATCCAGCTGTATCTTCTGCAATACTCTCTAAATTAACATCATCTGATAATCTCTTATCTTCACTATGAATTTTTAAAATATCTAATCTTCCTTTTAAATCAGGTACTGGAATCGTAATTTGTCTATCAAATCTTCCTGGTCTTAACAATGCTTTATCTAGCATTTCTGGTCTATTTGTTGCAGCTAAAACAATTATTGTTTCTTCTGAGCTAAATCCATCCATTTCAACTAACAATTGATTTAATGTTTGATTGTTTTCTGTTTCAGCTCCGCTATTTGATGTTCTTCTTGCACCTATTGCATCTATTTCATCTATAAATACTATACATGGTGATAACTTTCTTGCTTTATCAAATAATTTTCTTACTCTTGAAGCTCCAAGTCCAGCAAACATTTCAATAAATTCTGAACCACTCATTGATATAAATGGTACATCTGCTTCACCTGCAATTGCTTTTGCTATTAGTGTTTTACCTGTTCCTGGTTTTCCATATAATAAAACTCCTTTTGGAATTTTAGCTCCCATTTTGCTGAATTTTTCTGGTTTCTTTAAAAAGTCTACTATTTCTATTAGTTCTTCTTTTTCTTCATCTAAACCTGCAACATCTTTAAACTTAATTTTTGTTTTTCTTTCTGTATCATCATATACTTGACCCTTTTCGCCCAATCCTTGCATTTTGAATATCATTACAAATAATGCAACCATTATTATTGTTGGAAGTAATGTAAATAATGTAGATGAAATTTGTGTTATTATACTTTTTGGCTTTTGTATTAATTCTATTTCATTTCCTTCTGCCACTTTTTGTTGAACTAATACTATAAAAGCCTCTGTGTTTGGAACAACCGCTTTTTTCTCTTCATCTTCATTTTTCATTTTAACTTTTACAGATGTACTTCCTACTGTCATTTCTATTTTTTCTATATTTCCATATGACATTTCTTTTATTAAATCTGTATAAGCCAATGTTTTATCATCATTATCTTGTTTACTAGTTACAACATAAATAGCTATTCCTGCTAAAAAAACTGTTATCATTATTAATATTATTGATGAAATTAATAATTTGTTGTCTTTTTTTCCATTATTGTTTTTATTCATTTATTTTAGTTCCTTTCCCTCGTTAGTTATATCTCTTTAAGCATTTGAACCTTCTGGCTCATCACCATCTTCTGTTTTATCTTCTTTTTCATCTGCTGTTTTATTATCTGGTTTTTCTTCTTTTTTTGTATCTTTATTTTCATTATTTTTGTTTTCATCATCTTGTTTTTCTGAATCTTCTCTAACCATTTTTTCAACTTCTACAATTTTTTGTACTTCTCCTTGTTTTTTGTTGAATTCAGATTTTAATATAAATACTGCTGCAATCACATAAATTAATGCAACTAAAACATACATAACATCAAAATATGCTATTCTATATTGATAAAATGCATTTATAACTATATATACAAAATTTAGTATTGTTGATAGTGTCATCGCATATATAGCCATATTTAAAACTGCTACATATCTTACTTTTAATCTTAATATCATTGTTACAAAAAATCCAAATAAACTTATAAGTACTACATAAAATAATGTATTTATAAAATATATTGCATATGAATATATGAAAAATGTTAATAATAAGTTTAAATATAAATTAATCATATTTTTTCCTGTTAAATATTCAACTAATTCTTGTTTATTAAATTCTGTTACTCCCATTTCTCCTAATAATTCTTTATAATTATAATCTGTTGTTTTTCCAGTTCCTACTTCTTTTAGCATTAACTTATTTTTCAATACTATTACTGCATTTTCTTCATTACTAACATCATTTACATACTGATTTATTTGTTGTTCATCATCTGTATTTGTATCAATTATTATTTTACCAAAACTTTCATTTTCATCAATAATTATCTCTTCTGAATTTACTTTTAATGTACTGTCACTATATGTTATTTCTGGAATTTTTTCATCTATATACTTTGCAATCTTTTTTATATTTAGACTTGTTCTATATACTGTTGATCCTGCTGATGCAAATGCAAGTATTACTATTAATATTGCTAAATATTTTATCGCACTTTTAAATCCCTCTGCTGATAATTCTGGATATTTTTCTATTTTATCTATTGAATACCATATTTTTTTGAAAAAACCTTTTTTGCCATTTTCATTTTTATTTTTTGATTGTTCTTGGGCTTGTTCTTTTTCTTTAAGATTTTCTTCATTTTGTGGATTTTTTTTCATTTTATTTCCACTCCCTTCTAATACTACTATCAATATGTTTTAGATTAGCATTAAATATTACCTCATCATTTATATTCACATCTTTTCCAGTTATATCAACAGTAACATGATATGTTCCTACTCTTCCTAAAACAGGACATTTTTTACCATTAATAGTTACAAATATCTGCTGTTTTTTTAATGCATCTTTTATATCTCTTACTATATATCTAATTTTATCAACCATTCTAAACATATCTCTTCCAGTTTGAATATTTACTCCATCCATATACCCACATGGAATTATTGCAACTTTTGTTTCTTTTTGGGTTTTATATGCATTTGAATATCCAATATTAAAATCTTTTGGAAGAACTTTTATTTCTGCCACATTTGACTTTAAGTATCCTATTTTTCTTAATCCCATAGAATTTTTAAAAGCTATTTTTCCTGTGAAACCAGAGCCTACTCTTACTGCATTTAAATGCATATTTGGAAATTTTATAAATGCTGATGTATTACATACATGTAACATTCCTGTCTCAATTTCATTCATTTTTAAAACTTCTATACATTTCATATATCTATCAAATTGTTTTTCAGTATATTTGTCATCATAATATGAGTTTGAAAAATGTGTATATGTTCCTTCTATTTTTATATTTTTTACTTTTTTAAGACATTTAATCATTTCATCTCTGTTATCATATAAAAAACCATATCTTCCAAATCCTGTATCTATTTTCAAATGTACTTTTATCTTTTTTTCAAGTTCTTGTCCAACTTCGTCTACTACGTCTACTGCTTCTTTTGAACCAATTGTTAAGATGATATTGTTTTCAATTAATGTTTTTACATCTTCTTTAACAGCTGTTGAAGATAACATTAAAATTTTTGCTTCTTTTTCAGTAATTCCTGCTTGTCTTATTTTCAAAGCTTCTTCTACTGTTGAAACAGCTAAAAAATCTATTCCATTATCTATTAAAAATTGTGAATATTCTACAATTCCAAATCCATAACCATTTGCTTTAACAACTGCTATTATTTTCACTTTTCTTCCTTTGTCATCTGGTAAATTTGTTTCTGCATATTCTTTTATTTTTTCTATGTTATATCGTAAATCTTCTTTATTTATAACTACTGATTTCACATTTTTCTCCTTAAAATTTTTTGTCCTTTTGTGTCCCTTTTAGGACATTTCTATTTTGATATTTTTCTTTTTATTTGTCTTAATGTTCTAAATGCTTTTTCTGAGAATTTGTATAGTGAATATTTTACTGGTTTAAATGGTATATATATTTCTCCTATAAACTCTGTAAATTTTGCTCCAAATCCTTTTTTAAATCTATACAATCCGTATTGAGGATGATTCTCATCAACAACTCCTGATACTCCTCTAAAATCATATACATCATCATGTCTAGCAATTGCCATTTTTATCATTTCCCATTGTAATAAATAATTTGGCATTAAATTTCTATGTTGATTGCTACTTGCTCCATATAAATACCAAGTTTTGTTTCCATAAAATATCGGTATTACTCCTGATATTGGTTTTCCTTCATAATATGCCATTAATAATTTCATATGTCCTTCTGGTACCATATTGTCATACATTTTTTCAAAATATGATAATGGTCTTGTTATGAATCCATCTCTGTTTCCTGTTTCTATCATGATTTTGTGGAAATCTTTTAAATCCTCTCTTGTTCCTTCTTTTACTGTTACTCCTTTTCTTCCTGCTAAACGAATATTGTATCTCCATTTCTGATGAAATCCTGCCATTATTTCTTCTTCTGTTTTGTCTTTTATATCTAATCTAAATACAAATCTTGGTTGTATTTCATCTTTAAAGTCTTTTGCATCATCTTTTATTTTATATCCTAAATTTATTACTATATCTCTAAATGCTTGGTCATCTTTTTCTACATCTGGTTCTATTCTTAGTCCAATTGCATTATATTTTTTAGCTATTTCTTTTGCTCCATCTGTTAATTGTTTCATTACTGATATGTCATGTATATCACATACTGGTCCTCTTGAAGCATACATTATATTTCCGAATATTGGCATTTTTCTAATCCATACACATAATGAACCTATTATATTTTTGTCATCATCTTCTGCTAATATTACTTCTGGTTTCCAATTTGGCTTTTTTATTTCCGCCCATTCTAATGATTGTTGGAAGTTGCATCTTTCATGCCCTTCTAAAAATTTTTTGTATTCTTTTTTCGAGTCTTCATCTTCTACAAATCTCATTCTTTGTTTTTCCTCCTAATATTATTTGTAATTCTTTCGTATTTTACACCATGTTCCATTTTTTTACAAGGTGTTTTACAGAAAATTTACATTCTTTATATATTATTAGTTACAGTTCAGCAAGAATCTTTTTTATAGTATTGATGCCTATATGTTTTTGAAAATTGAACCTTTTCATTACATTCAAAAAGAAAATTTA
>OLPG01002996.1_pt1 | contig 11075 bp, 7 predicted proteins | sample 1672311 | NCBI WGS metagenome assembly OLPG01 (sample SAMEA3136670, study PRJEB25190) | human gut metagenome | biome: human gut; feature: human-associated habitat; material: faeces | place: Austria | collected 2013
CGATGAGATGCTTCGGACAGTGAAGAGCACACTGGCCGCAGCCCCGGCATTTCTCCCGATCTACCACTGCCACGCCGTCGATGACCTGAATAGCCCCGAAAGCACAGGCCTTCACGCAGTTTCCAAAGCCTAAGCAGCCACCGTGACAGGCCTTCGGGCCGCCGGAGGGAACAAAGGCCAGCATCTCGCAGTCTTTGACTCCGCAGTAATCGTAATTTTGTTTTGACTTCCCGCAGGTACCTGCACAACGGACGAAAGCCGTCATCCGCTTTGTCTTTTCCACCTCTTTTCCCAGGATCTCCGCGATCTTTGCCGCGGCGGCATCTCCGCCGACCGGGCAGGCATTTACCGGAGCTTCCCCGGAAGCGATAGCACCAGCACAGGCGTCACAGCCCGCGAAACCGCAGCCGCCGCAGTTATTTCCAGGCAGAGCTTCCCGCACTGCCGCCTTTTTCTCATCCACTTCCACATGGAAAAACCGGTCGGAAAACCCGAGAAACAGGCCGAGAAGAAGTCCCGTTCCTCCTACCAGAGCCGTTGCAATGATAATTCCAGACATTTCTTCTCCCCCTTCCTATTTAAGCCCTGAAAAGCCGAAAAATGCAATGGCCATCAGGCAGGCTGTCAGAAGCACGATGGGCGTACCCTTGAAGGACTCCGGAATATCGTTGTCCTCGATTTTTTCCCAGTCCTTCCGCTCATAGAAATGCACTGTTGCCTGCGGTGTCTCGGAATAGCGGATGCGGGTCAGGGCGGCGGTCATGGGGGTGGCCGCCTTGGGCAGAACGTCCCTGCCGCCAAAGATACAGGCGTTCAGAAAGGAGGATTTTCCGGCCTTCATGGCACCCACGATACCGATGCTCAGCTTGCGGGCATCCTGCTGGGCGCGCTGGATCTCAGTTTCCAGCGTTGTGGTGACGGACTGAAAATCAAGGAACTTGCCCTCGTCGAACAACTCCTGATGTTCGCTCAGGGTCTGTTCTATCTGCCGGGCCTGCTGAAGATACGCATTTGCTTTTGCTGGATCAAATCCCATAATTCGTTACCTCAACTGCTGCAGCATCTTCTGGATTGCTGCAATGTCTTCTGCGATGTACCCCTGATAGGCGGCAAAAGTTTCGACTTTCTGCGCCTTCTGCTCCTTGACGGATGCAATGCTGTTCTGCAGCTGCTCCAGCTTCTCGTCCAGAATCGACTTGTAGGCGGCCTGCACTTCCCGGGTGCTGGTCTCGATGTTGGTGCGGATCTGCGGGTAGAGCTTGTTGCAGATCTGCGGAATCACATTGTTGATAAAATTTCGTTTGACGATGTCCTCGTCCTTCTCTGCAAACAGCCCCTCCAGCAGGTGGATGATGTCCGGCAGCAGGATGATTATGACTTCCAGCCAGGGTGCGATGGCGTCGGTGGCAGCGGCCACAACGCCGGTGATGGCGTGGTAAAGGGTATTGTTGCGGTCATCCTTTTTGTGCTTGCCCAGCCCGGATTGGGGAGCGGGGGTAAAGGTGCCGCTGTCGATCAGGCTCTTCAGGTTGGAGGCGAGGTTGGTGGTCATCGTTACAAGATCCTCCGCGTCCATATCGTTGTGGACGAGCTGGTCAAACTGCAGCTCCGCAGTGATAGCATCGATCTGGCCGGATACGATGTTTTTCATGGATGCCACGAGCACCGGCCGAATGGTTTCCAGAATGATGGCCTTCACAGCGGTCTGGTTGCCGTTCAGCAAGGCGGTGGAAATGGTGTCGGCATGGGCGGTCAGCGCTTGCCGAACCGAGGCCAGGGTGGTCTCAGTCTGGGGATCGAGCTTGTCCTGTGCCTGCTGTGTTTTCTGGTCAAACGCGTCCGCGAGCTGTTTCTTGCTGCGCTCAAAATTGCGGAGGCTTTCGTCCAAATCGTGGGTGTCCAGACTGAGTTTGCGCTGCTCGATCTGCAACAGTTTTTCTGTGTTTTCCAGATCGATGCGCAGCTGCCGGGTCATGATACGGTCGAAAGCTTTCTGTGCATGGAACTGTCCGAGAATGGATTCCAGCTGGGTACAGCAATCCTCTGCCCGGGCAGAGATGGGATAGACTTTGTACGGGAAGCCCCACATTTCCAGAGTTCCCTGTGCGGCGGATACGATCTGCTCCACGGTATCCGGGGTGATTTTGTCGCACTTGTTAAGGACAACAGCAATCTGATTGCTATAATGCGAGATCTCCCGGATGAACTGCAGGGTGGTTTCGTCCAGACCGCCCTTCTCCTGATCAACGACTACTAGATAGGCTGAGCCGACCCCGATGTAGTTCGACAGGGCCTGCGCATGGGCCTCGATGCCGGAATCGAACCCCGGGGTATCCACGATGGTATAGTCCGCAATGCGTGCCAGCGCAGGGGCATTCACATGGTATTCCAGATGGCTGTACTCCTCCGGAAGATATTCCTTGCCAGCCTGCAACTCCTCGCAGGAGCCGTCCTTCCGGTAGGCAAAGGCCTGCTCGGTGGTGTCATAGACCAGCTCGGTGGCAAGCGCAGTCTGCGGCTGCTGGGCCTCCTTGAGGAAAGCTGGCCGCTGCAGCAGTGCGTTCAGCAGGGCACTTTTGCCGGCACTGAAATGCCCCACCACAAGCAGCTTGATTTCAAAATGATCTCGCAGCTCTTCGGACAGCTGAAATGCGTCCTGAAAATTCCGGTCCGGATAATGTGCTTCCAACTGCTGGCGCATCGCAAGTGCATGGTCAAACTTTTTACGATCTACCATTGTTTTTCTCCTTCTTCTTGGATACTGTCGCTTCTGAACGGCCCGGCATCCGGCATGGCGTTGCCGAAATTCGCAAAAATCAGACGAGATTTGTGAAATTCATAGTGCGATTATAACATAAATTGCATAAAAATACCATAGGGCGAGCCGCAAATCTGTACGTAAGCGGTTTCTGCTGGATGCAGGTCCAGTATACAGAATAAAAACGACAGAATCTGTCATTCTTCAATAATATAATCGAATTGCATTTTAAACGGATTTTTCGTATACTGAACACAGGAAGTGGGGGCTGAGCAATGGGCTATTCCAAAAACGAACGAATTTTAGACCTTTATGAGCAGTTATGTGCAGGCAGGACGCTGACCAAAGTCAAAGAAGCACTCCGGTTTGGCATTGACGAGCGTTCTGTCCAGCGGGACATTGATGACATCCGGGCATTTCTTGCCGAACGTAACATAGCAAAAGGAGAGAACCGGCAGATCATTTATGACCGGCAGCAAAAGGGCTTCCGGCTGGTGGGCAGTCCCTCGCCGCTGATGACCAACAGTGAAATCCTGGCAGTCAGCAAAATTTTACTGGAAAGCAGAGCCTTTACCAAAGAAGAAATGTCGGGCATTCTAAACAAGCTGGTGGCAGGCTGCGTTCCGCTGGAAAATGTCAAGCTGGTTTCTGCGCTGGTGTCCAATGAGCTGTTTCATTATGTGGAGCTGACCCATCCGGTAGGCATTCAGGATAAGCTGTGGGAGATTGGGTGCGATATCCAGCAGCATCATCTGATGCGTATCCGCTATCAGCGGCAGGGCGCAGACGCGGCATCTGCGGTGGAGCGCATTGTGGAGCCGGTGTCTATCCTGTTTTCGGAGTATTATTTCTATCTGAATGCCTACATCACGAAAGAAAACGATGGAAAGTATACCCGCAAGTACGATTACCCGGCCATTTTTCGCATCGACCGCATTGCGGACTATAAAATTATGGAGCAGACGTTTTCGCTGCCGTATGCCAGCCGGTTTCAGGAGGGCGAGTTCCGCAAACGGGTGCAGTTCATGTATCCGGGGCGGCTGCAAAGCATCCGGCTGCGCTACACGGGCAGCAGCGTGGAAGCTATCCTTGACCGCCTGCCCACGGCAAAAATCGTCTCACAGGATGCAAATGGGTATCTTGTCGAGGCCGAGATTTACGGCAACGGCATCGTGATGTGGCTGCTCAGTCAAGGAAATCGAGTCGAGGTGCTTGCACCGCAGACTCTACGGGAAGAGATGTTCCGTGTGCTGACGGCCATGCTGGAACGATACCAGCCCTGAAACAGGGCAATCCGCTTTTCACGCAACAGCAACAACACTGGTTTGCAGGTCGTAGACAAAAAGCAAAGATGACAAAATTGTCATTTCAGGTGAACAGAATAATACAGGCAAAATAGAAAGGAGAAAAAGATCATGAGAAAGACACACGCACCGGACACCGTCCGACAACCTTTGCCACCGGAGAAACCGCACCGCAGAAAGTTGGGACGCAAACTGGCAGATTCACTGGAAGCAGTGCCGCAGAAACCAGCACTGGAATCCTTTCCTGTGGAAGAACTGGACGGCAGTGGAATGATCCGTGCAGAAAAGCCGATTCGTCCTACCCCACTCCCGCCACCACAGGAGCTGATTTACTGATGGTCATTTTTATGGGGAAATATAGAAAAAACGACATTTCCGTAGGACAAAAAGTATGATAGAAGGAGACATATGAGAGAGCCAAATAAATCGGAAGTTGGAGAATCGTGCTATATAAAACGAACCCGTAATAAGCATAAAATTGTGAAGCGTCTAATTTTCTCTTGACAACATACGGTCTTGCCTTTGAAATAATCTTGGAGAATACTATTATTGAAAATACGAAAGGCTGCTTTATGGGAAAGATGATCTTAGAGGACCTCCGCAAGCGCCTGGAACGTCTGGACGAAGACGCCGATCTGATGATCGACAATAACGACCGCTATCAGATGGTGATTGTAGGCGGCAGTGCGTTCATTTTGTTGGGAAAGCTGCTGGAAGGCATGGCAGAATACTATTCGGCAGAGCTGTCCGAAAAAGTGATTCGTGGTCAGACCGAGAACGCCTTGAAGGGTAAGTGCACTGGCGGTACGGGAACCATTGGCTATAAAATCGACGATGCCAAGTTCTATCATCTTGACCCGTTGACTGCTCCGCTGGTGCTGGAAGCCTTTCAGCGGTATGACAACGGCGATAAAATGGTGGAGATCGTAAACTTCCTCAACGACAAGGGTGTCCGCAATATGCTGGGCGGCAAAATGACCCACAGCAGCGTGAATACCATGCTGAAGAACCGTCGGTACATTGGCGAACTGTCTTTCCGGGATATCGTTGTGCCGGATGCAATTCCGGTTATTGTTCCGAAAGACCTGTTTGACCGGGTGCAGAAGCGTCTGGATAAGAACAAGCGTGCCCCTGCCTGTGGCAAGGCAGACGAGGAATATCTGCTGACCACCAAGTTGTTCTGCGGCAAGTGCGGTGCGCTGATGTTCGGCGAAAGCGGAACCAGTGCAACCGGACGCACCTACTATTATTATAAATGCGCAAACGTCAAGCGGCGTAAGGGCTGCAACAAAAAGACTGTGCAGAAAGAATGGCTGGAAGAGCTGGTCGTCCGGGAGACCATGAAGCTGATTCAGGACGATGCGGTGATTGACAAGATCGTTCAATTGATTATGGATGTCCAGAATCAGGAAAACACCACGATTCCGCTGCTGGAAAAGCAACTGCGAGAGGTTAACAAAAAGCTGGACAACCTGATGAAGGCTATCGAGGACGGCTTGTACACCCGGACAACGAAAGAGCGTCTGGAAGAGCTGGAAATCCAGAAAGATGAACTGACTGCAAAAATCGCAGATGAAAAATTGAAGAATCCCAGCTTCAATGAGGGTTTCATCCGATTCTGGCTGATGAAATTTAGAAAGTTCGATATTTCGCAGAAAAAACAGAGAAAAGCGCTGATCGAAATTTTTGTAAATGCCATTTTTCTGTACGATGACCGGATGCTGATTACGTTCAACTACAAGGATGGCACCCAAACTGTCCGGTTTGAGGACACTTTGACCGCTAACTCAGCGGAGGAAAAAAGTTTGGATTTGTTCAGCTCTGCTGGACCAGAGCTCTTCAGTCGAGAGACTGAAGAGCTTTTTGTTATATCTGGAACTTTTGTAAACAACAGAGCCGCAGTCTTTTGGGAGACTGCGGCTCTGTTTTATACTGCTTTATTTGCCCTCTGCGCGGAGTTTTGCGTCCTTTTCCAGCAAGGGCTTGAGGTATTGGCCGGTAAAGCTGCCCGGCACCTTGGCCACCTGCTCCGGCGTGCCCTCGGCGACGATGAGGCCGCCGGCACTGCCGCCCTCGGGGCCGAGGTCGATGATGTAGTCGGCGCACTTGATGAGGTCGAGGTTGTGTTCGATGACGATGACGGTGTTGCCTGCATCCACCAGCTTCTGCAGCACCTCGATGAGGCGGTGGACATCAGCCATGTGGAGGCCGGTAGTCGGCTCGTCGAGGATATACACGGTCTTACCCGTGCTGCGGCGGGCCAGCTCGTTGGCCAGCTTGACACGCTGCGCCTCGCCGCCCGAAAGGGTCGTGGCGCTCTGCCCCAGCGTGACATACCCAAGGCCCACGTCCAACAGCGTCTGCAGCTTGCGGGCGATTTTCGGCTGGTTGGCGAAGAAGACGACCGCCTCTTCCACGGTCATGTTCAGCACGTCAGAGATGGTCCTTTCCTTATACTTGACTTCCAGCGTTTCGCGGTTGTAGCGTGCGCCCTTGCAGACCTCGCAGGGAACGTAGACGTCCGGCAGGAAGTGCATCTCGATTTGGAGGATGCCGTTGCCCTCGCAGGCTTCGCAGCGGCCGCCCCGGACGTTGAAGCTGAACCGTCCCGGGCCGTAGCCCCGCATTTTGGCGTCCTGCGTCTGGGAGAACACCGTGCGGATATCGTTGAACACCCCGGTATAGGTGGCGGGGTTGGAGCGGGGCGTGCGGCCGATGGGCTGCTGGTCGATACCGATGACCTTATCCACGAACTCGAGGCCCTCTACCCCATCGCACTTGCCAGCGCGGGAGCGGGCGCCGTTCAGCTCACAGGCGAGGGTCTTATACAAAATCTCGTTGATGAGGCTCGACTTGCCCGAGCCAGAGATGCCCGTCACGCAGACGAACTCGCCCAGCGGAAATTTTACGTCGATATTGCGAAGATTGTTTTCACGCGCACCCTTCACCGTGAGGAAATTGCCGTTGCCAGGGCGGCGGGTCTGCGGCACCTCGATGCGCTTACGGCCCGACAGGTAGTCGCCGGTGATGCTGCGCTTGGCCTTGCAGATGTCCTTGACGGAGCCTGCGGCCACGATCTCGCCGCCGTGGACGCCCGCGCCCGGGCCGACGTCTACAATATAATCGGCGCTGCGCATGGTATCCTCGTCGTGCTCGACCACGATGACCGTATTGCCGAGGTCGCGGAGATTTTTCAGCGTTGCGATGAGTTTATCGTTGTCGCGCTGGTGCAGGCCGATGGACGGCTCATCCAGCACGTACAACACACCCGACAGAGCGCTTCCGATTTGGGTGGTCAGGCGGATGCGCTGGCTCTCGCCGCCGGACAGGGTGCCTGCCGACCGGGCCAGTGTGAGGTAATCGAGGCCCACGCTCTGCAAAAACTGCAGGCGGTTCTTGATCTCCTTCATGATCTGGCCGCCGATCTGCTTCTGCTTTTCGGTCAGGTTCGGTTCATTGTCAGCGATGAATTTCAGCTCGTCCCGAATCGACATTTCGCAGAAATCGCTGATGTTTTTGCCGCCGATGGTCACAGCCAGCACCACCGGTTTCAGACGTTTACCATGGCAGTCGGGACACTCGACGCCCGACATGAAGCTGCCGATCTCCTCCTTCATCCACTCGCTGTTCGTCTCGCGGAAGCGGCGCTCGAGGTTCTCGACGATGCCCTCAAAGGTATTATAATAGACGCCGCTGCCAAACTCATTCGTTCGGTGCATCTCGATTTTTTCTTCGTTGGTGCCGTAGAGCAGGGCGTTGACGGCTTCAGTGCTCATCTCTTTGATGGGCGTATCCAGCGTAAAACCGTATTTTTTGCCCAGTCCCAGATAATACATCTCGGCTACAGAGCCTTCGGCGTAGTACCAGCCGCTGGCTTTGATGGCGCCTTCCCGAATCGAGAGGTCCCGGTTGGGCAGGATGCGCTCTTCGTCCACCCGCATGAAGGTGCCGAGGCCGGTACACTTCTCGCAGGCACCCAGAGGGTTATTGAAGGAGAAGAGCCGGGGTGACAAATCGCTGATGGAAATGCCGTGCTCGGGGCAGGCGAAATTCTGGCTGAATGTCATACATTCGCCACCGATGACATCCACCTCAGCCACGCCGCCGGTGAGGGCAAGCGCCGTTTCCAGCGAGTCAGCCAGACGGCCGCGGATGCCTTTGCGCATGGCAAGACGGTCAACGACGATCTCCACGGTGTGCTTGATGTTCTTTTCCAGCACGATCTCCTCGTCGAGGTCGTACATGTTACCGTCGATTTTTACGCGGGCGTAACCGGCGCGGCGGGCGGCGTCCAGCTCTTTCTGCTGGGTGCCTTTGCGCTGACGGACGACAGGCGCGAGGACCTGGAACTTCGTCCCCTCTTCCAGCTTGAGCACAGCGTCCACCATCTCATCCACGCTCTGCTGGCTGATGACCCGCCCACACACCGGGCAGTGCGGCACGCCCACGCGGGCGTACAAAAGGCGCAGATAATCGTAAATTTCCGTCACGGTACCCACGGTGGAGCGGGGGTTGTGGCTGGTGGTCTTCTGGTCGATGGAAATGGCCGGAGACAGGCCGGTGATCTCGTCCACATCGGGCTTGTCCATCCGGCCAAGGAACATCCGGGCGTAGCTGGACAGGCTCTCGACATAGCGGCGCTGGCCGTCAGCGTAGATGGTGTCGAAGGCAAGGCTCGACTTGCCCGAGCCGGACAGGCCGGTCATAACGATGAATTTTTCACGCGGGAGGGTCAGATTTACGTTTTTCAGGTTGTGCTCCCGCGCACCCTTGATGACTATTTTATCGTTTGCCAAGGTACTTTCTCCCTCTTCTCTGTGTCTGTGCATGGTTCTGCTTCCGCTCCGTCTCTGCCGAGGAATCCACAGTGGGGTTCTCGCCCCGGCGCAGGCGGTCGATCTGGTCGCGCAGGAAGGCCGCATGCTCAAATTCCAGCAGCTTGGCAGCTTCCTTCATCTCCCGGGTCAGGCGGTCAATGGCGGCTTCGCGCTCGAGCTTGCCCATCCGCCGGGTGTTCATCCTGGCATTCTCAGCCTTGTCGCTGATCTCAATCGAATCCGGGATGGCCTTGACGATGGTCTTCGGGACGATGCCGTGTTCAGCATTGTAGGCCATCTGGATGGCGCGGCGGCGCTCTGTCTCGGTGATGGCGCGGTCCATGCTGTCCGTCACCTCGTCGGCGTACATGATGACCAGACCTTCCGCGTTGCGGGCGGCGCGGCCGATGGTCTGAATCAGGCTCGTCTCGCTGCGGAGGAAGCCCTCTTTGTCGGCGTCGAGGATGGCCACAAGGCTGACCTCGGGCAAGTCGAGGCCCTCACGCAGCAGGTTGATGCCCACCACCACGTCGATGGTGCCGAGGCGGAGGTCTTTGATGATCTCCATCCGCTCGAAGGTGTCCACCTCGTGGTGCATATACTTGACCTTTATCCCCTGTTCGGTAAAGTAATCCGTCAGATCTTCGGCCATTTTCTTGGTCAGCGTCGTGACCAGGACGCGCTCATGCCGCTCGATGCGAGCGTTTATCTCGCCCAGAAGGTCAGTCACCTGCCCCTCTACGGGGCGCACCGAGATGAGCGGATCCAGCAGACCAGTGGGCCGGATGACCTGCTGGGCCACCTGAGTGCTGTTCTTCCGCTCGTACTCGCCGGGGGTGGCCGAGACAAATATCATCTGGTTGAGCTTGGATTCCACTTCCTCGAACTTGAGGGGGCGGTTATCGAAGGCCGACGGCAGGCGGAAACCGTACTCCACCAGCGTCTTTTTTCGGGCGTAGTCGCCACCGTACATGGCCCGCACCTGCGGCAGGGTGACATGGCTCTCGTCTACGAAGAGCAGGAAGTCGTCCGGGAAATAGTCAAGCAGAGTCGTGGGCATACTGCCCGGCGCACGGCCCGACAGAACGGCAGAATAGTTCTCGATGCCCTTGCAGATACCCACTTCCGTCAGCATCTCAATGTCGTAATTCGTCCGCTGCTGGATGCGCTGGGCCTCAATGAGTTTGCCCTCCGCCGTGAATTGCTTGACCTGGGCATCGCACTCCGCGCGGATCTTCTCAATGGCGGCAGCCTTTTTCTCGGCGCTGACGATGTAGTGGCTGGCCGGGAAGATGGCCACATGCTTGACCACGTTCTGTTTGGCACCTGTCACCGGGTTGAATTCGAGGATGCGGTCGATCTCATCCCCAAAGAACTCCACCCGGATGGCCAGATCGCTCATATAGGCCAGGTAGATATCCACCGTGTCGCCGTGGACGCGGAATTTGTTGCGGATAAAGTTGATGTCGTTCCGCTCATATTGCAGGTTGACCAGCCGCCGGCAGAGCTCGTCCCGCTCCAGCTCCATGCCGGGGCGGAGGCTGATGACCATGCTGCGGTAGTCGATGGGGTCGCCCAGTGAGTAGATGCAGGACACCGACGCCACAATGATGACATCCCGCCGCTCCGAAAGTGCCGCCGTGGCCGAGTGGCGCAGGCGGTCGATCTCGTCGTTGATGGCACTGTCTTTCTCGATATAGGTATCCGTGCTGGGGATATAGGCCTCCGGCTGGTAGTAGTCGTAGTAGGAGACAAAATACTCCACCGCGTTTTCCGGGAAAAACGAGCGGAACTCGGTGCACAGCTGGGCCGCCAGTGTTTTGTTGTGGGCCAGCACCAGCGTGGGGCGGTTGCATTTTGCAATGACGTTGGCCATGGTAAAGGTCTTACCGCTTCCGGTAACGCCCAGCAGGGTCTGGCAGCGGTCTCCCCGCTCCACGCCCTCCACCAGCCGCGCGATGGCCTGGGGCTGATCACCCGTGGGCTGATAATTGGACACCAGTTGAAACGTCTGCTCTGCCACGGCCCTCTCTCCTCTCTAAAACCACAATTAGTTGTTTTCTTCTCCGTGATTATACCACAATTATTTTATAAAGTAAACCATTTGTTCAGTAAGGACGGAGCATCTGCCCGCTCTCAAAATCATAAAACGGCAGACGGCCCTCCTCCCGCATGGAAAAATATTCTGTTTCCGTC
>OLPG01003009.1_pt1 | contig 11008 bp, 10 predicted proteins | sample 1672311 | NCBI WGS metagenome assembly OLPG01 (sample SAMEA3136670, study PRJEB25190) | human gut metagenome | biome: human gut; feature: human-associated habitat; material: faeces | place: Austria | collected 2013
TGGGCATCCTGACCGTGGGCATCGTCACCAAGCCCTTCTCTTTTGAGGGCAAGCGGAAGATGGGTCTGGCTGAGCAGGGCATCGCAAATCTGCTGATGCACGTGGACAGCCTCATCGTCATCCCCAACGAGCGCCTGAAGATGATCAGTCAGGAGAAGATCACCCTGATGAACGCCTTCCAGGCCGCTGATAACGTGCTGCGTCAGGGCGTCGAGTCCATCTCCGCCCTGATCAATGTGCCGGCCTTCATCAATCTGGACTTCGCCGATGTGCGCTCCATCATGAAGGACGCTGGCTACGCTCACATGGGCGTCGGCAGCGCCAAGGGCGCCGGCAAGGCTGAGAACGCCGCCAAGGCCGCTATCTCCTCTCCGCTGCTGGAGACCAGCATTGCCGGCGCACACGGCGTCATCATCAACATCACTTCCAGCCCCGACATCGGTCTGGAGGATGTCGAGACTGCCGCCGGCCTCATCACCCAGAGCGCACATCCCGATGCGAACATCATCTGGGGTACTGCCTTCGACGAGAACCTCTCCGATGAGATGCGCGTTACCGTCGTGGCTACCGGCTTCGACAATAAGGCTGCTGACGGCCTGCGCAGCACGCTGGGTACCGCTGCCGCCGGTACTGCTCCCGGCGTGACGGCTTCTGCTCCGTCCGCTGTCTTCAGCGCCGAGGTCAACACTCCTTCCGTCGCTTCCGGCAATGCTTCTGCCGCCAAGCCCGTGGAAGAGGAGAACAGCGACACCAGCTACTACGATGACCTGCTGGCGATCCTGAACAAGCGTAGATAAGCGCAAGAATAGAGAACCCCTTGCGCAGAAAAAGCGGAAGGAGGCCGTACCGTGGAGCAGCAACAGACGAAGCTGCCGCTGGAGTGGCTGAGCAGCCGCCGGACGCCGGAGCTGCATCGGCTGGAACAGCTCTGCCGGGAGACTGCCCGGGAGCACCGCTGCGCCCAGCGCAGACTGCAGGAGGTGGAAGAGGCGATGGCATCCGAACGAGAGAAGTCATGCCCTGAGGCTCTGCCCGCTGCGTCCGGGCCGACCCAGCTCGAGCAGCTGAGCCGGAAGCTCAACGCGGCCAACGCCGAGCTTCGCCGCTATGAGACACGGATGTTCGCCTATGAGCGCACCATGCTGGCCCTGCGGAAGGAGAACGCCGAGCTGACCGCCCGGTGTGAGGAGCTGCGGAGCGAGCTGGACAAAATATCCACCGCCCCGCTGCGGCTGGATGTTCCGTCCGCACTGCCCACTGTCCCGTTCCCGGAGACGGCAGCACAGACACCGCCTACTGCGGACCGTCAACCGAAAACAAAGCTGGAACACCTCGGCGACGAGGTCCTGGCCGAGCTTGCGAAGCTGATGCCGTAGGAAAAGTAAGTGTTAAAAAGACCACCTGTCAAAAGACAGGTGGTCTTTTTTGTATCATTCGCCCCGCTGTTCCAGCAGATAGGTCGCCTCGAGGTCGGCGATGTGGAGCTTGACGGCGAGAGGGTACTTCTCGAAGGCCCCCGACAGGGCAAAGCTGCCGCCCCGGACGGCGTCGTCGAAGCCGCCCATGTGCCAGCGGATGGCCACAGCCTCTTCCACCTTCAGCCTCATGAACCGCTCGATGAGGAAGACGCTCTTCTCGCCATGGCCGTAGGGAAACATGTCCTCCACGCTGTAGCTGGGGACTTTCTCCCACTGGCCCGTCGCTTCGTTTTTCACGTTGCGGGTGCCTTTTTTGTAGAAGTTGGCCTTGCACAGGTCGTGGAGCAGTGCGCAGATGGCGAAGGTCTCCTCGCTGTCCTCGTCCGGCGTGAAGAAGGTGCCGTGGAGCACGCGGTAGACGTTCAGGCTGTGCGCACACAGCCCGCCATCGCAGGCCCCGTGGAAGCGGGTGGACGCCGGCGCGGAGAAGAAGTCCGTCTTGCTGTCCATCCAGTCCAGCAGCTTTTCGCTGCCGGGCCGGGTGATGTGGGTGCGGAATATCTCCAGAAATTCCTCGCGGTCCGTCATCTTACAGCTCCATATCCTCGAGGATGCCCTTCAGGATGGCCAGCTCGTCGTGGCTCAGGGAGATGCCTTTGCCCATGCGGGTGCCGTCCGGGGACCAGTCGCGGATGTCGTACTTGGGTTCGCCTTCGTTCCAGCTGATGAGGTTGAGCTGGCGCTCCCAGCCGCGGGGACGCTCTCCGAGGACTGCGATGCGCTCAACGATCTCGTATTTGATTTCTGCCATAGTACATTACCTGCCTTTGCTTTGTTTGCTACCATAATAAAAGAAGCGCGCGAAGATTTCAACAGGTAATTGGAAAATAATTTCTGAATTTTACATCTCTTTCAACCGTAAGGCGCTTCTTCGCGCCACTCTACCAGCTGTAAAACACCGCTCTTGTCTTCGTCGGGCGCCGGGTGGAGGCTTTTGGTGTGCTGCTGGGAGCCAAACAGCCCCTGCCCGTACTGGGCCATTACCCCGGGGGAGCGGCCCGCCAGAAACTCGGCGGCGTTCTTCTGCCGGCAGGCTGCAGGGGTGCCGTCGGTCATGGGGATGCCGCAGTCCGGACGGGGCTGCGGGACTTCCGGCGGCGGGAGCTGCACATCCGGGCCGTCCGGCTGCGACGGCGGCTGCTGGGAGCCGCGACCCGGTTTTGGCGGTTCTGTGACGGGCGGCTGACCGGGTTCCGCGCCCAAAGGCGGACTGACCATGCTGCTCGTCTTCTCCGGCGGGCCGCTCGGCCCGGGAGCATCCTCAAGCTCATGGCGGATGAAGGGCGTCAGAGATTCCATAAAAAACACCTCCGCACCTAGGGTGTGCGGAGGCGGGGGAGAATATGCGGGGAAAAATTCATGCAATCTTTTCTACGCCTTTTCGACTGTTTTATCAAAAAGGTTGACTTTTTGACCCAAACAAACTGCATTGAGTTGCAGATACCGAAGAAAAATACAAAACAGGAAAGAAAGGAAAGCAGTCACACAATGACCTCCACCGTGCTCCCCCCGCTGCGGGCCTTTTTTACGACCACCTGTTTGTCGATGCGCTCCTTGAGCGCGGCAACGTGGGAGATGATGCCCACGAGGCGGTCGCCCTCGGTGAGGCCGGCGAGAACCCGGATGGCCTGCTCAAGGCTCTCGTCGTCCAGCGAGCCGAAGCCTTCATCGAGGAAGAGGGTGTCCAGCCGGATGCCGCCCGCCGCGCTCTGGACCTCGTCCGAGAGGCCCAGAGCCAGCGCCAGTGAGGCTTTGAAGCTCTCACCGCCCGAGAGGGTCTTGACGCTGCGGCGGGTGCCGTTGTAGTGGTCGATGACGCCGAGGTCGAGGCCGGACTGGCTGCGCTGGTTCTCGGCACCCACCCGCTCCAGCTCGTACTGCCCGGCGGTCATCTGCATAAGGCGGGTGTTGGCGTGGACGAGGATGGCGTCGAGGTAGTTCATCTGGATGTAAGCCTCGAGGCGAATCTTCTGTTTGCTGCTGAGGGTGCCGCCCGCCGTGGAGGCAAGGGCGTTCACCCACTGCCAGCGGCGTTCCAGCTCCGCCCGGGCGGCAGCGTGCTGACGGTAGAGGTCAGCAGCCTTCCGGTTGGGCAGGAGGCGGGCCGTCAGGGCCTTTTCCTGAGCCGCGAGAGCGGTGCGCCGGGCCGTCAGGGCGTCCCGCTGGGATTCGAGGGCGGGCAGGTCGGCGGCTTCGCCCGCTTCCGTCTGCTGGGCCGTCAGGGCCGTGACTGCGGCCTCGGCAGCGGCGTAGTCCTGCCGGGCTCTGGCCAGAGCCGACGCGGCGGCATCCATCCCGGCCCGGAGGGCGCAGCGTTCGTTTTCCAGCCCGGCCAGCGCCCGGCGGGCTTCTTCCCGGTCGGCGGCGGGCAGAGCGGCCCGGGCCTCGGCACACTGGGCCTCCAGAGCCTTGGCGGAGGCAGACTGCCGGGCGGCTTCCTCAGCGGAAGCCCGTGCCTCGGCCTCGAGGGCAGAGCGCTGGGCGGTCTTTTTCTGCCGCTCGTCCTCCTGCCGGGCCTTGGCGGCGAGGGCGGCGGCATTCTGCTTCTGAGCCTTGTCGAGGGCTTCCTGCGCGGCGTGCAGGGCTTCGCTTTCTTCGGCCAGAGCCGTCTTCAGAAGCGAGACAGTCAGCTTCACCGGCCCCTCCGGTGAGGTGAACCGCTCCGGCAGCAGGGCCTCGGCGTCCCGGCGGAGGGTGGCTTTGGCCTCCCGGTCTGCGGCCACGGCCTGGGCGGCGGCCGCACTGGCTTCCTGTGCGGCGCGGTCGGCCTCGTCGGCGGACTGTCTGGCCGCGTCTACCCGGGCCTGAGTGGGGGCTTCGGCGGGCAGAACGGCCCGCTTCGGGTGATGGGTGCTGCCGCAGACGGGGCAGGGGGTGCCGTCCGTCAGCCCTTCGGCCAGCAGGCCCGCCTGCGCGTTGAGAAAGGCCCGCTCGAGGTGGTCGCGGAGGGCGTGGGCGCGCTCCTTTGCGCCGTCGGCGAGAAGATAACGCTCCTGCGCCTGCCGTGCGGCCTGACCCCGGCGCTGCCCCTCGGCGAGGCTCTGGGCCAGCTGCGCGAGGGCCGTTTCCCGCCGAGCCAGCTGTTCGGCCCGGGCCTTGAGGCTCACATTCTCGGCCTCCGCGCCCCCAAGGGCGGCGAGGCTCTGCTCCAAAGCGGTCAGTTCTCCGTCCAGCTGCCCGAGGGCGGCGCGGCGCTTTTCAGCTCTGGCGTTCTCGAGGGCGGCGGCGTCCCGGGCGGCAGAAAGCTTCTTTTCGAGGTTGTCCAGCCCGTCGAAGGCCGCGAGGTTGGATTTCGCACGCTCGAGCTTTCCGGCCAGAGCGTCCAGCGCGGCGGCATCTCCGGCGTGGCGGGCCGCTTCGGCCTCGGCGGCGTCCAGAACGGGCCGCAGAGCGTCCTGCCGGGCCAGCGCGGCGGTCAGCTCGAGGCGGAGCTTCTCGGCCTGTTCGGCCCGGCCCAGCGTCTGCTGGAGCTTGTCCAGCTCCGCCTCGGCCTCAGTCCGGGCGGCGGTGGCGGCGCTCAGCGCCTGCTCCTGCCCGGCCAGCAGGGCGTCCAGAAGGGGCAGCACCGCTTCCGGCGACGCCTGCCCGCCCGCCTCGCAGAGGGGGGCCAGCTCGTCCAGAATGGCTCCATCGGCGTCCCCCTCGGCCCAGCTCAGGCCGGAGAGCAGCTGCCCGATGCGGACGCTCTGCTCCTCCCGCTGGCGGGTGAGGGCGGCGTTCTCGGCCTGCAGCCGCTCTTGGAGACGTTGGTAGGGCTGGGTGCGGAACAGCTTGCGGAAGATCTTGCTCCGCTCCTCGGTGGAAGCGTTGAGCAGCCGGGTGAACTGCCCCTGGGCGATCATGGCGATTTGGGAGAACTGGTTGTAATCCAGCCCGATGATGTCCACCACGGCGGCGGTGACGTCCTTGGCCCGGGTGACGGGCGGACGGCCGTCGGCGTAGGTGAGGCAGGCGTCGGCCTTTTCGGTGGTGAAGCCCTCGCCCCGGGTTTTCGGGCGGAGGTATTCGGGGTTGCGGCGGACGGTGAAGCGTTGCCCCCGCACCTCGAATTCCAGCTCCACGAAGGTGGGGGTGCCGGGCTCGGCGTACTGGCTGCGGAGCATGCTCCCGTCCCGGACGCCGCCGCTGGAATGGTCGTAGAGGGCGTAGGTGATGGCGTCGAAGAGGGTGGTCTTGCCCGCGCCGGTGTCGCCGGTGACGAGGTAGAGCCCGCCTCTGCCCAGCTGGGCGAGGTCCAGAACGGTCTTGGCGGCATAAGGCCCGAAGGCCGACAGGGTCAGTTTCAGAGGCCTCATGCTTCGTCCTCCTTCCAGATGTCCTCGATGAGCGATTGGCAGAACGCCGCCTGTTCGTCGGAGAGGGGCTGGCCGTTCTGGGCTTCGTAAAAGGCCGCAAAGTGCTCGAGGGGCGTTTTGCTCTCGGCCCGGGCGGCGGCGTCGGGCGTCTCAGCGGCCCGGGTGCGGCGGTTGTCGTAGTCCAGCCGCATGAGGTTCGGGTAGATGACACGCAGCCGGGCCAGCGCGTCGGGAACGTCCTGCTCGTCGGTGAGGGTGATGTGGAGGTAGTCGTCCGTCGGCGTGCTGTCGTAGGCCCGGCGGTCGGTGAGCTCCATGTAACTGCCCCGCAGCTCCCGCAGGTCGTGCCGGGGGGTGAGAGGCGCGGCCTCGAAGCGGACGCTGCCCTTTTCGCCCAAGGTGACGAAGAGAGCGGCTTTGTGCTGATGGGCCTCGGAAAAGGAATATTTGAGGGGACTGCCTGCGTAGCGGACGGTGTCCCGTCCCACCTTCTGGGGACTATGGAGGTGGCCCAGAGCCACATAGTCGAAGCCCTCGAAGAGGGAGGCGTCGATGCTGTCCACCCCGCCTACGCTGGGCTCTTCGCTCTCACAGACCGCCGCCCCGGCCACGAACTGGTGGGCCACCAGCACGTTCCGGCGGGCGGGGTCGGGTGCGCAGGCGTTCAGCACACAGCCGATGGCGTCGTTGTAGCTCTCGATCTTCTCGTCCGGGAAGACGTGCCGCACAGCGGCAGGCTTCAAAAAGGGCAGGAGCCAGACGTCCACCGGGCCGTATTCGTCCGTCAGGGTGATGGGCGCGGGCGGTGCGGCAAAGACCGGGCTGACGTATACCCGGCTCCCCGCCAGAAGCTGTGCGCCGAAGGCGATGCGGTCTGCCGAGTCGTGGTTGCCGCTGACGGCAAAAACGGGCAGTCCCCGCGCTGCAAGCTCGGTGAGGAACCAGTCCAGCAGCCGCACCGCCTCGGCGGGCGGCACGGGCTTGTCGTAGAGGTCGCCTGCCAGCAGAACGCCGTCCACGGGCCGGGTGTCCAGCAGAGAGAGGACCTGCTCTAAAATGTAGCGCTGGTCGTCCAGCATGGAGAATTCGCAGACCCGCTTGCCCAGATGCAGGTCAGAGAGGTGAAGGAAACGCATGGGGACACCGCCTTTCGTTGGGATGATTTTATTATAGGAGAGTTGGGGGCGTTTGTCGAGGGGGTGTAAATTTTCTATGCAATGCTTGACTTTTGCGCGGGATGGCATATAATAAACTCAGGAATGTGAATACTCCATTGGTTTCACCCCAATGGAAAAGCCCCCAAGGAGCCGCGAACTCCCAGGGGGCTTTCCTTTTAATTAGGCTTTGCGGTTCTCATCGTATCTGTCAAGCCATTTGCAGATGAACCGCGACGTTACATCTGCTGCGACAGACACCAAGAATGTGAATATATACTCCATTGCTTCACCCCCTCTCCCGTGGATTACGGGGTGAACCGCAAAGCAAGTATATCATAAATTCTGACAAAAAGATACATCAAATCGAAAAGAGCCTCCCCTTTCGGGAGGCTCTTCCGTCTTCACATCACGCGGCCGGGAACATCTTTTCCCAGGTGTCTTTGCCCACGGAGCCGTCGGAGGTCAGGCTGTGGCGGGTCTGGTAGCGCTTGACGGCGGCGACGGTGCTGGCACCGAACCTGCCGTCGGCGGTGAGCCGCTCGCCCTCGACGTTGAGCTTCTGCTGTACCAGCCGGACGCAGCCGCCTGCGCTGCCGCTCCGCAGCACGATGCCGGGGTAGGGGACGGTGAGGCCGTGTTTGGCCGTGTAGCGGGCGTAGAGCACGTTCCAGGTGTTCGCGCCCACTTTGCCGTCCTCTTTGAGGTCGTACCGGAGCTGGAACTCCCGGACAGCCTTCTCGGCGTTTGCGCCGAACTTTCCGTCCACGGTAAGGGCGGCGTGCCAGGTGCAGCTGTCCCGGATGCCGTTGAGCCAGGTCTGCACGAGGGCCACGTCCGGGCCGGAGCTGCCGCGCTGGATGAGCGAGTAGTAAGCAGGAATTGCCATAGTGTTGTCACACTCCTTCCGCGCTCATCCTATGCGGCGTGCCGATGGCCTGTTCACCCGGCCAGCACCACGTCCTCCCGGGGCGCGGTGAGGCCGCCCCACCACTCCACGAACCGGAACCGGACGATATACTCCCTGCAGACAAGGTCATTTTCGGCAGGCGTGTCGTATCCGCCGCAGGCTGACCGGCAGAGACCCGGGTAGAGCACGCACCACCAGTTCCGGCCTGCCCGCCGCGTCCCGATGTCCAGCCGCACCGCGTCGTACCGCCCGGCGGGCAGAGCCCCGCCGTCATAGCGCCGGGTGGGAAAGTACATATTCACGAGGCAGGCTTTCACCGGTGCGCGGATGCCGAGAGAGGCCAGTGTCTGGCGGGCCGTCAGCTCGAAGCGGACGAGGTTTTCCGCCGCCCACGCCCGGGCATCGGCCCGGCTGTCCGCCGGGCAGGCTTTGTCAGTGAGGGCCAGCACGGCGTCCCGGACAGCCAGCTTCGCGCTCTGGTCGCGTACGGAGTCGGTGTCGGCCCGGATGTGGAGCCGCAGGGTGTCGGCGGCAAGCTGGTCGGCGGTGGTGAGCTGGCTCTGCGCCCAGCCTGCCCCCAGCGACAGTAGAAGACAGAACAGCAGCGAGGCGCACAGCGCCCCCATTTCGCGGCGGGATAACATAAAAAACAGGCCCCCTCTTGGAAAGTTTATCCAGAGGATGGGCCTGTTTTTAGAAAATTATTCTTTAATTCTTCAGCGACTGCATCGGGGCGGGAAGTCTGCCGCCGCGGTTGATGAAGACGGAGGGGTCACGCTGGTTGACCGGCATGATGGGGCCGTAGCCCAGCAGGCCGCCGAAGTCCAGCACTTCGCCCGCCTTGCGGCCGATGGCCGGGATGACGCGGACGGCGGTGGTCTTGCTGTTGACCATGCCCACGGCGGCCTCGTCGGCGATGATGGCGGAGATCGTCTCCGCCGTGGTACTGCCGGGCACGGCGATCATGTCCAGACCCACAGAGCACACGCAGGTCATGGCCTCCAGCTTGTCGATGGTCAGGGTGCCGTCCAGGGCCGCGGCGATCATGCCCTCGTCCTCGGAGACGGGGATAAAGGCGCCGGACAGGCCGCCCACGTGACCGCTGGCCATGACGCCGCCCTTCTTCACGGCGTCGTTCAGCAGCGCCAGCGCCGCCGTGGTGCCGTGGGTGCCGCAGACGGACAGGCCCATCTCCTCCAGGATGCGGGCCACACTGTCGCCCACCGCCGGGGTGGGGGCCAGGGACAGGTCTACGATGCCGAAGGGCACGCCCAGACGGGCGCTGGCCTCGGCGGCCACCATCTGGCCCATGCGGGTGATCTGGAAGGCGGTCTTTTTGATAGTCTCGGCCACCACGTCGAAGGGCTGGCCCTTGCAGCCCTGCAGGGCGTGGTACACCACGCCGGGGCCGGACACGCCCACGTTGATGACGGTGTCGGCCTCACCCACGCCGTGGAAGGCACCGGCCATGAAGGGGTTGTCCTCCACGGCGTTGCAGAACACCACCAGCTTGGCGCAGCCCAGGCCGTCGCGGTCGCGGGTCAGGTGGGCCGTCTCCTTGATGACGCGGCCCATCTGGGCCACGGCGTCCATGTTGATGCCGGCCTTGGTGCTGCCCACGTTGACGCTGGAGCAGACCAGCTCTGTGCGGGCCAGCGCCTCGGGAATGGAGGCGATGAGCCGCCGGTCGCCGGAGGTAAAGCCCTTCTGCACCAGGGCGGAGTAGCCGCCGATGAAGTTCACGCCGACCTCGCGCGCGGCGGCATTCCGAGCCTGTGCCGTCAGGGACTGGCCTCGATTGCCGTGACCTGCCTCAATACGGCGGCGCGGCCCTATGGCGATGCGGCTATCGCGGCGATGAGCATCGTCACCCGCGTCAGCCAGTTCGCAGGCTCGGCGATGATCGGCTTCGGTCAGGGATTTCAGCCGGTCTGCGGCTTCAACTACGGCGCACGCAAGTACGAGCGCGTTACACGCGGCTTCCGTTTCTGCGTCAAGGCGTCCTCGCTTATCCTGCTGACGCTTGCGGTGCTCGGTTTTCTCTTCGCGCCGCAGATCATTGCGGTGTTCCGGGGCGACGACCCGGAGGTCGTCCGTATCGGCGCGAAAACGCTGCGGCTCCAGTGCATCTCCTTCCCGGTGACGGGCTTCGTGGTCATGAGCAATATGCTGCTCCAGAACATCGCGATGACGCTGCGGGCGAGTGTGGTCGCGGCGGCGCGGCAGGGACTGTTTTTCGTGCCGTTTGCGCTTATCCTGCCGCATCTGTTCGGCCTTGCCGGCGTGCAGTGCTGTCAGGCGGCGAGCGACCTGTGCGCCTTTATTCTGGCGCTATGCGTCACGCTTCCGGTCGTGCGGCAGCTGTCACGCGGCGAAAATCCCGTGGAATACAGAAAATAGACAGAAAAAGAGAGTATGGAGGTTTGTTTTCCATACTCTCTTTGCTTTGTATTATACGAACAGCGTGCCGATTCCGTGTACGACAAACGCCGCGAGCCATGCGATGACGCACTGCATGACGGCAACGAGCACCGCCCACTTGCCGCCAAGCTCGCGCTTGATGGAGGCGATTGCCGCGACGCACGGCGTATACAGCAGACAGAACACCAGCAGGCTTACCGCCGCGAGGGGCGTCAGGCAGGCGAGAATGTCAGCGGTCGAGCCAAACAGCACGGTCAGGGTCGAAACCACGCTCTCCTTCGCCATGAAGCCGGAGATGAGCGCGGTCGAGATGCGCCAGTCGCCGAAGCCCATCGGGCGGAAGATCGGGGCGATAACGCCCGCAATCATCGCGAGAATGCTCTGCGAGGAGTCCTCAACGAGGGCGAAGCGCAGGTCGAACGTCTGAAGGAACCAGATGATGAGCGTTGCGAGGAAAATGACCGTGAACGCACGCTGGAGGAAGTCCTTCGCCTTGTCCCAGAGCAGCTGGCAGACGTTCTTCGCGCCCGGCAGACGGTAATTCGGCAGCTCCATGACAAAAGGAACCGCCTCGCCGCGGAACATCGTGCCGCGCAGGAGCAGCGCCATCAGCAGTCCCATGAAGATGCCGCCGAAGTACAGAGCGGTCATGACGAGTGCGCTGTATTTCGGGAAAAATGCGGCGGAGAAAAAGGCATAGATCGGCAGCTTGGCCGAGCAGCTCATGAACGGCGTGAGCAGGATGGTCAT
>OLPG01003017.1_pt1 | contig 10973 bp, 8 predicted proteins | sample 1672311 | NCBI WGS metagenome assembly OLPG01 (sample SAMEA3136670, study PRJEB25190) | human gut metagenome | biome: human gut; feature: human-associated habitat; material: faeces | place: Austria | collected 2013
GGGCCTCGGCCACGCAGTCGGCCAGATCGCGGCTGTGCAGCGGGCCGCGGATGCCGGGGATGGCGCAGTAGTGGCAGCGGTTGTTGCAGCCTTCAGCGATCTTTAAGTACGCATAGTGGGCAGGCGTGCCGATGACACGCTTGCCGCCCAGCGGAAAGTCCTTTTTGGCACCGTAGCTTTCCAGATGGTCCTCACCATGGAACAGGCGGGCCACGATGGTGTCGATGGCCTTGTTGGAGGCACAGCCCACCACCGCGTCCACCTCGGGGATCTCTTCCTCGATCTGGCTGCGGTAGCGCTCGGCAAGACAGCCGGTGACGATGACCTTCAGCTCCGGGTTCTGCTGCTTGTAGGAGCAGGCTTCCAGAATGTTTTCAATGGCTTCGGTCTTGGCGCTCTCGATGAAGCCGCAGGTGTTCACAAGGATCACATCTGCTTCGGCCAGATCGGCCACGGTCTCGTGGCCGGCAGACAGCAGGATGTGCACCATCACATCCAGATCGACCTGATTCTTGGGGCAGCCAAGGGAAATACACGCAATTTTCATAGGGGATGATACTCTCTTTCTCTTTTGAGGGGTGCTTTTTATTCTTCTTCCGCTCTTTTTATCGCTTCTTTTATGACCGAATACGCAAAGCCGCGGCGCTGCAGGGCAGCCACCACAAGGTCGCGGCGGCCATCGGCCAGCTTTTTCATGTAGCGGCTGCGCACCAGAGCGGCGGCAGCTTCCAGCTCCGGGCTTTCGCCGTCTGCGTCCGGGGCATAGACGCTTTCCAGCGCCTGCTCGATCTGCGCGCCGGAAAGGCCCTTCTGCCGCAGGTTCTGGGCCGCCGCACGGCGGCTCTTGCGGGCGGCAAGCAGGCTGTGTGCCCGGGCTTCGGCATAGCGGTCATCGTTTACGTAATCCAGCTCCACCATCTCAGCCACAGCAGCCGCTGCAGCCTGCTCGGTAAAGCCATAGCACAGCCGTTCATACAGCTGTGCCGAGGACATCTCGCGCGAGGCCAGCGCATCCAGTGCGCGGGCGCGGGCCTTGGCCGGGTCGGCGCACTTTTCTTCTTCCTGCTTCGGGCGGCGGCGTTTATAAAAGGACATTTAGTCCTCCACCATGATATCCAGTTCGCTCTCGCTGCTGCGGGCAGGAGCCTTGACCACCGGCTCCTTGGCATCTGCAGCCTTGGCGGGTTCCTCGGCCTTGGCCGCAGCGCCCTTGCCTGCCGGGCGGCGGGATGCGTACAGCTTATCGGCATTGGCGCGGATCTGGCCCTCGATGTCGTTTGCGATCTCGGGATTGTCCTTCAGGAACTGCTTTGCGTTGTCGCGGCCCTGACCCAGACGGATATCGCCATAGTTGAACCATGCGCCGCTCTTCTGCACGATGCCCAGCTTCACGCCCACATCAATGAGTTCGCTCATCTTGGAAATGCCCTCGCCGAACATGATATCGAACTCTGCCTCACGGAACGGAGGGGCCACCTTGTTCTTGACGATCTTGGCGCGGGTGTGGTTGCCGATGAACTGGCCGGAAGAGTCCTTCAGGCCCTCCACGCGGCGGATGTCGATGCGCACCGAGGCGTAATATTTCAGGGCGCGGCCGCCGGTGGTGACCTCCGGGTTGCCGTACATCACGCCCACTTTTTCACGCAGCTGGTTGATGAAGACGCAGACCGTGTTGGTCTTGCCGATGACCGAAGTCAGCTTGCGCATGGCCTGACTCATCAGGCGGGCCTGCAGGCCCACATGGCTGTCGCCCATTTCGCCCTCGATCTCAGCCCTCGGCACCATGGCGGCAACCGAGTCCACCACGATGGCATCGATGGCACCGGAGCGCACCAGTGCTTCGCAGATTTCCATGGCCTGCTCGCCGGTGTCCGGCTGGCTGACCAGCAGATTGTTGATGTCCACGCCCAGCGCTTCGGCATAGGTGGGGTCCAGTGCGTGCTCCACGTCAATGAAGGCCACTTCGCCGCCCTGCTTCTGGGCTTCGGCCAGAATGTGCAGAGCCAGCGTGGTCTTACCGCTGGATTCCGGGCCGTACACCTCAATGATGCGGCCGCGGGGCACACCGCCCACGCCCAGAGCCAGATCCAGACCCAGACTGCCGGTGGAAATGGCATCCACCTGCATGGAGGCGTTATCACCCAGCTTCATCACGGCACCCTTGCCGAACTGCTTTTCGATCTGGGCCAGCGCAGTGGCCAGCGCATCCTTTTTGGCCTCCGGCTCGGTCTTTTTGGTCGCCGGGGCAACGGTGTTGTTGTTCTGATTTTTTGCCATAGCGTGCTGCTCCTTTTCTTCCTGCTGCCCGCCGTGCGCGGGCTGTCCGTATACTTTCCAGTATAGTATACCACAAAATCAAAATATTACAACAAGAAGTTGTTTCTATTTTCACTTTTATTTTTCGGGTCTGTGGGCGATCATGCACCGGTCATTGCCGCCAAAATCCTTGCGGCATTCAATGTCTGCCCAGCCGTTTGCAGCCAGCAGTGCCGCCACAGCCTGCCGCTGCTGCCAGCCGATCTCCAGCACCAGCGCTCCGCCGGGCCGCAGTGCATTCTGGTAATGCTCTGCAAGGGCACGGTAGAACACAAGGCCGTCCTTTCCTGCTTCCAGCGCCATGGCCGGTTCCTTCGCCACCTCCGGCTGCAGGTGCCGCATCTCCTCGGCGGTGAGGTAGGGCGGGTTGGATACGATCAGATCAAGCTGCCCTTCCGGCAGGCCCTGCCAGTATGTGAACAGGTCGCCCTCCACAGGCTGCACCGCATAGGCTGGCTTTGCCTTTGCGCGCAGAGCGTTCAGCGCCGGCCCCCAGTCAAAGGCCGGGGCATCTGCCTGCTCAAACGCGGTAGGCTCCAGCAAGTCCTCCGTCTGCCCGCCCTGCCCTTTCAGGGCGCAGCGGCAGTTCTTTTCCAGATAAACAAAGGCTTCCGGGCTTTTTTCCACGCAGGTCACCTGCGCCGCCGGGCAGAAGCGCTTGACGCCCAGCCCCAGACAGCCGGTCCCCGCGCAGAGATCCAGCACCCGGGGCGCTGCAATGCCCGTCAGGGTATTGGCAGCCGCTTCCGCTACCACCTCGGTGTCTGCACGGGGGCAGAGCACGCCGGGGCCAACGGCAAGGTCAAAATCCAGAAAGCTCCAGATCCCGCACAGGTATTGCAGCGGTTCCCGCTGCTCACGGCGCGTGCAGAGGGCTTCCAGCTTTTCCGCTTCCTCCGTGGTCAGCACCTGGTCGGAAAGGCGGGCATCCCGCCCGGCTGCCACGCGGAACAGCTCCCGTGCATCGTAATCGGCATCCGGACACCCTGCAGCGGAAAGCCGGGCTTCCACGGCCCGCACCGCTTCGCGCGGGGTCAAACCAGCAATTACCATCTGCCATCCTCCGGATCCTCGGGCAGCACAGGGGTCACGGCGGCAATAGCCACCTCGATCATGCTGTCGTCCGGTTCAAACACGGTCAGGTGCTGCACCCAGATGCCGGGCTGGCGGATGATGCGGGTGGCAATGTTATCGGACCGGCCGCACCACTTGAGCAGCTCATAGCTGATGCCCATGACCAGCGGCAGAAGCAGCAGCTTGAACAGCACCCGCAGGCCGATGCTGCCCCACGGCAGCACGCTGTAGAGGAACACGCTGACGATGACCACCAGAATGAGGAAACTGGTGCCGCAGCGCGGATGGAACCGAGTGTACTTGCGCACATTCTCCACGGTCAGCTCATCACCGGCCTCATAGCAGGCAATGGTCTTGTGCTCGGCACCGTGGTACTCAAACACGCGGTGGATCTCCTTCATCTTGGAGATGGCCACCATATAGGTGAGGAAGATGCCAACTTTCAGCACCGCTTCCAGCACCACCTTGGCCCAGCGGCCCAATGTTACAAAGTGGTTCACGCCGCCCACGATGAGGGTGGGCAGCACGGTGAACAGCAAAATCGCCAGCAGGCCGCCCAGTACGGCGGCACAGGCCAGCAGTGCGTCCTCTGCCTTTTTGCCCAAGTGGTCGCCCACCCATTTTTCAAAGGCAGTCTCTTCCTCTTCGGGGTCGTAGTCGTCACCCATGCTCACCTGAGCCGAGTACATCATGTAGCGGTAGCCCACGATCAGGCTTTCGATCATGGAGATGGCACCGCGCACCAGCGGGATCTTTGTCCAGATGCCGTGGTTCTTCACAGGGTCGATCTTGGTCTCAATGGTGCCGTCCGGCTTGCGCACGGCGCAGCAGATGAGCTTCGGGCCGCGCATCATGATGCCTTCCATCAGCGCCTGCCCGCCGACGCTGGTCTTGAAACGTTCCTTTTTAGGTTGATTCATTGGGTTCTCCTATCGGATCATATTTTTCCCGGTTATTTTACCACAGAATTGTGACAAAATCTTCACGCCTTATGGTACAGCGGCAAGCCCAGTGTGACCACTGTGCCGCGGCCCAGCGTGCTCTTGATGTCCATGGTGCCGTCCAGTGCAGTCATGATGGAATCCACCAGCGCAAGGCCGATGCCGCTGCCCCGCACCGAATTGCTGCCCTTGTAGAACTTGGTCTTGACATTCTCAAGGTCTTCCGGCGGGATGCCGCGGCCCTGATCGATGATCTCCGCAAAAGCCTTGTATTCGCCCGCCCACAGCTTGACCGTGATGCGCCCGCCGGGGGCCGAGTACTTGATGGCGTTGTCCATGATGTTGATGAACACCTGCCGCAGACGGTCCGGGTCGGCATAGACCGGGATCATCTCCTCCGGCTCGGTGTAGCTGAGCACAAGGCCCTCGCGCTGGATGCGTGCTTCACAGAACAGCACCGCATCGGTCAGCTCTGCCACAAGGTCCAGCGGGCGGCAGTCCATACGGATGCGGCCGTTCTGCAGACGGCTGAAATCCAGCAGCTCTTCCACCATGTTGTACAGGCGGCCCGTCTCATTGTTGATGATCTCAAGGCCCTTGCGGTAGTTCTCGTCTGCCGGGTCGTCCAGTGTGCGCAGGGTCTCCACCCAGCCCCGGATGGAGGTGAGCGGCGTGCGCAGCTCGTGAGAGACGGAACTGATGAACTCGTTCTTCATCTTCTCGGTCTCTTCCAGCCCTTCGGCCATCTGGTTGATGGTGCCGCGCAGGCGGTCCACCTCGTCGTGTTCGTTGCCGGTGACCGGCAGGCGCACATCCAGCTCACCCCGGGCGATGCTGGCTGCGGTGCGCTCCACCTGTCCCAGCGGCACCACGATGCTGCGGATGAAGTACAGGCCGGACATCACGGTGAAAGCAAGGATCACCGCCGCGATCACAACACTTACCGCGAGGGCGTTCTTGATCTGCGCTCCCACAAGGGTCAGGCTGGTGACAAGACGCATCGCCGCCACATCCTCGGCGGCATAGGGCACCAGATAGCAGGCCGCCATCACCAGCTCGCCGGACTGGGTGCGGTAGACCGCCACACCAAGGCCATCAGAAGCCTCCTGCGCCTGCTCAAAGTCGATGCCGGTCACAATGCCGTCCGCATTTGTGCCGCTGGAGGACGCAATGACCCCGCCATAGCTGTCCAGCAGCATGAACTCGTATTTGTCCTTATCGGCAAACTGCTCCACCATGCGGCGCAGGGCCACGCTGCGGGTAGCCGCCGTGCTCTGCACCGTATCGCCGGTGTACATTTTCAGCTGGCCGGACACCGAAGAGAACCGCCGGTACATGGTCTGCTGCACGCTGTTATAATAGCTGCGTGTGTAGTTGTACAGGAACATGGTTTCGGCCAGCAGCACCAGCAGCACGGTGATGAGCAGGTTGCCCCGCAGCCACCGGCGGGTGATCCCGCTTCTCATTCTTCCCATCTGTAACCGTAGCCCCACACAGTAAGGATATGGGTGGGATGGCTGGGTTCATCCTCCACCTTCATGCGCAGACGGCGGATGTTCACATCCACGATCTTCACGTCACCAAAATAGTTCTCGCCCCAGACACCCTTCAAGATCTTCTCGCGCACCAGCGCAATGCCGGGGTTGCGGAAGAACAGCTCCATGATCTGGAATTCCACCTGCGTCAGCTCAATAGGCTGGCCTGCCTTGAGCAGCACGCGGCGGTTCTCGTCCAGCACAAATTCGCCGCTGGTGAGCATCCCCAGCGGGTTTTCCTTTTCTTTTTCGTCCCCGCCTGCAGTACGGCCGACGCGGCGGCACAGCGCTTTCACACGGGCCAGCAGTTCGCTTACGCTGAAAGGCTTGGTCATATAGTCATCGGCACCAATAGAAAGGCCGCGGATCTTGTCCTGCTCCTGTCCCTTGGCGCTGAGGATGATAATGCCGATCTTCTGATCGGTGCGGCGGATGGTCTCGCACAGGGAGAAGCCGTTCATGCCCGGCAGCATCACATCCAGAATGGCCGCATCGCAGCCCGGCTTCTTCTCCAGCAGCGGCAGAGCCGCCTCGGCGCTTTCGGCCTCCACAGCCTCCATGCCCGCAAGGCGCAGGTTCAGCGCGATCATCTCGCGGATGTTGGCTTCATCTTCAACGACAAGCACTCGTACCATGAACTGTTCCTCCGTTCTTTAGTTGAGCAGATACAGCGCCTTGGACAGGCGGTAATTTTTATCACGGATCTCCACATCCGGGGCAAGCTTCGCCTGCATCTGGCGGGATGCCACGATGCCAAGGCGGGTCCAGCCCTTCAGGCTGGAGGTGGTGCGCACCAGACGCAGGGTCATTACCAGCTGGTCTTCGTCCACCGTGCGCAGCTCCACTGCACCATCATATTGTTCGCTGTCGGTCAGTTTGAGGTTGCCCTCCCACTCCATGGGCAGCTCGATATAGCAGTTGGTCTCTTCGTCCAGCAGCCCGAAGCTTTTTTCCGGGTGCGGGCTGGTATAGTCCATCCACACGATAAAATCCATGCGGCGGCTCTGGCTCATGTTCAGCAGGCCCGCTTCGTCCGGCTGGGTGGGGATCTCCACGATGCCGTCGCCGTCCAGATCCTGACTGACCAGACTGGGCACATTGCGCAGGGATGCGGTGTAAAGCTTTTCGGTGCTGATCTGATCGGCAGGCACCATCTGCTGCGTGTCCTCGTCAAAACGCAGCAGCACGCTGGCCAGATTGTTGCCGGAAATGCCGGTCCAGCCATCCAGCACCAGATAATGCCTGCCGTCCGCACCCACACCCGCCGCCACCGAGGCGCAGCCGGCGAACCGATTGGCGGAAAGGCCCATAACAGCCACCTGCTGGAAGCTGCCCTCTTTATCCACGGTCAGCAGTTCGATCTGCACGCCGCCGTCCTCCAGCGTAGACATCAGGATCAGGTCCTGATTGCCGCCGCCGGTGATATCCTCCACCAGATACTGCTGGTACTGCTGCTCCAGGATCGTGGAAAGCACGCCGTCGGTGTAGGAATACACAGCCAGATAATGGTCGCCCTGTGCCGCTGTATAACCCACCACCAGTTGGGTGGCATCGCCGGGCTGCAGCTGGGCCAGCCCCACCGACTCTACCGTGTCCGCAAGGCCCTCTACGTTCTGGCGCACATGCCAGATGTCGGCATCATCCTTCTGCAGGATGGCAATGCACACGTTGGAGCTTTGGGCGGTGGTGTAAAGCACGGCGGCATCCTGCCTGCCGTCACCGTCCAGATCCTGCAGCAGGAAAGGCGAAAGCAGGTCGCCCTGCATGGGATATTTGAGCTGTGCGCTCTCCCCCAGCCAGTCGTTCAGGGCAGTCTGCACATCGCCGTAATCGCCGGAAAGCTTGGGCGCACGCAGAAGCTCTTCCACCTGCACCTGTTCACCGGGCATGCTGCAGCCTGCCAGAAGCAGGCACAGCAGCACGCAAGCCAACCACCGGCCAAAATGATTCGGATGTTTCAACCGCTGCGCCTCCTCTGTGTGGAAAACTTGTCCGGCCAAAGGCCGAAAACATGCTATTGTCAGTATACCACGGGCCGGGCGCAATTCCAACACCCGAAAACGAGAAAAGGGGCTGCCGCACCACATTTGGTGCAGCAGCCCCTTCGGGGTCCTGATTTTTATTCTTCGGTCTTGTCAAACAAGCCTTTTTCTTTTGCGGCGTTCCAAGTCAGGCAGACCCGCAGCTTGCTGACCGGGAAGTACGGGTTGAATTTATTGTTGTCCGCATCATCCTTCATCAGATCCTGCTCCACTGCCCAGCGGGCGGCCTTTTGTGCATCGGTATCGCCCTCGTCGATGTCGCTGTAGAGGGCGGTGCTTACAGGCTCCGGCTTGCCGGCGTGCTCCCACAGCAGCTCGGCCAGCTCGATGCGGTTGGAGGGCATGGGGATGCCGGGCATATTGATGACGCGGTAGATGCCGGTGCCGGCTTCATAGATAATCGCACCTGCGGCAGCACCGATCACCACAGCAGAGATCGCGCCCTGAATGTTGCCGGTATCGCTGGGTCCAACCGGGTCGGGGCCATCCGGGCCAATGGGGTCATCCGCGAAGGTTGCCGCCACCTCTACATTAGCATCCGGCATGGTAAAGGTCACCTTGGTGGGGTCGTTCTCGTCCGGGGTCGTCAGGAAGGTGTCTGCTTTCTGTTCCTCACCGCCTACCTTCACCGTCCAGCTGATGAAGTGCTGTCCCTCCGGTGCAGTGGCTGTCAGGTGCACAATTTTATTCTTTGGCACGGGCACAGTGCTGCCGCTCGGTACGGACGCATCGCTGCCTTCAATGGTCGCCGTCACATGGTCGCCGACCCTCAGAGTGGGGTTCAGAGTGGGGTTGCTCGCAAAGTTTGCCGTCACTTCCACATTCTTACTCGGCATCGTAAAGGTCGCCTTGGTGGGGTCGTTCTTGTCCGGGGTCAGGAAGGTGTCTGCTTTCTGTTCCTCACCGCCTACCTTCACCGTCCAGCCGGTGAAGTGCTGTCCCTCCGGCGCAATGGCTGTCAGGTGCACGGTTTCACCCACCGGCACAGTGCTGCCGCTCGGTACGGACGCATCGCTGCCTTCAATGTTCGCAGTCACATGATCGCCGATGTTCAGCGTGGGATTCCCCTCAAAGTTTGCCTTTATTTCCACGTTCTCAGCCGGCATGACAAAGCTCACTTTGGCGGGGTCGTCCGCGTCCGGGGTCAGGAAGGTGTCCGTGTCTTGCTCAACACCATTCACCTTCACCGTCCAGTCGATAAAGCGCTCGTTGGCTTCCGGCTTCCTGCGCGTTGCTGTTACAGTATCGCCCTTAGCAGCTTCGGTCTTATCCACAGTGCAGTTTACAGCTTTGATGTTATACGGAATATTGCTATAATACGGTTCCGCCTTAACATTATAGGCGGGCATGGTCAGGGTCAGGGTCGCGGTGGTGGCGATGCCATTCTTCAACAGCTTGGCAAGTTCTGTTTCGTCCGTGATTTCACTCTCAGTATCACTTACATTATACAGCTTCCAGCCTGCAAATGTCTTTCCTTCGGGAGCATTTCCGGCAGTCAAAATCACTTCAGTGCCTGCGGCCACAGGAGCCTTCAGTTCTTCAGCTTCGCTCTCAAGCTTTGCAGTGGCATTGACTGTGGTCACAGTGTACAGCGGACGCACATAACCGCATGTATTGCAGTTATTGTCTTTTGCATTGTCGTAAACATGGGGGGCTTCTGCCTTCTGCGCATCCGTCAGACCCGAGCAGCCCTCTAACGCACATGTTCTCCAGTGTTTGGTATCGTCATGTTGCCACTGATATTTATGCCCATTAACTTTTAATATAACAGACATCCATTTCTGTCTATAATAATTGCTCCCTGTATTATATTCATACCGCACCTCATGGCTATTCACGTTCAGAGTGTTTTCGTCCCTAGTACCACCTTTCCAATTGGTGGTTTTACTTGCGTCAAAACCTTCAGGTAAACTAGTCAAATCAAATGTGCCATCTTCGTTCACATCAATTGCATAAGACTGAGAAGCAACATCGAAATTCCAGATTCGCCCTTTGCCATGAAGATCCAGTGAGGTAAGCTGGTTGCGCTGCAAATACAACATCATCCCTAATCTGTTAACAGAACTACCAATCACCAGTCTTCTCAACTTGTTATTTTTGCAATTCAATCGTTGCAAATACTTGTTTTTGCTCACATCCAGTTCTGTTAAATTGTTGTCGGGGCAAAACAGCCCCTCCAGCTGACTATCACCCAGATTCAGTTTCTCCATGCCATTATTATCGCACTCCAGAGTGTCTAACCACACATTATGGCTCACGTCCAGCGTCGTCAGTTGATTGTAGGAACATTTCAGCTCTTTCAGATGCTTATTATTCTCCAGGTTTAATTCTTTTAGCTTATTGTCATTACAATACAGCTTCCTTAGATTTGCAAAGTATGCAATGCCTGTAAGATCCGTACAATTTGTATTGGTTATACTGATCTTCGTTACTGCATCTCTTTCTGCCTTACTGAGTTTGCCATCTTTCTTACCAGATGTCGTATCTACTGTATCAATCTTGTCGTTAACATACTGCTGGAAAACCGGATCCGGGAAATTCGTATTATTGATTTCAACAAACTCGGAACCCACAGGATCCGCCTGCGCACTCGCGCCATTTTCCTGTTCTTCCGCCCCCGGCTCCGCCGCAAACGCGCCCACCGGCAGAACCGACAGCATCATGCACACCGCAAGTGCTGCACTGAGAAGTCTCGTACTCTTTTTTCTCATGTTCTCTTCCTCTTTTCGTTTGTTATTTTGCAGGCACCCACCCCAAAAGGCACCGTCTGCCCTTCAAGTTTACCCCCCCATACAACATATCAAGAGGCATTTTAGCAGAAAATAGGTTCGAGTTTTTAGTGGAATTGTGAAAATGTTTACGGCTTGGCCCGCTATTCCCGGGAACATTCAGAAGCAATGAAAATGCCACGCAAAAAAAAAGCCCTCTCCCATTGCTGGGAAAGGGCTTTTGAACACTGTATCAAACAGTCAGAGCAGATCAGACGAGCTCCAGAACTGCCATCTCAGCTGCGTCGCCGCGGCGAGCGCCGATCTTGATGATGCGGGTGTAGCCGCCGTTGCGGT
>OLPG01003022.1_pt1 | contig 10955 bp, 9 predicted proteins | sample 1672311 | NCBI WGS metagenome assembly OLPG01 (sample SAMEA3136670, study PRJEB25190) | human gut metagenome | biome: human gut; feature: human-associated habitat; material: faeces | place: Austria | collected 2013
TCGTCACCGCTACCCAGATGCTGGACAGCATGATCGTGAACCCCCGCCCCACCCGTGCCGAGATCTCCGACGTGGCAAATGCCATCTATGACGGCACCTCTGCCATCATGCTTTCCGGCGAGACTGCTGCCGGTGCTTATCCGGTGGATGCTCTCAAGACCATGTCTGCCATTGCTGAGCGCACCGAGCAGGAGAACCACGCCCGCTTTGTTCCCCTCGCCGAGAACACCGGCAAGATCAGTGTGAGCGATGCAACTGCACACGCTGCCTGCCTGACCGCCAAGGACGTGAACGCCGCCGCCATCGTCACCGTGTCCGAGTCCGGCAACACCGCCCGTCTGCTGAGCAAGTACCGCCCGGAGCAGCCCATCATCGCCTGCGTGATGAAGGAGCAGGTGCAGCGTCAGCTGGCCCTGAGCTGGGGCATCACCCCGCTGATGATGCCTCTGGCACACAGCACCGATGAGCTGATCGAGATGTCCACCTCTCTGGCCAAGGAGAACGGCTACCTGCACAACGGTGAGCTGGCCGTTGTGACCGCAGGCGTGCCTGTGGGCGTGTCCGGCACCACCAACATGATCAAGATCCACATGGTGGGCAACTGTCTGGCTACCGGTGTGGGCGTTGGCCGCGAGAATGCCGACGTGACCAGCGCCACCGGCAAGGCCTGCGTCTGCCGCACGCTGGAAGAGGTGCGTGCAAAGTTCAAGCCCGGCATGGTTCTGGTGGTGCCCTCCACCAGCAACGAAATGCTGAGTTACGTGCGTGATGCCGCCGCTCTGGTGGTGGAAGAGCCGGGCCTGAACAGCCATGCCGCCATTGCCGGCAAGGCCCTGCTCAAGCCTACCGTTGTGGGTGCCGCCGGTGCTACCAGCCACATCCGTGACGGTCTGATGATCGCTGTGGACTGCGCTCACGGCAGCGTGCAGCGCCTGCAGGCATAAGCCAAAGGAGAAGATCATGGAACGCATTGCAAGCTTCTGTGTTGACCATACCAAACTGGACCGCGGCATGTATCTGAGCCGTCAGGACGGCGATGTTCTCACATGGGACATCCGCATGAAAAGGCCCAATCACGGCGATTACCTGTCCACCGGTGCCGCCCACACGCTGGAGCATCTGTTTGCCACCTATGCGCGCAACAGCGCCTTTCAGGACAGCGTGATCTACGTTGGCCCCATGGGCTGCCGCACCGGCTTCTATCTGCTCACCCGCGGCCTGACTCCCGCCGAGGCACTGGAGCTGACGGTGGAATCCTTCCGCTTCATGGCTGGCTTTGAGGGCGCTGTGCCCGGGGCCAGCGAAGTGGAGTGCGGCAACTACCGCGATATGGATCTGCCCGCTGCCAAAGCCGAAGCCGCTGCCATGCTGCCGGTGCTGGAAGCACTGACCGGCGACGAGCTGCATTACTAAGCTATCTTCACCCTTCAAATTCATCATCATAAAAAAGCGCTCTCCCACCGGGTTTCCGTTGGGAGAGCGCTTTCGTTTTATTCGGTTTTTAAAGGCTATCCAGTGCCTGCCGTGCAGCACGGATGTTTTCTTTACCCGTCTGCCATACCTCAAACTCTGAAAAGCCCGGCAGTCCCATGGGCACACCCTCGCGGCGGAAGGTCATGCAGCTTTGCAGCACCTGCTTGCCGGAAAGGTGGAACGCATGTGCCCCGGTCTGTGCGGCCAGTGCCGGGATGTTTTGTGCCGTGACACCGGCACCTACCAGAATTTCCACGCTGTCCCCTGCCCGCTCCACCAGTCGGCCGAGAAGCTCCGCTCCCTCTGGGGCACTCGCCGCCTGCCCGCTGGTGAGGATGGTACAAAGGCCCATGCTCCGGACCGTTTCCAGTGCCGCAAAGGGGTCGGCGCTGACATCAAAGGCACGGTGCAGGGTACACGCCACCGGACGGCCTGCCTTTTCCGCTGCCCTGCGCGCCGCCGCATAAATGGGCCGCATGGCCTCCGCATCCAGCTGCCCTTCCGGGGTCAGCACACCGGTCACGATACCATCCGCCCCGGCCTCCACCAGCTCTGCGGCCAGCTGTTCCATCTGGGCAAGCTCGTAGCTGTCGTAACAGAAATCTCCGAACCGGGGCCGCAGCAGAGCACGCACCGGCAGGCCGGTCTCCGCCTTGACCTGACGCACCAGCGCAAGGCTGGGCGTTGTACCGCCCACGATCAGGTCGGCACACAGTTCCAGCCTGCTGGCACCGCCGCGCTTTGCTGCCAGTGCACTGGCAGTGCTGTCCACACATACTTCCAGAACAGAACGCATTTCAATTCCTCCCTTTTTGCCGGGCTTTGAACCCGGCATTCTGGTTTATTCTACCACGTTTTTCCGTTTTATAAAACCCTGTGGCAGCAAAAAAGCTGCGGCCCGGGTCTTATCCCTGCCGCAGCCTTTGTTGTTTTTTCAGATCAGACCCAGCGCCTTGAACTCCTTTGCAATGCCGTCCTCGTATACCGAGGGAGCAATGCGGTCGCACCGCTTTTTCAGGTTTTCGGAGCCATTGGCCATGCACACACTGATGCCGACAACATCGGTCATCTGCAGGTCATTATCGCTGTCACCAAAGCCGATGGTATCTGCCAGCGTGCAGCCCAGATGGTCACAGATGGCCTTGATGCCGGTGCCCTTATTAAATTTGCGGTTGATGAGCTCACCATTCACAAAGCCATCTGTCAGGCGGTCCAGCTTGCTTTCGCAGAACACGAACTGGTCGGCATAGAGCTGCTTTGCCTCGGCAAGGTCGCTCTCGTGGTCGGCAATGAACACGATCTTATACAGCGGTTCCCCTTTGTAATCGGAAAGCGGCAGGATGGACATGCCCTCTTCCATGGCTTTGCGCCAGCGCTCTGCTTCGCTGTTCAGCGGTGCATCGTTCTTTTTGTGGATAAATTTCCACCTCTCAGCCATCTTGCTTCCGCCAAAGGTGGCATCCCGGGCTTCCAGCGTGCACTCCACGCCATTGCGCTCCAGCGCCGCGCGCACGCCTTCAGCCTGCTGCGGCTCCATGGGGATATCCACCAGAGTCTTGCCATCGCACAGCACATAGCCGCCGGCGCTGCACACTGCGCCCGCAAAGCAGTCGTGCCGCAACAGCGGTTCGGTCATGCGGTGGTTGCGGCCGGTGCACAAAAACAGCTTGTGTCCGTTTGCTCTGGCGCGATCCAGTGCAGCCAGAGTGCTTTCCGGGATGAGCATATCACCCGGCGGCAGCAGCGTGCCGTCAATATCCAGAAAAATCAGCTTACGACCCATACTTTTATCCTTTATCATCAAAGGGAGCCTCGCTCCACGATCTGATAGCCCAGCGTCACCTGACGCACAGGCCCGCTGCTCCCATTTTCTTCCAGCATCTGCAGCAGGATCCGGGCAGCCTCCTGCCCCACCTGCTTCTGGTAAAAGCGCACCGTGGCCAGCCCCGGTTCCATCATGCTGCCAGCCCAGCTGTCGCCAACGCCTGCAAGACCCACATCCTGCCCCACATGCCGTCCTGCTTCCCGCAGGGCACGCATGGCACCAAAGGCCACCGTGTCAGTCACGCAGACCACACCGTCCAGATCCGGGCAGCGCACCAGCAGTTCCTGCATACAGCGCTGGCCCTCCTCCATGGTAAAGGCGTTGCAGCAGATGCGGGGCATCTGTTCGCCGTTCAGTCCGGCAGCGTTCAGCGCATCCTGCACGCCCTCACGGCGCTGCACGCCGGTGGCATCGTCCCGCTCTGTACCGCCAATATAAACGATCCTTCTGCGGCCATGATCCAGCATCCGCTGGGCAAGTTCCCGGGCTGCAGTGCGGTCGTCGTTGTACACGCAGGCCACATCCTGAAAACGCTGGCCTGTTACCACCACCGGCACACGGCAGTTTTTCAGCGCCTGCGCCAGCTGAGGAGTATAATAGCTGCCCAGCAGGATGATGCCCGCCACGTGGTTGCGCTGCATGGCAGTCAGATAGCCCAATTCCCGCTGGGCGTCCAGCTCGGTGTTTCCCAGCAGCATCAGATAGCTCTTTGCATCCAGCTCACTGGCAATGCCTGCCGTGATCTGCCCCACCGACTGGGAACCGATGCTGGGAGCGATCACCCCCACCTGATTCACTTTTCCGGTGCGCAGAGTCTGGGCGGCGGTATCCGGGCGGTAGCCGGTCTTTTCCACTACCTCGTGGATAACAGCCCTCTTCTGTTCGCTCAGGGGGCCTCCGTTCAGGTAGCGGCTGACCGCCGCACTGGATACACCCGCCATTTTTGCAATATCACTGATGGTCATTTGCAGTACTTCTCTCTTTTGGGATGCATTGTTATGTGTAAACGTTTTCATGCTTATTATAAACCGCTTTCACCCATCCCGCAAGATGCGCTTTTCCCGGTTTATTCCGAACGCATTTTTGTTTTTCTGGCAACTGTGTACAAAAGACGGCTTTTTTCTGAGAAGCAGGGCATTACAGGCGGTCAGGCTGCACCCATGCTCCATGCACGCACGGCAAGCCCCAGCAGCAGGACCACCAGCAGAACGATGAACACGGTTTTATTGCCAGTTCTTCTCTGTTTCTTTTTGCGGCCTGCCGTGCTGCGGCTTTTGGCCGAGCTGCTGCGCGCTGTGGTGCTTCTGCTGCCGGAGGAACGGCTGCCGGCCGTTTTGCGGCTCTGGGTGCTGCGGTTCTGGCCCTGCTTTGTGCTCTGGCGGGCTGGCTCGTGCGCAGCCGTTTTTTCTTCCGGCGCACGGCTGGATGCGATCGGCTCCTTTGCGCCACAGCGTGCCAGATAATTTTCTGCATCGCGGTAATAGCGGGCAAGTTCATTCTCGCGGAAAGCCGTGCCCACATAGCCGTCTTCCAAGCTCTCCACCGCCTCGTTGAACAGGATCGCCGCCTGAGCGGCATCGGTGTGATCGGTGGCGTGGGCGGCTTCGTTGCGGGCGGTGCGCACAGCATTGCAGGCGCGGCGGGCCGCACCCGGATCGCTGGTATTGCCCAGCAGGTCCAGCGGTTTGGCGGCATCCTTTTCCGGGTCCAGCAGAACCCGCATACAAATGGTGGTATCCAGTTGCTGCCAGCTGTTTTTGCCGGAAAGATCCGGCATACGGTCGTAGTAGTCCGGGCTTTCCTGCTGGCGCTGTGCAACGTGATCCAGCAGTGCACCCAAGCTGTGCGCACCGGGTTTGTGCTCCCAGTGCCAGCGCAGCAGGCGGCGGCTGATCTCATCGCAGGCAGTCTTGATCTCAAAGGCAGCCTGTAAGGCTTCTTCCGGCATAATGGTTCTCCCTTCTTCTGGCATACAAAAAAGCGGAGAAGGCATACCGCCCTCTCCGCTGCTGTTTGTGTTACAGCACGAACTGGTAATACACGAAGCCGCACAGTGCCACTGCTGCACAGACAATGGCAGTGATGGGCGGCACCCAGCGGATCAGCGCTTCGGCCACGCTGTCGCGCTCGTCCTCGTATTCTTCCTCGTCGTCATAGGCAGGCTCCGGCTGCTGAGATATCGGCTGTGCACGGCGGGCTGCAGCAGGCATCACACGGGTGCCTTCGTCCGCAGCTGCATGAGATGCCCTGCCCGGGAACTGTGTCCGCATTCCGGCATCCAGCACACGGGTCTGCTCTGCAGCAGGTTCTTCCGGCTGTGGTTCTGCTTCACGGCACGGTGCACCCATGATCCGGGTCGGCTCCTCCTGCACGGGCGCTGCGCCCATAATGCGGGTAGGCTCTTCGGCCTGCGGGGCAAGAGGCGTTTCCAGTTCCGGCTCGGTCTGGGCAGGCTGTTCCGGCTGCAGCAGGGTGTTCAGCGCGTTCTGCAGCAGGATGCGGTCGCAGCCGCACTCCGAGCAGTACACGGTATCCTCCTCCTTCGGGTGGAAGGCACCGCAGGCGCAGTACCAGCCATTTTCAAACACCTGCGGCTGATACTTCAGCTCCGGGCGGTTCATGCGGGTCTCCAGCGCCTTTTCCAGCTCAGCAGACAGGCGCTTGGGGGCAGGCAGGCGCACGCGCTTGATGCCGTCCAGATGCACCACCCGCTTGCCGTTGTACACGTTGCACAGCGAAACATCCACGCTGGTGATGGCCTTTGCGGTAACGAACACCGCATCGTCCATGCCAAACAGTTCGCCGGGCTTTACTTCCAAGTCACGGTACTCGAACCGGTCCTCGCACAGGATCACGCCGTCCACGCCCTTGCACTTGAAGTGGATCTCCAGCGCGGTCAGGGTCACCTTGGAAATATTCTTGAAGGTCAGGCAGACCGCGTGCTCCCCGCTGACATCACCCTTGAGCAGCTCCACGCAGACGAACTGCACCGGGCTGCCGGGGGTGTAATAGTTTGCGCGGGTCCGTGCGACCGGGTTAAAATTTTCCTCCACGACACTCGCTCCTTTCCATTTGGATCAAATCAGTTCTGCGGGTCCTGTGCATCCGGCGTTTCCGGTGCAGCGGTCTCCGGCAGCGGCTGGGCCGTTTCGGCCTGTTCGGCAGGCTCAGCGGTCTCTGCAGATTCAGCAGTTTCGGCCTGCTGAGCGGTCTCTGCAGAGGCAGTCTGCACGGTCTGAGCAGGCTGTTCCGGCTTCGGTTCATCGCCTTCACGCGGGGGCAGTGTGCCGCCCGCCATAATGGTGTTGAACTCCTGCTCGTTGAGCTTCTCGCGTTCCATCAGGGCCTGTGCCAGCGCGTGCAGCTGATCGATGTGCTCGGTCAGGGTGCGGCGGCAGGTCTCGTAGGCTTCATCGATGATATCCCGCATCTCGCCGTCGATCTCGGCAGCGGTGGTCTCGCTGTAGCCCTTGCCCTGACCCAGATCGCGGCCCAGGAAGGTTTCCTCCTGCGAGGTACCGTACACCACAGGGCCAAGCCGCTCCGAGAAGCCGTACTTGGTGATCATCTGGCGGGCAATGTTGGTGGCCTGCTGCAGATCATTGGAAGCACCGGTGGAGATATCCTCCAGGATCAGCTGTTCGGCCACGCGGCCGCCCAGACTGGAAACGATATCCTCGAACATTTCGCCCTTTGTCACGTAGCTGCGGTCTTTCTCGGGCAGGTACATGGTGTAGCCGCCAGCCTGACCACGCGGGATAATGGTGATCTCGTGCACACGGGGGTGATGCTTGCAGTAGAAGCCCGCCACAGCGTGGCCTGCCTCGTGGTAAGCAGTCAGCTTCTTTTCCTCCGGGGTCACAACGCGGCTCTTCTTCTCCGGGCCAGCCATCACCTTCATGGAAGCTTCCTCGATATCCTCCATGGTAATGGCCTTGCGGTTGCGGCGTGCAGCCAGCAGGGCCGCTTCGTTGACAAGGTTCTCAAGGTCTGCGCCTGCAAAGCCTGCGGTGCGCTGTGCAATGACCCTGAGAGAGACATCCGGGGCCAGCGGCTTCTTTTTGGTGTGGACCTTGAGGATCTCCTCACGGCCCTTGACATCCGGCAGGCCCACATAGACCTGACGGTCAAAGCGGCCCGGCCGCAGCAGGGCCTTATCCAGAATGTCGGCACGGTTGGTGGCCGCCATGACGATGATGCCGTCGTTGGCCTCAAAGCCGTCCATTTCCACCAGCAGCTGGTTCAGGGTCTGCTCGCGTTCATCGTGGCCGCCGCCCAGACCGGCACCGCGCTGACGGCCCACAGCATCGATCTCATCAATGAAGATGATGCAGGGCATGGACTTCTTTGCCTTATCGAACAGGTCACGCACGCGGGATGCACCCACGCCGACGTACATTTCCACAAAGTCAGAGCCGGAAATGGAATAGAAAGGCACACCGGCCTCGCCTGCGCAGGCGCGGGCCAGCAGGGTCTTGCCGGTGCCCGGAGGGCCTACCAGCAGCACGCCGTGGGGAATGCGTGCGCCCAGAGTGTTGAACTTCTCCGGGCTTTTCAGGAACTCCACGACCTCTTTCAGCTCTTCCTTTTCCTCGTCCTCACCGGCAACATCGGCAAAGGTGGCTGTCTTTTGGTTCTCGTGCTCGTCCTTCACCTTGGCTTTGCCAACGTTCATGATTCCGCCGCCGCCAGCACCGCCGCGCATCATGGAGAACAGCAGGAAGCCGGTGCAGCCCAGCATTGCCAGATAGAACAGGATTTCCATCCATGGGATGTTTTCCTTGACAGGGGTATAATCGTACACCATGGGAGCATCCGGGTTTGCTTCGTCATAGGCGGCAATGTAGTCGCCCACATACTTGACGAACATGGATGCATAGGGCAGCTTGTAGCGCACAGTCACAGTGCCGTCGCTGTTCTTCTGCGCAGCAGTATCCTCATCCGAGGAGGACAGCATACCGCTCAGCAGTCCGCCGGTGGCCTGCGTGGTGCTCTGGGACGTGGTATCGGGCAGGGGCAGGTTATTTTTGCCGCCTTCCTTGAGGTTCATGGTGATGACACCGGTGTTCAGGTCCAGCGAGAACTGCGTGACCTGCAGGCTTTCAAAATAATGCACCACCGTGGAATATTCCATGGAAGAGCTGCTGGCAGCGCCGGTGCCGCCCAGCACCGACCAGACCATCAGCACCGCTGCCAGCGCCAGAGCAAGGATCAGCGGATTGAAACGGGGTCTTTTGGATTGCAAAAAAATCAACTCCAGTTCTTGGATGAATTATAGTGTGAGAAATCACTTCTCGTAGACTTCAGGCTTGAGCACACCCACATAAGGCAGGTTGCGGTATTTTTCATCGTAGTCCAGACCGTAGCCCACCACGAACTCGTCCGGCACCTGGAAGCCCTCGTAGTCGGGCTGGATATCGGCCTTGCGGCGGCTGGGCTTGTCCAGAATGGTGCAGATCTTTACCGAGTTGGGGTTGCGCATCTTGAGCATGGGCACCAGATTCGAGAGGGTGACGCCGGTATCCAGAATATCCTCCACGATCAGCACATCCTTGCCGGACAGATCACCGTCCAGATCCTTGATGATCTTTACAAGGCCGCTGGTAACAGTGTTGCTGCCACCGTAGCTGGACACCACCATAAAATCGATGCTGCAGGGAATGCTCACCGCACGCATCAGGTCGGCCATAAACACCACCGAGCCCTTGAGGATGGACACCAGAACAAGGTTCTTGCCCTCGTAATCCTTGCTGATCTGGGCACCCAGCTCAGCAACCTTTGCCTTTAACTCTTCTTCACTGACCAGAACAGTCTTGATATCATCATGCATACTCATGTTATTTCCTCCCTATGTTCCATTTCCATCTGCAGCACCTGCGCAGTGTCTGCATCCGGGGCAAGGCCCTCGGCAAAGCCCGCACCGCAGACCCACAGTACTTCGCTGCCCGCCGCCAGCAGTGGCAGCTGATCGCGCTGGCTGGCCGGGATGCCCGTTTCGTTCATCCACTTGCGCAGCCGGTTGTGTACACTTCGCCCCGCCGGGCGGTAGACATCTCCCGGCTGGCGGGTGCGCAGGACAAGACCAGCATACAACGTAGTTATTCTAGCATAATCCGCCTGATTTTTTAAGTCTTTTTTATGAACGACTTGTATTTTTTCTTCAAAATCAGCCGTAAAAAGCCCTGCAGTCACCTTCCAGCCGCCCGCAAGGCAGTATTCTGCCTGTTTTTCCGGCTGAAAGGGCTGGCTTTCCGGCCGTTTGTCTTCCTGCTGCCGGGGCCGTTCCGGCACAATCTCCTGCCAGAAGCATCCGTCTCCGGCACAAAAGCGCACCCGGTCAGTCAGCTGTACCGCACCGCTGCCGCGCCGCACAAGGCCGCACAGCAGCTGCACATATTTTTCCTCTGCGTCACGCACGGGAGCCGTCAGCGAATGCATGGCTGCTTCCAAAATAAGCGCATCCGTAGCGGAAAGCGGGCCCAGCCGCCACACCGTGCAGGCTTCCGGGCTTTTGATGGCAGCCTGTGCCGCATCCAGACGTGCAGCAGAAAGCAGTTCTTCGGCCTTCCGGGCAAAATAGGCATCCGCGCGGGCTGCCTTCTCGCAGAAGCGGGCAAGGTTTTCCGCCGCTGCGCCGTTGGTGCTTTGCAGCGCAGGCAGCGCCGCACGGCGCACCCGGTTGCGGGCATAGGCATCGGTCGCGTTCGTCTCATCTGTGACCCATGCCTGCCCGGCTGCGCGGCAGAAACTTTCGGTATCCTGCCGGGTAAGGGCCAGCAATGGCCGCAGGTAGCACCCGCGCTTTGGCCGGATGCCTGCCGCACCGTGCAGCCCCGTGCCCCGGGCCAGCCGCAGCAGCAGGGTCTCAGCCTGATCATTTGCAGTATGGGCCGTTGCAACGACATCTATCCCCTCCCCGCACAAACGCGCAAAGCAGGCATAGCGCAGGCGGCGCGCCCAGTCCTCCCCGGCATGTTCCGACGGCAGGCCCACTTCGTCGGCCATCTCTGCAGCATGGAACACCCGCAGCGGCACACCCAGCCGGGCGCATTCCGCCCGCACAAAGGCTTCGTCCCGGTCAGCGCTCTCACCGCGCAGGCTGTGGTTCACATGGCAGGCCGAAAGCACAAACCCGAATTCCGGCTGCAGGGCCAGCAGGATGCGCAGCAGTGCCATGCTGTCTGCCCCGCCGGACACTGCCGCAGCCAAGTGCAGCGGCTCGCCCGGACAAAGCAGCTTTTCTCGCAGAACAAACATGCGCACATGCGCCAGAATTTTTTCATTGTTCATCAGCGTTTAAAGTCCACATCCATAAAGCGGGTGTGGGCACCATCCCAGCCCAGCGGCACCGTGCTGGTCTCGCCGTGACGGTTCTTCGCCACGATGCACTCTGCCGTATCGGCATCCACCTCAGCGCCGTCCGGGTTCTGGCTGGCATAGTAGGAATCGCGGTACAGGAACAGAACGCAGTCGGCATCCTGCTCGATAGAACCAGAATCGCGCAGGTCGGAAAGCTGGGGCCGGTGGCTGGAATTGTTGCCCTGCTTTTCCACCGCACGGGACAGCTGAGAAAGTGCGATGATGGGCACATTCATTTCCTTTGCCATGATCTTGAGGTTTCGGGTGATGGAGCTGATCTCCTGCACGCGGTTCTCGC
>OLPG01003028.1_pt1 | contig 10943 bp, 9 predicted proteins | sample 1672311 | NCBI WGS metagenome assembly OLPG01 (sample SAMEA3136670, study PRJEB25190) | human gut metagenome | biome: human gut; feature: human-associated habitat; material: faeces | place: Austria | collected 2013
ACGATATGATCGAAGCCAACAAGGGCTACTGGCCGGAGCTGCACTGAGCAGCCGGTTTTCCCGCCGCCGCAGGCATTGCCGCCTGCGGCGGCTTTTTTATGCGCATTGACCTTTGCACAGCAAGAGCTTATAATGAGAAAAAACCAGTAAAGCGAAAGGAAGCACACCCATGCAAAACCAAGTCCCTGTATCCCAAAACCGCCCGGTCACCGGGCGCTTTGCGCCCAGCCCCAGCGGACGGCTGCATCTGGGCAATCTGGCGTGCAGCCTGCTGGCATGGCTCAGCGCAAAAAGTCAGGGCGGGCGCATCGTGCTGCGCATCGAGGACCTGGATGCCGAGCGCTGCCCCCGCGTTTACGCCGACTTGCTGGAGCAGGACCTTGCGTGGCTGGGGCTTACATGGGACGAGGGCGGCAGCACCGGCGGCGCACACGCGCCCTATTACCAGAGCGAGTGCGGGGACATCTATACCCAAAGCTACCGCAAGCTGGAGCAGAAGGGGCTGGTGTACCCCTGCTTCTGCTCCCGCTCCCAGCTGCACGCCGCCAGCGCACCCCACACCTCGGACGGCAACGTCATCTACCCGGGTACCTGCCGGGGACTGACGCCGGAAGAGATCGCGGAAAAGCGCAAAAAGAAAGCCCCTGCCTACCGCCTGATGGTGCCGGACGAGGCCATCACCTTTACGGACGGCTGCATGGGCACCCACACCGAAAACCTGCTGCGGGACTGCGGTGATTTCTATCTGCGCCGGGCAGACGGGGTGTTTGCCTATCAGCTGGCGGTGGTGGTGGACGATGCCCGCATGGGCGTTACTGAGGTGGTGCGCGGGGCAGACCTGCTGTCCTCCACGGCGCGGCAGCTGTACCTGTACCGGCTGCTGGGCTTGCAGCCGCCCCGCTTTGCCCACTGCCCGCTGCTGCTGGCAGCGGACGGGCGGCGGCTGTCCAAGCGGGACGGCGACCAGAGCCTTGAAAACCTGCGGGCAAAATACACCGCGTCGGAGATCATCGGTAAGCTTGCCTATGCCTACGGCCTGCAGCCGGAGCCTGCGCCCCGCACCCCGGAAAGCCTTGTGCCGGACTTTGCGTGGACAAAAGTCCCCAAGCAGGATATCTGCCTGCCCGAGGGGCTATTTTAACGATTTTGAATGGCCGCCGCGTGCGCTTTGGCCATGTTCAGCGGAAAAATTATTGTTATAATTTGTGGCTCAGAAACGCCTGCGGGCGTTTCTGAGCCACTTTTTCACAGTTGGGGTCGTAAAGAAAAACGACAGTTTTCTAACTGAACCAGAAAACTTTCCCAAGAGGGGCTCTCGCGTGAAAAAAGGCTTCCAAAAAGTCCGCAGACTTTTTGGAAGCCAAAATAAAAATAATTCTTCCTTGAATTATGCCCAGAGCAGCGCGGAGGGCATTTTAAATCGTCCCACGCTGCCGAAAAAAGAATTTTATGCTCTCCGCACCTGCGGCAGCTGGCTGCGCTCGAGGGCGGTAAAGGCGCTGTCCAGCGCCAGTGCCAGCAGCGCACCCAAGGCTACGTCAATGCAGCTGTGCTGCTTGAGCAGCACGGTGGAGCAGACGATGGAAATGCACAGCACAGCGGCTGCGGGACGCATCCAGCGGCGGCGGGGCGCATCAAAAATGCGGCTGCGGTAGTACGCCAGCAGCAGCGTTACCGAGTTGAACACATGGATGGACGGGCAGACGTTGGTGGCGGTGTCGGTGCGGTACAAAAAGCGCACAGTCTGCGCAAAGATATCGCTGCCCGGCACCCAGTAGGGGCGCAGGTCCAGCGCCGTAGGCAGCACCGCGTAGCAGGCCAGTGCAATGGTCATGCCGGAGAACAGCGGCAGGCACAGCCGCCAGAAGTCCTCCCGCGGGGCCTTCCACAGCAGATAGAACAGGGTGAAGGGGATCCACACAAACCATGCAAAGTAGGGGATCACCGCATATTTGCAGAAGGGGATCAGATCGTCCAGACGGCAGTGCACCAGAATGCTGCGCAGGGGGACGTTTGCCTCCAGAGAGTGAAAAACGGAAAGATAAAATATAGAATACAGCGCCATGAACCCGACCGGGTGGCGCGCAAGCCAGCTGCGTTTCATAGAATAGCCTCCTTTTTGCAGAAGAGCAGAACTCGATAGCATTGAGAAATTATACGCCCGAACGATGAAGATTGCAAGAACGAAAGGTGAAAACTTTGTCAAGTGCTGAAAAAATAATTTGTGAAACCTGTAAAAAAACACCGGCAACCTTCTGTTGATAATACGAATCAGAGGGGCGGTTTCCTGCATCTGAGGCAAAAGATCAAAAAATATTTGTAAAAGGCTGTTGTACAAAACCCTCTCAGGCAGAGCTTTATTGCTGCTGACCAGTAGACGCTGAAAAGCTCCCCCTTCGGTGGGAGCTGGCGCGCAGCGCCTGAGAGGGTTCGTGCCCAAAAGCATCTGCAACAGCGGCTCTGCTATAAAAATAGGACAAAGGAGCGTCCGCAGACATTCCTTTGTCCTGAAATTGAATCGTATCAAATTACACTCTGCTCCAGCCAGCTGCCCCGGCGGAAGCGCAGGTAGAAGCACAGCGAGCGGAACACCCAGTCCAGATACATACCCATCCAGATGCTCAGCAGTCCGCCGCCGAAGCACAGCACTGCCAGATAGCAGAAGCCCACCCGGAACGCCCACATGGACACGATGCTCACGGTCATGGTAAACCGGGCGTCACCGGCGGCGCGCAGGATATTGGGCAGAGTAAAGCTGGACGGCCACACGAACAGGGAAACGATGTTGAACCACACCATGATGTCCAGCGCCATGGCCTGCGCTTCCGGCGAAAGGTTGAACAAAGACACCGCGAACCGGTTGGCGAAGAAGAAGGCCGAAAGGTTCATCACCCACGCGCCGCAGTAGGCGGTCAGCATCAGGCGGCGGGAGTAGTACACCGCCTGCTCCTTTTCGCCCGCGCCCAGACACTGGCCTACCACGGTCAGGGCAGCCATGCCCACGGCGTTGGCGGGGATGTTCAGGAAAGTGGTGGTGGTATTGGCTACCGCGTTGGCGGCAATGGCAGCCGTGCCAAGGGTGGAGGTCAGGCTGGAGACCGACAGCTTGCCGATCTGGAACATGCCGTTCTCGATGCCGGCGGGAATGCCCACCCGCAGGATGCGCCGGATCAGCCCGCCGTTCGGTGTCATCGCCCGCAGGCTGTCCACCCGCAGGGCGCAGCCCGGCTTTTGCAGCAGATACAGTACCACCGCGCAGGCAATGGCGCGGGACACAAGGCTTGCCAGCGCTGCGCCCATGACCCCCATGCCGAAGCCGTAGATCAGCACCGCGTTGCCGCCGATGTTCACCACGTTCATCACCAGACTGGACAGCATACTGATCTTGCTGTTGCCCTGCGCCCGGAACAGCGCCGCACCGGCGTTATACAGGCCAATGAAGGGGTAGCTCAGCGCCGAAAGCAGAAAGTAGGTCTCGGCGTAGCGCATCACGTCCGCATCAATGGAGCCGAAGATGCCCCGCAGGATGGCGTGCCGCCCGCCGATGACCACTGCCGCCACCAGCACACTGAAACTGGACAGCACGAATAAAATCTGCGCCGCCGCCGCCTTGGCGTTTTTGGGCTCCTGATGGCCGATGTACTGGCTGGTGACCACCGCGCCGCCGGTGGCCAGCGCGCTCATGATCTGGATCATCAGGGTGTTGAAGCTGTCCACAAGGCTCACGCCGGACACGGCGGCTTCGCCCACCGAGGATACCATCAGGGTATCAGCCAGACCAATGGTCACGCTGAGCGCCTGCTCCGCGATCAGCGGCAGCAGCAGCGCCACCAGCGCCTGCCGTGGAAACAGGGGAGTGGATGTGAATTTGGACGATTTCATGCTGTCCTCCGTTGCAAATGACAAAAAAGCTCGAATGCTTCTATCATACAGCGGAAGCTGTCGAAATGCAAGAGGTTGTATACAAGAAAGTGTCAAAAAGCAACAGCCCGTCGCGCTGCGCGCCCTTTACCCATGGGCACAGTTGTGTTAAAATAAGGTTGCAGCCCGCCCCGCTGTGCAGGAGAGGGGCGCTGCTTTGATAAATGGATAAGGTATGATAAGAAGGTAAAGACCCATAAGGGGGTAAAGTATGCAGCAAACTGCGCACAAGGTCGTTGTCATCGGGCATCGCAACCCGGACACCGACTCCATCTGCTCTGCCATTGCCTATGCAGAGCTGAAAAACAAGACCAGCGATCTGGTTTGCGAGGCCCGGCGTGCGGGCAAGATGAATCAGGAAACGGAATTTGTGCTGAAAAAGTTCGGGGTCACGCCGCCCCGGATGTGCACCGATGTCAACCCTAAAATTCGGGACGTGGATTACCGGCAGGTGCCCGGCATCCCCGGCTCCACCAGCCTGCGCAAGGCGTGGGAGATCATGCGCGACCAGAAGATCGACACCCTCCCCGTGACCAGCGAGGATGACGAATTGCAGGGTGTCATCACGGTGAAGGATATCGCCACCGCCAACATGGACCTGTTCGACACCGGCATCCTTGCCAAGAGCCGCACCAGCTACCGCAATATTCTGGAAACGCTGGGCGCTACCATGGTGGTGGGCAGCGAGGACGCAGAGTGCACCACCGGACACATCCGCATCGGCACCGCCACCCCGGAAATGCTGGAAAGCAGCATGGAAAAGGGTGATATCGTCATCCTGACCAACCGCTACGAAAGCCAGCTCTGCGCCATCGAGAAGGAAGCTTCTCTCATCATCATCTGCAACGGCGCAAAGGTGGGCCGCACCATCCAGCACATTGCCGCCGAGACCGGCGTAGCCATTATGAGCGCCCCCTGCGATACCTACGCGGCGGCAAAGCTCATCAGCCAGTGCGCGCCCATCTCCTATTACATGACCCGGGACGATATCATGAAATTCACCCTCGTCACCCCGGTGGCAGACGTCACCCGCGTGATGGCAAAGGTGCGTCACCGGTATTTCCCCATTCTGGATGCAGACGGCAAGTACTGCGGCATGATCAGCCGCCGCAACATCATCAACCTGCGCAAGCGCCGCATCATTCTGGTGGACCACAACGAGGCAACACAGGCGGTGGAGGGCTTTGATCAGGCCGAGATTCTGGAGATCATCGACCACCACCGCATCGGCAGTCTGGAGACCAGCGGCCCGGTGTACTTCCGCAACCAGCCGGTGGGCTGCACCGCCACCATCGTCACCCAGATGTACGATGAAAACGGCGTGACCATCCCGCAAAAGACCGCCGGTCTGCTGCTGGCCGCCATCCTGTCGGATACGCTGGTGTTCCGCAGCCCCACCTGCACCCCCGTTGACGTGAACGCCGCCAACCGTCTGGCGAAGCTCGCCGGGGTGGACATCAACGAGTTTGCCAACGAAATGTTTGAAGCCGGCGAAAAGCTGGACGGCAAGACCGCCGAGGAGGTCTTTTTGCAGGACTTCAAGGTGTTCATGTGCGGCGATATCCGCTTTGGCGTGGCGCAGGGCAGCTATATGACCCGCAAGAACCTGACCGCCGCCGAGGCGCTGTTGAAGCCCTATCTCGAGGAGGCACGCAACAAGCAGAACGTGGAGGACATCTATATGCTGCTGACCGACGTGCCCAAGGAGGAGAGCGTGGTCATCTGCAACGGACGCTACGCCGCCGAGGTGCTGACGGATGGCTTCGACACCCAGCCCGCCGCCGATGCCAGCTGGACGCTGCCGGGCGTGGTGAGCCGCAAAAAGCAGTTCATTCCCGCCCTGATGACCGCTTATCAGGAGCTGTAAAGGGACACCGCTGTGTTTGATTTTCTTTCCAAAAAAGATCGCACCCCGCCCGCACTGCCGGAAGGCACGGAGCGGCGGCGCTACACCATCACCGGACAGGTGCAGGGGGTGGGTTTCCGCTATCGTGCGCGGTACGCCGCGCAGACCCTTGACCTGACCGGCTGGGTGCAGAACGAGGACGATGGCAGCGTGACGCTGGAAGTGCAGGGCGACCCGGATAAATTCATCTCCCTGTTTGCCATGATCCAGAAAAGCGACTATATCCAAATCACCGGCATCCGCCAGAAGGACATCCCGCCCGACCCGTGGGAGCGCGGCTTCTCGGTGAAGGGATATTAAGGAACTGAATAGAAACAGAGCGCCTGACACTGCGGTGCGCCCTCTCAGGCGCTCCCGCGCCAGCTCCCCCAAGGGGGGAGCCAAGCCGTAAAGTTCAGCACTAAAGTATTAGGTGCAATGAGAAAGTTTCCGGCAGTGCTCTTGGCTCTCCCTTTGGGAGAGCTGGCAAAGCCGGAGGCTTTGACTGAGAGGGCGCACGCTGTCAGTCCTGTTTTAAAGTATCAAATGCAATAAAAAGCTTTCCCCCGTAAAAATACAAATCGGGCAGTCCGCGGACTGCCCGATTTTGTTCTATAAAGAATAATTCCGTTTTCACCCCAGCACCTTGAGGGGGGAGTTTTCCACCCACAGGGTATGATCCAGCAGGCGGGTGACGGCAAGCCGTCCATTTGCCGTTACCCGGGCGGGGTCGAGGGCGTAGAAGTCGCTCTCGGTCAGGTTTTCCGGGTCGGCGGTGGGGGAGATGCCCGCCACGCATACCCAGTGGCCGTAGGTGCTGCTGGTGGCAATGTGGGGGTAGTTCACCTCGCTCCAGCCGGAGGAAGTCAGGTGGTATTCATAAGTAGAGGTGCGGTTCGTGTGGCGCTTTACCCCGCTGACTGTGGTGTTTTTCAGGTGCACGATCACCGGACGTCCGGCAGAAAGTTCGCTATATAGCTTTTTCAGGCACTCGGCGCGGGTGCCGGAGTACCCTGTGTAGCCCGCTGCGGACCACACCGCACCGTTCGACCACATCCCGCTGCCGGAGCACACCTTGCCGTCCAGAATGGTGCGGGCGTAGCGCAGCGCGTACAGGCTGCACTTGCCGGAGGTCTGGTTGCCGATGGAAAGAATGTGGCTGGTGTCGAAGCTGAGCAGCCGGATGCCGTTTTTCTCTTTCAGCTCGGCGGCGTGGGCACGGGGCAAAAAGGCGCACAGCAGCAAAACCAGCGCCAGAACTGCCGCCGCCAGCCGCTGTGCCGCGCGGGCGGGACAGTGTTGCATGGGTACTTCCTCCAAGTTCGTTTCAATCTGGACATGATTTTACCACTAAAACGTGGTGAAAATGTGTAAAAAGGCAAAATAATGGGGCTCTCTCCCCGAGGGAACTGGCGCGGCACAAGCCGCGTCTGAGGGAGTTAATACCGCTAACACAACATATGTCCAAATTTAAGTGCTCCCGCACCCGGCAAAACCGCGCCGCCGGGGCAGGGAAACGGAGATTCCGTGGATTGTCGACAAAACTGATCCCAGAATATACCAGAACTGCAACAAATCCCGCTTATTTTCATCATTTTCACGAAACTGTTTCAGGAAGTTTAGCGATATTCCCGATTGACAAAACCGTCAGGTGTCGGATATAATCAGGGCAGAAAGGCAACGATGGTTGCGAAAGCCTTTCGAGAAAAAAGAAACATATCCACAAAAAACGCTGATTGGAGGGATACCCCTATGAAGAAACTGTCAAAGATCGTCGCTCTGCTGCTTGCAGGCGCAATGGCTATGGTGATGCTCACCGCCTGTACCGGCGGCGGCGCTGCTGCGGACACAGAGAAGGAAGAAGCAATCCAGATGCAGCTCGGCAAGAAAACCGAGGCAACAGCTCTGTGTGACAAAGATGGCAAGGTCAAGAATGACAGCCAGCTCTATAAAGAAACTGCAAAACTGCTGGATGCACGAATCAAGGCAGAAGCAAATTCCAACATGTTTGGCTACCTGGCGATTAAGTTTGACACAACGGGAATCAAGCCCGCAAAGGAGTATGTGACGGTTACCCTGTCGGCAGACTATAAGACTGCAGGTTTTGTGGCTGGCTTGATTGCAAAGATCACGGAAGAGTTCGGCAAGATCGAGGCCACGAACAGCAACGTGAAGTTCGATTCCAAGTGGGCAAAGGCTGCTGTCGTTGTCAGAACCAATGAAAAGGGCGACAGCTATGCAGCAGTCGCAATTCAGGTCAAGAACCTCGCTTACAACAAATAAAAGAATCATCAGTCCTTTCTTCCCCGGAGAGCACCCGCCCTCCGGGGCTTTTTTGCGCTCTGCCCAAAAATCCCGGCAAAAAACAGGCACACTTGCCATTGACGAACCCTGCCGCGCTGCTGTAAAATGAAAGCAGAATGCCCTGTGCATCCGCATGGGCCCCCTGCATTTTATAAAAGGAGCATTGCATGAAAAAGTTAAAGCGTCTTGCGGCTGTTCTGCTGGCCGGTATCATGGCACTGGCACTGTTCACCGCCTGCAGCGACAGCGACCCCGGCAACCCGGAGTTTGATCCCAAGGTGGAAAGAGCCTATCAGAAAGCGCTGAATAATACATTCGGGACGAGCTTTGAAAACGATGCCGACATCAAGAGGCTGGCCATCGAGCACATCGAGGAGAAACATGGCGCAGACAGCCTGACCGGCAGTGCACGCTGCAAAACAGAAGGCGACGAAAAGACCGTGGTGCGGCAGGTGCAGCTCTGCTTTGATACAAAAAGCAGCAAGCCGGATGCCTTTGTGCCGCTTTTCTACGAGGCCGCAGCCGCACAGACCATCACGGCGAACCAGCGCAATGTCCAAGTTCTGCTCCTCACTGTGAACAAGGAGCGTGGCGGCGCAGAGGAAAACGGCATAACGCTGGAGCTTACCGCGCTGGGTGTCGGCGCTAAGACCATCGGCGGCAAGACCTACGTTGCCATCGGCTTTGAGCTGACCAACACCACCCCGTAGAACTAAACCCCACCCCGCCCCGAGGAGCACCCCGCTCCCCGGGGCTTTTTTTCGCCTTTTTGTGACAAACCCCGCCCGCTGTGGTACAATAAAAGGGTATCGAACTCACACAGAAAGGACGTTTCCATGCAGCTGTTTGAACTGGTCAGCCCACGGCTGTTCCGCCCGCTGGCGGGGCCCAACCGGGCGTTTTATGCAGAGCTTTTGCTGCTGCTCTGGGAGGAGTGCCGCCATACGGCAGATTACAGCATTTCCCGCGCCGAGGCCGTCTCCCGCGCTGAGGATTATTTTGCCGCGCTGGCAAAGCCGCTGGCGCTGGACGCCGATGGCGCGGGCGATGAGGATGAGCAGCCCACCCGTGACCCCCACACGCTGGCGGTGGGCTTTTTGCTGCGTCTGCGCCGCACCGGCTGGCTGGAGGAGCAGCCCGGCAGTTATGAGAGCGAGCCGACCTTTGCCTTTATGCCGGAGGTCACCCCGCTGCTGGATGCGCTGGAAGAGATACTGAACCCCCGGGTGGTCACCTACACCGGCAAGCTGTACAAGGCGTGGCAGCTGCTGGGCAGCATCGGGCAGGAAAAAAGCCCCTACGAGAACGTGCTGCGGGAGGTGGCGGCAGACCTTGAGACGTTGAACAAGTCCCTGCGCGCCCTCAACGCTTCCATTGGGCATTACATCGACCGCCTGACCCATAACCGCACCCCGCAGGAGGTGCTGGAACTGTTCGATCAGTACGAAGAAAAAGTTGTGGCGGCGGCGTACCATCGCTTTAAAACCAGCGATAACCTGTTCAATTACCGCGCCTATCTGGAAGAAGAACTGGACGACTGCGAGCAGAACCAGCTGCCGCGGTTGGCGCTGGATTACGCCCGGGTGGAGCGCTGCGCCCCCGGCGAGGCTGCACCCCGGGTGCGTGCCCTCATCCAGCAGCAGCGGGACGCGCTGGAAGAGATGAGCACCCTGATGAAGGAGATCGACGCCAGCCACATCCGCTACCGCAAGCGTGCGGTGCAGCGGGCACAGTTTTTGCTGCTGAGCGACCGCTCGGCGCAGGGCAGCGTCACCGCTCTGCTGCGCCGCTATGCGGAGGATATCCGCAGCCCGGAGCAGCTGTTCGAGCCGGACGATGGTCCGGTGGCAGCGCGGCTGCACCTGTACCCGGCGGCAGTGTTCGGCGCAAAGCCGCTGTATCCCCCCGCCGCGCCCCGCACCGAAGCACCTCTTGCCCCGGTGTGCACCGAACCCCTTGACCACGACCGGCTGCGGCAGGAACAGCAGCTTCTGCTGGACTACGCCCGCCTTGCCGTCACCGAGGAAAACGTGGCGCTGCTGGCGCGGCAGGCATTGGCCGCCCGCGGGCAGGTGAACGCCTCCACCCTTGTGGAGGAATACCCGAACGACTTTACAGGCATCATCGGCCTGCACACCTATTCCCAGTCGCCGCACCGGGAGTATGATATCACCATGACCGGAAACTGGGTGGAGCGCGGCGGCTTCCGGTTTCAGGATTTTGTCCTGACCCGCCGCAAGGAGGTAAACACGGATGGCAACCATTGATCTGCTGGAAGAAACCGCAAACTATCTGCTCAACCACTGCTTCGTGCTGGGCTGCGTAGAGGAACAGCGGGCGAAATATCTGTATATTCAGGATCACCTCAACGAGGTGCGTGCGGTGTTCAAACCGCTGGGCTACGCGGTGCTTTTGTACCCCGCGCCCATGCAGGCGGCGGCGCTGGTCAACGAGCATGAGGGCAGTCAGGCGCGGCTGCTCAAGTACGAAAGCATCCTGCTGCTGGTGCTGCGGCTTTTGTACCTGCAAAAGCGGGAAAGCCTTGCCGCCAGCGCGGACGAGGTGCTGGTGACCGTAGAAGAAGTACAGGCCGAATTGCAAAAGATGAACCTGCCCCGCAAGCTGGATCAGCAAACGCTGGAAAAGCTCATGCGCACCCTGCGCCGGTACAATCTGGCGCGTCCGGTGGGACGGCTCTCCGGGCTGGACAGCCGCATTGAGGTGTTCCCCACGGTGCTGCTGGCGCTGCCGGACGCTGACCTTGCGGATGCCGCCGCCGAGAGCGCCCGCACCCGCACCGAGCTTGGCCTGTACGAGCGCCCGGAGGGCGCAG
>OLPG01003032.1_pt1 | contig 10930 bp, 10 predicted proteins | sample 1672311 | NCBI WGS metagenome assembly OLPG01 (sample SAMEA3136670, study PRJEB25190) | human gut metagenome | biome: human gut; feature: human-associated habitat; material: faeces | place: Austria | collected 2013
GGCAGGGCTGGCTATCCTTGTTTTGCTTTGTGCTTCTCTACCGTACATGAGCATTCGCGCCCGGATTGTCGTTGCCGTAGCCCTCCATGAGATTGATAACGCCCCAGATACCAAGCCCGGCTCCAAGTGCTACAACAAGGGTCTGCAAAACGTCTACTGCGCTATTGAAAAATGCCATAAATAAATCCTTTCTGCCGCGTCTGCGGCTGTCCGGCAAGCGGACAAAAGGCGGTCAGCGTATGCCGCCGCATAAAAAAACCGCCCTCTGGTAAAGGCGGCTGTCCCCGCGCTGCGTAAGTTCTGCGGCGCGGCGGTATTCAGTTGTAGGGGGGTGCGGCTCCTGCCGCTGTGTGCTGCGCCGGAAAGTAGGGGCGCGTATCATGTAGCCGATATTGATATATGTGATTGCTTCGATTCCTCCTTTCGGTGTCCCGCTGTGCTGCCGGACGGGTATTATTCAGACTTGCGGGAAGTGAATAGCTTGCATAGCAAGGTGTTCGCTTCCCGCAAGTTCACAAAGGGGTAGCTGCCGCAAGGCAGCGTAGGGGAAGTGTAGCTTCCCCTGTCCCCCCCCCTCCCCGGCGGTCTGCCATGCTGTCACTGTTGAGGGATAAGCCCCCGGCGCGTGACATACTCCGTTGCAAAACGGCGGTGTTCCGCTTCCTTTTCCCGCCAATACTCCCATAATGCAGCGTCGGCGGCTTCCGCAACATTCATTAAAAACCGTTCAAGCTGCTTTTGTTTTTCCTCTGCGCTACGTTTCCTCATGGTCTGCGTCCTCCTGTAAGTCTGCTGCGTCAATCTCGTAATAGTCAAAAACCTCGTCGGGCTTGACAATGGCGGGGCGGCGTTTAAGGTGCTTTTCCATGTCAAAGGCGTTCTTCGGGTCTGCGTCGGATAGGTACTTGTATTTCGGGTGTTTCGTTATGTCGAATTTGTCCGAAAAGAACGGGCGCACCCCGCGTAGCTGCAAGATACATTTCCCTCCGTCCATGACTGCGATTTCATCTTCCGTCATAAGCTGCTTTCCCAATTTCTGATAGTTCAGCCCATGCGAAAGCTCCCGCCCCCTTGTTTCGGAAGTGTTGAAGCTGTCTATCGTTTCCTTGCCTAAAATCTCCGATATTTCTTTGAGCGTGGTTTTTTCCTTGCCGCCCAAGAAAAGCGTGGTGTCGCAGTTGCCGACTATGGTATCGGCGTTGTCCTTGTAGATTGCCTTTAGCTGTGACTGGCTCTGCAAGATGATTGACGCGGAGATTTCCCGGCTCCGTATGGTTGCGATTAGTTTCTCAAATTTGGGGATTTGCCCGATATTCGCAAATTCATCAAGTAAGCACCGTACATGGACGGGAAGCCGCCCGCCGTATTCATCATCTGCTTTGTCGCACAAGAGGTTGAATAGCTGTGTGTAGAGAATACTCACGACAAAGTTAAAGGTGTCGTCGGTGTCGCTGATAATCACGAAAAGGGCGGTCTTTCTGTCACCTATGGTGTCAAGCTCCATTTCGTCGGTTTCCATAAGCTCCCGCAGCTCCTTAATGTCGAATGGGGCTAACCTCGCGCCGCATGAGATAAGTATGCTTTTTGCGGTCTTGCCCGCCGCCAGTTTGTATTTTTTGTACTGCTTGACTGCAAAATGTTCCGGGTCTTTTTCTTCCAGACGTTCAAACATGAGGTCAACCGGGTTCTGGAAATCCTCGTCGTCCTCGCGGGCTTCCGACGCATTTATCATTTCAAGCAGCGTCGTGAAGTTCTTCTCGTCCTCTGGGGCTTCATACCAGATATAGCCGATTAGTGCGGTGTAGTAGAGCTTTTCCGCTTTCACCCAGAAATCCTCGCCGGATTTTTCCCCGTCGCCTTTGGTGTTGGCGATAATGGTATTGACTAATTTCAAAATGTCCTTTTCGCTCCGCAGATAGGCAAAGGGATTGTATTTCATGGATTTTTTGAAGTTAATCGTATTTAGCACTTTGATACGGTATTTGTACCGCTGCAACATTTTCCCGGTTTCCAAAATCAGTGTTCCTTTCGGGTCAGTGACGATATACGACGTTGGAAAATCCTTTGACGTACATTGCATGAGCGACGGTTTCACAAAGAACCGGGTCTTGCCGCTGCCGGAACCGCCGATTACAAGAATATTTTTGTTTCTTGCGTATTTCGGCTGCTTCGGGCGGCTGTTCATGGTGAGCCGTTCCGTCTGCGTTAAGGGGATATTGTTCTCAAATACCGGGTCTGTGTACGGCTTTATGTCGTCAGCCCCGCCCCAACGCGCCGAACCGTATTCTGTCCCGCGGCGGTATTTCTTCGCGTTCTTGCCTTTGGTGTAGATAATCAGCCGGACAATGACCGCCCCCGCAATGCCGATAAGTAAGTCTGCCGGGTGGAAGCTCGGCGCGATACTGGAAAAGGCGGCGGTAAAACCGTCCCCAAGATGTAGCAGCTTTGCGCTTGCGTCCGCGCCGGGGGATAGACGGACAGCCGCGCCCACTTTATCAAAGAGCCAGACAAAGAGCAGATACGGGAGATTTAGGATAAGCAGCTTCTTGATTTCCGGCTTCATAGCGATACCTCCCTGTCCTTGTTCTTGACCTTTGCCCGTTCCGCGTTCTTGCCCTGTGCGGCTTCTTTGAGCGTAGAGAGCAGCTTTCGGATAGAGGGCTTTTTCTCCTGTGTCAGCTTCTTTGCGGAAAACTCCTTAAAGGCTGCGGTCAGCACGTCCGCGTCCCGCCCCTTGAAAAAAACCAGATAGCGGGGCGGGCTTTCCGTTGCGTCCTTTTTCAGCGCAAAGTCGATACCGTACTTTTTCGCCGTACTCTCAAAGGCTTTGATATTGCCCTCGGTAATCTCAATGTTGGAAACGCCCGCGTTCTGCTTCATAAGCTGCTTTAAGCTCTGCTTTCCCTGTGGCGGTTTTGCAAGCTGCTTTTTGCCCTTTGACAGTATGGCTTTCATTGCCTTTTGGAGCGTCTGGGCGGTCAGCTTCCCGGTCTTGATGTAAAGGGCTATGGTCTTTTCGTTTACTTCGTCCTGCAATTCCTCGCGTCCTCCTTTCGCGTTTCTTTATGGGGCGGCGGTCAGATACGCACCCGCAGCCCGTTCAAGTCCTCGGCTCTGATACCCACAAGATACCAGTTGTCGCCGTACTCAATCCGGGTCGGCTTCCACTTGCCCCGCACGAATACGTCAAAGCACTCACCGCAATGCAAGCCCCCGTAGTAGCTGTTTAAGTCAAAGCGAATGTCGTAACGGTCGGTGCGCTCGTCAAATACCAATGCTCCTGTCATTTTCTGTGCCATAATAAAATCCTCCTTTTGTTGTTTTACAGGCTTTCGCCCGGTTTGAATGAATAATAGTCCGGGTCGCCGTACTGCGGCTTCTTCGGTGACAGTGCGCCGCTTGCCATGTCATGGGCGACAAGGGAAGTGTAATAATTGCCGATAGTGGACGGGGCGTTGAAAAGGGCTGCTTTCAGATATTGCTTGATGTTGCGGATTTTCGTTGTGTTCTCCCGCATACAGTCAAGCACAAAGCGGATATGCTCGCCGTCCAGTTTCATAAACTTAGATTTCACAAGCTCTGCCGGGTAGTCGTCCCCCGCAATCCGTACCCGCTTTCTGGCGGTGCATACGGTTTCAAGCATGAGGTCTACAATCTCGTCCAGCCTGTCCCCGTCAAACTTCATGTCCTGTTTGAGAATGTGGTAGTCGATATTGTCCTTGATGATTTCCCGGTATATATCAACTGCGCTCTGTGCTGCCGCTTCCGTTCCTTTCCGTTCCGGCGGCGTAGCCGCTTCTCTGCAAGGAGAGGGGTTAGGGGAAAGGATAGGAATGGAATGGGTACTTGATAAATCTGTATTTGATTTTTCTTTTTTTGGTAAGTCAGTTCTTTGTATATCTTTATTTAATTGCGTTGGATTTTCCAACGTAGGTTTTTCCAATGTTGGTTTTTCCTGCGTTGGATTATCCAATGTTGGATTTTCCAATGTAGGTAAATCCGGCGTAGGCGGCTGCGGCTGCTCGAATATCACATAGTCCGCGCCCCGCAAGCGTCCTTTCTCGTCGTGCTCCCTTGACCGAACGATATACCCGGCGCGTTCAAGCTCCTTAATGGCTTCGCGGATAGCGTCTATCTTCTCCCGGTTGATAAGGGATAAGCCTTTCAAGGTGTAGTCCCAATCTTCGGGGAGTGACAGCATTTGCGACAACAGCCCTTTTGCCTTTAAGGAAAGCTCCTTGTTGCGTAGGTGGTGGTTGCTCATTACGGTGTAGCCCTTGTTCCGTTCCACTCTGAAAACTGCCATAGTAAATCACTCCTTTTGCTGTGGATTTGTTACGCAGTAGAAGCGCGGTTTCGGGGGATAAGGTATAAATCCCTTGCCGTGCCAGATACGCGCCCGCAAAATCGCTTGTAGCAAGGCTTTTTCTGCCCCTACTGCGTAACAAAGGGCATAAAAAAGCGGCGTTCCTGTTCTCCCATGTAGAGAGTAAGAAACGCCGCTTCTGCGTCGTATTCAGTTTTTAGTACAATACCCTGCTTGTCCGTCGCTCGAAAAACCTTGATTTTCCAGTGTTTTCAAAAGTATCGTTATCTAACGTCAGCTTTTGACAGACCATCCTTTAAGGCTATGATACAGCTTGTGGAAGATGGAGAAGTGGAAACCATTATTCTAAAGGATATGAGCCGGTTAGGGCGGGATTATCTTGTGGTAGGTCAGCTCCGGGAGTTCTTTCGCAAAAAGGGAGTTCGTCTGATTGCAATTAACGATAATCATGACAGTTACAATGGAGATGACGATTTCCTTGTATTCAGGGATGTTATGAATGAAATGTATGCCAAGGATATCAGCAAAAAGATAAAATCCATATTCAAATCCAAGGGAAAATCCGGAAAGCATGTGGCAAGTGTTACACCATACGGATACCTGAAAGATGAAAATGACGGAAACCATTGGATTGTGGATGAAGAAGCTGCCGAAATTGTGAGGCTGATATTCAAATGGACTATTGATGGGCTGGGTCCTTATCAGATAGCAAAACTTCTGCAGGAGAAAAAAGTGGAAATACCGGCAGTGCATATGGCACGCTTCGGGCAGGGGAATAACAGAAACAAGAAAGTGAAAGACCCTTATGGATGGGGTTCTTCTACAGTAGTCGGGATATTGAAGAAAAGGGAATACTTAGGTCACACGGTCAATTTTAAAACACAGAAGCATTTTAAGGATAAAAAGAGCCATTATGTATCAGAGGACAACTGGGTAATATTTGAGAATACGCAGGAGCCGATTATTGACCAGCAGACCTTTGATACAGTGCAGAAATTACGGGAAAATGTAAGGAGATACCCGGACGGATGGGGAGAGCATCATGTTCTTACCGGTCTTATGTATTGTGCTGACTGTGGTGCAAAAATGTATGTGCACCGGACAAGCAATGGAAAGAGGATTGCCCAGTATACCTGTTCTGCTTATACCAAGGTACCTTGCGGAACATTGTGCAAGACACAGCACAGGATTAACGAGTCAGTGGTGCTGGAACTGATAGGAGACACACTCAGGGCAATCTTTGAATATGCAAAGTATGACCGGAGCGAGTTCATAGACACCATAACAATGGCACAGTCAACACAGGAGGATGCAGAGGTAAAAAAGGTCAGGGCAAGAATCGCAGTGGCTGGAAATCGCTGTGAGGAGCTGGAGAAGCTAATCTGCCGTATTTATGAGGACAATATTCTCGGCAAACTACCGGACAGCAGATATGAGGTTCTTGATAAGCAGTATGCCAGGGAAAAAGCGGAGCTGGATGCAGAGATTAAGGAGCTGGAAGCGAAGCTCACAGAATATGAGAAAAGCAGAAATTCTGCCGGCAAGTTTATTGCACTGATTGATAAATATGAGAAGTTCGAGGAACTGACACCGGCAATGGTAAATGAATTTGTTGATAAGGTGCTGGTGCATGAAAGAGACAGAAAGGGGAGCATCCAAACCACGCAGGAGATTGAAATCTATTTCAATTTTGTTGGTCGGTATGTTCCACCGGCAATGATGACAGAACCTACTGCTGAAGAGCAGGCTGAGATTGACCGGATTAACAGAATCAAGGACAGGAGACATCAGCAGTATTTACGAAGAAAAGAAAGTGGATGGCAGAGGAAATATGAAGAGCGTGTAAAAAATGAAAAGCGTGCAAAAATGCAGGCAATGAAAGAAGAAATCCGCAGGCAGGACAGGGAGAACGGAGTCTATGCAACGGCAGGCAGTCTTGCATTGGAACCGACGATTGGAATGCCTGAATAGGATTTCGCAGAAAGCACTTGAGAGAAGTCTTGGGTGCTTTTTTCATGCTCAAATTTCCGCAGGAAATGCAGGGCAACCGGAGAAGTTGAACTGTGTTATCCGTCCTGTGGGATGACAGATTTCAACTCCTTCGGAGCAGAGTACAGAGGTGCAACCTTTGTCGGAGTTGAGAGGCAGAGTCTTCATCAGGTCAAGGGCAGAAGCCCTGCCCAGTTTATTGTCGTAGCGACAATAAGTACTGGGTATTACTTGCCGCAAACGCAAGGGTTTATCGGCTCCGCCATCAAAAAAACAAAACAGTGGAGAGGAGAGAAAAGACAATGAAAGCTTCAAGGCATAATGGCAGAAGTGGAAAGCATGGAGTCTATGATGTAAAGCATAATGACAGGGATTTTGATGTGGAGCACAGTGAACATATTGATTCGGAAAGAACAAAGCAGAATGTTTACTGGGACTGCTATCAGGGTTACAGTTTTGCGGGCAGTTCCCAAGAGAGGCAGTTTAATTTTACAGAAATTGAGCGTGCCTATTACTATGAGCATTATTCAGATTTTGTGGATGCACAGAATGAGAGGAATGAGCAGGCAAGGCATCCGGAGAGAAACAGAACGATTGATGATGTACTGAAAAACAATAAGACCTGCCCGGAAGAAAGCGTGATACAGCTTGGCAATATAGACCATGCGGTTACACCGGATGTGCTAGCTAAGGTATCAGCAGAGTTCTTTGACGAGTTCAATAAAAGATATGGCTCCCACATTCATATATTGGACTGGGCACTGCACCTGGATGAGGCAACCCCGCATATTCATGAGAGGCATGTATTTGACGCAAAAAACAAATATGGAGAATTATGTCCCCAGCAGGATAAGGCACTGGAAGAGCTTGGCTTTGAACTGCCTGACCCAGCAAAAAAGAAAGGGAAATACAATAACCGGAAAATGAACTTTGATGCAGAATGCAGAAAATTGTTTTTGGAGATAGCACAGAGAAACGGAGTGCAGGTGGAGTGTGAGCCGGTTTATGGTGGTGCAGGCTATCTTGAAAAGCAGGACTTTATAATTGAAAATCAGAAAAAGCGAATTGCAGAGAAGCAGGCAGTTCTGGATGAGATTACCATGAGAGTTTTGGATATGGAGAATTTTGTGGAACAGGTAGCTGAGGATGCCTATGAAAAAGCGTGTGAGGCAGTATCTGATACAATGGCAGAGCAGACCAGGGCGGAAGATATTGAGGAGCTTCGCAGATATAAAAAGTGGCTGACCTCGGATGAGAGAAAGACACCAAAGGACAAGCGGGATTTTGTCGGAAGGTGTCTTGATAATTTGGAAAACAGGCTCAGGGGCATGGCACAGAAAGTAGCCGGGAAAGTAATGGAAACATTGCAAAATCCACGCATAAAGGAGCAAAAGAAGTCTGAGGTAAAGGAACATGCAAGGAAGTCAGTCCGTGCCCTTCTTGAGGCAAACAGGAAGCTTGTAGAGGAGCAGAGAGCAAAGGTGGCAGAAACACCAGCACACAAAAAAGCAAGGGGAGAGGAATTGGGATAAGCATGAATGTATTTGCAGTAGTGAAAGAAAATGTCACTGCAAGGCAGGTGGCTATGCAGTATGGCATCAAAATCAACCGGAGTGGGCTGGCTTGTTGTCCGTTTCATAAAGACAAGACTCCCAGCATGAAGATTGATAAGAGATACTATTGTTTCGGCTGTGGAGATACCGGAGATGCGATAGATTTTGTGGCAAAATATTTCGGGCTTGCACCAAAGGAAGCTGCAATGAAGATTGCATCTGACTTTGGACTGAATTATGACGCAACCAACCGGGCACCACCGAAAAAGATGGCACCAAAGAAAACACCGGAGCAGATACTGGATGAAGAGCAGAAGCAGTGTTTTTGTGTTCTGTCAGACTATTATCATCTGTTAAGGAAATGGAAAACAGAATATGCACCGAAGAGCATGGATGAGGAATGGCATCCCTGCTTTGTAGAAGCTCTGCAGAATATCAGTAAAGTGGAATATCAGCTTGATACTCTCCTTGAAAAGGATATCCCTGACAGAGCTTCTGTTGTTTCTGACATTGGAAAGGGGGTGAAGTCGATTGCAGGAAGAATTGAAGAGTATCGGAGAAGTCAGGGCGATGCTGGAGAGCACAGAAAAGGGAGAAGTCAGGAAAACAGTCGGTAACTATCGTCTGATTTTGATGAATGACCCTAATCTGCAGGGTGCATTCCGTCTGAACATGTTTACGGATAAAATCGACATTACAAGGGATTTGGGATGGTATCGTGAAAGCGACAGCCTGACGGATGTTGATTTGAAATTCCTTGTTGTCTACCTTGAAAAGCATTATGGATTATCCAACGAAAAGCGGATTGAGGATGTGATAAAGGTCGTGGCAAATGAAAACAGATACCATCCGGTTCTTGACCGCATCAATTCCATAACATGGGATGGCTGGGAGAGGATACGCTATGCACTGCATCACTTCTTAGGGGCAGAGGTCAGTGAGTACACCTATGAGGTAATGAAGCTTTTTATGATAGGGACGATAGCAAGAATTTCATGCCCGGGCATCAAGTTTGAAGTAATGCTCTGCCTGGTAGGTGGTCAGGGAGCCGGTAAATCCACTTTTCTGCGTTTCCTTGCCATGGAAGATGACTGGTTTACGGATGACTTGAAGAAAATGGATGATGATAATGTATACCGAAAAATACAGGGGCATCTGATTATAGAGTTCCCTGAAATGGTGGCAATTCTCAATGCCAAGAATGTGGAAGATACCAAGTCCTTTATGAACAGACAGAAAGACACTTACAAGACCCCATACGACAGGCATCCCAAAGACCACAAGAGGCAGTGCGTGTTTGCCGGTTCATCAAATTCGCTGGATTTCCTGCCTATGGACAGGTCGGGAAACCGAAGATTTCTGCCTATTCTTTGCAATATGGAAGAGGCGGAAACTCATATACTCGATGATGAAAAGACATCAAGGGAATATATCGACCAGATGTGGGCAGAGGCTATGGAAATCTACAGGAGTGGCAAATGCCAGCTGAGGCTTCCGAAAGAGATGGAAAAAGAGCTTTGTGAGTATCAGAAGCAGTTTATGCAGGAAGATACCAAGAAAGAGCTGATTCTTGACTATTTGGAGCATTACGAGGGAAGCATGGTATGTTCAAGGCAGTTATATTCTGAGGCATTGGGAAATGACGGAAATCCGGCACAATGGGAAATTCGTGAGATTAATGACATTATGAATAACTGCAGTGATTGGATTGCCTTTAGTAATCCAAGACATTTTCCTGAACCATACCGCAGGCAGAAAGGATGGGAGAAGCCTGACAACAGAGGTCAGGATTTTCAACCGATAACCAAGGAGCAGATGGAGCAGTTATCATTGCCACCGGAGTGGATGGAGAGATAAATGCCTGATAGGTTGTCGGCTGGTTGTCTATCCCGTTGCCAACCCCGTTGTCGGTTCTATGTTCTATAAAACCTTATATTTACTATGTTTTTAAGGGATATATATAGTTCTGACAACGAAAGCAACGGAATATTTGAGAAAAAGTAAATTTAGGAAAAGTAACTATAAATAAAAGGAATTGAGAGTTTTTAGAGGTCGGTTGTCAGCTTCCGGTTGTCAGCTGAAAGAGGCTCTTCCTTACCAGGCAGACATAAAGGAGAACACAAATGGAGAATAGAAAATCACACACACCGGTAGCACTCAGAAAGCAGATAGGTGGCACAATGTATGTTGTGAGAGTGCATTTCAATGAGGATGCCGAAGAAAGCATGAAGGACAAGATAAAGAGGCTGATTGAGAATGATGTTAGGGCAAATCAGCATACGGCATAGGTAGAAAAGCATATGGAAAACTTGCATATATTGTGGTATAATTAGTATGTTCAATAAGAGCGAAAAATAAGAATATTCTTAACAGATGAATTTATGGAAGGGTGAATTTATCATGAGGAAGAATGTAAAAATCATTGTTGGTGTCGTTGTGCTTATTCTTGTACTCGTTGTTGGTTCTTTTGTAGGACTCATAATTAACCGTACCAACGACCATAAATTTGGGAGATATGTATCAACGGAAGGTCCTTGGGGAATGACTGCCACCTGGGTATCGGAGGACAGTGCCAGTTATCTTGTCTGCAAGAAGGAAAACGATGAACCGTTTGCCAATGTTACAGCCTATTTTCAGGGTGTGGACGGTTGGCAGGCCTATGAGTTGAATAGCATCGATAGAATTGTTTATCTGGACATTGTAAAAGATGGCGTTGTTGTTGACGGCACCAGCGGCTATATGAAATTTGATGGAACTACATTTACTATTACAGATCTGGACAAAGATACCTTTGGTGCAGATGAATTTCATTATGTCATTACCGATAAGGAGTTCAGTCCCGATTAAAGTGTCAAACCTATTCCAGTTTGGGCATGAGGTTGCCGAAAATCAAAAGTGAATAAAAATGACTTTATAGCCATTGTGGAGAAATCTACAGTGGCTTTTTTCATGCAATGAAATGTATGGGTACTAAAAAGTCTTTGACATTTTGTTTCAGGAAAGACCGCAAAGTCTATTTTGATCTCGGTTGGTGTCCGTCTGGCAGCTTTTAACCTGAAAC
>OLPG01003033.1_pt1 | contig 10929 bp, 12 predicted proteins | sample 1672311 | NCBI WGS metagenome assembly OLPG01 (sample SAMEA3136670, study PRJEB25190) | human gut metagenome | biome: human gut; feature: human-associated habitat; material: faeces | place: Austria | collected 2013
TGACATTCCCCTGTATTCCTTCATTTACATTCCACAATGTTTCTATTAATTCTAAAGGGTTTTAAATAAATAAAAAGGAGTGATTTCAATTTACATTCCACAATGTTTCTATTAATTCGGAAAATGTGTAAAGAACAGAGAGAGAGGGAACTGAATTTACATTCCACAATGTTTCTATTAATTCTGGACGCATTAAAAGCACAGTCTAAAACTGAGATTGCATTTACATTCCACAATGTTTCTATTAATTCCCATTGTCAACCCTCATATGGGGTTATTTATTTTACATTTACATTCCACAATGTTTCTATTAATTCGCAGGGAGAACAACCGCATGAAACCAGTCAGTGAGCATTTACATTCCACAATGTTTCTATTAATTCGTTGATTCGCAGATAGATGCGCTTGAAAAATATTGTGATTTACATTCCACAATGTTTCTATTAATTCGCTAGAGAGATAGGCACAGTAGTAAAAGTCTTGTATGATTTACATTCCACAATGTTTCTATTAATTCAAATAGTTGTCAGGCAAACACGCAAACTAGCTTTAATTTACATTCCACAATGTTTCTATTAATTCTTCTTACCCTGCTGACATTCCCCTGTATTCCTTCATTTACATTCCACAATGTTTCTATTAATTCTAAGACTATCATCACATTTCCAAACCAATCCATTGTTATTTACATTCCACAATGTTTCTATTAATTCATTTCCTCGTAATCTTCTGTTTCTTCTTCAATATCATTTACATTCCACAATGTTTCTATTAATTCCCGTTACTTAATTTTCCTCATTTTTCCTACTTTTTCACTCCTATTTCTGTCGATCTTAGACTCAATCTGTGTTTTTCCCTTATATTCTCATTTAAAAATTATCATATATCTTTTATTTATGCCATTGTCGATGTCCCCTGTTTTTTACTTTATCGAACATCGACAGTTCTATAATTTTATTTTTCTTACCGCGTATGCTATTTCTTTTAATTTTTTAAATGTATATTCTTACTTCTCTACTTATCAGCAGACTCACTGTAATATAATCAAACTGCAACTTAGAATTATATTTTTCATTTTAAACCGCCTATGAACCTAAAGAAATCCCATCCGATATTAACCAAACGGAATTTCATTAAATTAGTTGCTTCCTGCTTTATTCTCTTCACTGACCTGTAAATAATTCATCAGAGCAAGTTGAAATATTCTGGAACAATTAACACCATCTTCATCGGCTTTGGCCGCCAGCCATGCAGGTAAAGACAAAGTTTTCTTTACAAAACGACTATTAATCCTTTCACGAACAGGCGGCATAAATACCTCAATCAATACAGGAACTTCGTTAGAATCCAAATGAATCGATGTAATCGGAGTTGGAACGGGAATCTCTTCACCATCTTGCTCCATGCCCCATATATGCAGCCCAAGAGCTTCTTTAGCATTTTTTAAAGCTTCCTCTGTATTATCTTTCTCAGCACATGGAAGACATCCAGGTAAATCGGGAAATTCAATACTAATACCATCTTCTTCATAAGAAAAAACAGCTACATAAGAATATCGGTCTTTTGACATAATTAACACCTCCGTTATGTGCAGAGAAGTTACGGAAACATAACTCCAGACTGCTTTGATATACTTCGTAAGGTTTTGATTGGAATATCTTTGTTAGGATGAGTAACTGTTACCCTGCCCTTTTTAATTGAATGTTTGAATTGGTGATGATCGCCAACACAAGCAACCTCATACCATCCATCTTTCTTCAATATCCCAATCACTTCTCTGGATGAATAACTTTTCATCTCATCCCTCCTTACATAACATATTTTAATACATAATTTATTATGTGTCAATCAAATCAATACGCAATTTGTTATGTATTATAAAATAAAAATTATCACATATCCTTTACTTATACTATTATTGATGTGCCTCATTTTTTGCCTTGTCGGGCATCGACAGTTTTATAAAATAAAGCTTGTTTTATCATCTTCCTTACCCCAAAATTCTTTATCCAGCCACTTTTGCTGGCGGCTTTTGAATAGAATTACAGAATCAAGATTGGAATCAATGTATACTTTTAATTCCTGTTGGAGTTTTACTAATTGAACTTTGGATATCTCACCTTCAAATACAGAGTTTTGAATATGAGATAGATATTTTTTACATATCTTAAAGATATGCGACCATCTCTTTTGTCCGTTTTCGTCTTTGCTTATATCATATACTAAAACTACATACATATTTTACCTCTGTCATCATTCTTCTATAAGACACAAAAATTTTTATATACCAAAATCACATACATATTTTACCACCATATTCTAAACCCTTCGTATTCTTTTTCTCCTATCAAATGTTTTATGAGCTTATATGCTTCCAACCGAATTAAATATTGATAAGAGATTTTTTTCCCTAATTCTTTGTGCATGATTGTCTGTTTCATTCGTTTTTCAAATTCTGTGACAATCAAGCGGGATGCTTCCTTTTTTAGATGTAAAAAGTTTAGTTCTTTTGTAAAACTTTTTTCTGTTATCTGGTTTTTATTTAATAGAGAAAATATTAATCTGTCTCCAATCAGTGGTTTGAATACCTCAGATATATCAAGGCATAAAGAATATCTTCGAAATCCTGGTTCATGAAGATAACTTATTGTTGGGTCTAGCTGCGTGTGGTAAATCTCGCTCAATGTTTTGGCATATATCAAGGAGTTTACAAAAGAAATCAGCGAATTTATCATATTGTCTGGTGGATGCATCACTCTTTTCTCAAATTGTATTTCCTGATTTACAATGGTGTTCCATGCCCTATAATAGTTTTTTCGTATATTTCCTTCTATTCCCATTAGTTCTTCGATAAACTCTGTGTGGTCTAGTTTTTTTCTTAGACTGTTTACTTCTTTCATACACTCAGCTACATCTTTTCCTCTGCTGTTATAGTAACGTAAATTTCTATAAATATTATCTGCAGCCGCCTTGATAAATTCTTTTGCTATAACGAGACGCTCATCATAGCAGGTGTAATGTTCTACCTGTTTTACGAGAAGTTGTCCGGCAAGTAAGCTTTCTTTTGGATAGTAGCTTCCTGTATAGAAGTTGTAATAGTTAAAGAAATGTAATGGGATTCCGTACTGTGAGATGTAGTTAATAAACGCTGTGTTAAATGACATTTCCGACAATATATATATGTCTGAAATTCTTTCTATCGGTATGTCCCTTTTGTCCCCTTCATATGTTGTAAATTGCAATGTATTGTCTTTTCTTTTTAAATCCCCATTATTATAAATATATAGGCTTTGTTTCATTCGTACCCCTCCTGAAAAGTCAGTTCATCAGAAGATAAGTAAAGCATATTTTAAGCTTTGTTTCATTTGTTCTACTCTTCAAATCACCTTGATTATCTTTACCTAATTTGTATATTTGAAGCTCTGCTCCATTTGTACCTGTTCCTCACCCATAAAATACTCTTGTACATTATAGTATATTTGAAGCTCTGCTCCATTTGTACCCCCTGCTGCCTTTATATAAAACACAAGTCATGATATGCACATTTTTTACATATTTTTTGTTCTGTAAATTTTGGTGGAAATTCTTCTTTTTTCATAGATTCAATTTCATCAATAATTGATTTTAATTTTTCACGGTCCTGTTTGGATAGTTCTACTAACAAAGTTTTCTTCATAAGAGGGTAGTCTATTTTACCTTTAATGTTTTTCACTCCCCGTTCTTCTAAATAATAAAGGTAATATTTTACCTGCCAGATTCCGGCTTCTTCAATTGCCTTACTTTTCTTAATTTCATGTAACTCCTGATGTTCCCTGATAAAGTCAATGTTAATCACATTATCAATATTGATGTGTTTCTCATCCCTTTCATAACTTTTTTCATCCAAAAGCTTTCCCAACTGTACATTTTCATTTTCCGATTCCATATTGATTTCGTGGCAGAAATACCATAGCTTTCGTTTACAAACAAAGTAATAGTAAATCATGACACCTGTGATTCTTTTATCTGTCATACCTTCGTCCTCATTATTTAATCATAAATCATATATTACAGTATACATGCCTCATCATCTATCTCCCCTAAAATAAGACCTTTTCCCCTTCCCGTATCCGGGTCAAAATCATATTTCATTGATGTTCTGTGAATTTGTGTTACAGGGTAATTATTTTTTCTGTCATCTCCGTGAGAGCCGATTGTTGTGACATCTATTCCATTTAGCCCATTATCTTTATAACGATAGTAAGTAAGTCCCAGTGTCAGACTGCTAAATTTAGATGTGATGATATTCTTTATGTCTTTGTTTATATTTGGTGTTCTGAGTAGATTGACTCCCTCTTCAAAAAGAACTTGATTTTCTTCATAGAGTGTATCTGGCAGTACTGTTATGCTATGAATATTTCGAAATTTTTTATCGACATCTTCTTTGGTATATTCTATAGGATGAATTGTTGAAAAATGTTCTAGCCAGTATTCAATCTCTTCATAATACTTTGTTTTTTTAATTTCTTCTGTGCAGTAAACTGCATTGATATATTCCGTTTTCAGCTCTTCTGTAAATATTTTATCTTCATATTGATACAGTTTTTCGAGAGAACGATCATACATATCTTCATAATAAACTGTTCCCTTTCCATTCGCATTATCATAAACAATGACATTCGGTTCTTCTGGAATATAACGCCCTTTTCGATTGCAGCGTCCCATTCTCTGGAGCAAACTATCTACCGTACACATTTCGGTATATAATACATCAAAGTCAATGTCCAGGCTGGCTTCTACTATCTGTGTTGTAATCCAAATTCCGCATTCTTCTTCATTTTCAGAAAAATTCTTAATCATTTTTTCCAGTTGCAGGCGGTCTTTTTTGACATATCGAGAATGCAAAAGATGGAGGTCTTCCTCTTCTAACTGGCTCTCAATCTGCTCATAAACTTCCTGCGCTTTGGTGACAGTATTACAGATAACTAACACTTTTTTATCCCGGCCTTTTTCAAGTATTTCATCAAAGTTCATTTCTCCTGATTTTATTTTGACTTTATGCCGGATAATATCTGATTCTTTAGAAAAATCTCGAAATTCATACTGTTCTCCCTGGATTAATCCGCATTTTTCCATGAAATATTTTAGGACAGGAGGAAAAGTTGCTGTAATAATCGCAAATCGGCCTCCCATTTCTGTAATTTGTTTTAGTCCAGTTATAATCGTTGCTATAATATGTGGGTCATATGACTGCACTTCATCAAGAATGACTTTAGAATATTTTAAAGTTGCCGCAAAAATTTCCGTTCCTAATGCTCGATATACAAATTTGAAAAGCTGGTCTACGGTACATATCGTAAGTGGATTAGATAATAATTTGGCTTTTTCATATCTCTGATATATACTATCTGCTGCATTTGTACTTTCTTCTAAATATTTTTGCATTGCATCTGAGTGAAGCAGTTCTACATCCTTATAATTATAATCATCCTTGATTCTTCGATAAATATCATTGGCCGAAACCTTTAATGGTAAAGTATAGAAGCCTTTCTCTCCATTAAGCCATAACAATGCCGCTTCCGTCTTTCCCGAACCAGTCGGGGCAATGACTACCAGATTTTTATTTACATTTTCTTGCATGAATTTTTGTGCTGGCTTTAAAGCAAATTTTTGCTCTTTCATATTTTTATTGATATTATTTACCAGCCTTTTTTCTTCCAGATTTGAATTTTCTTCGGCAAATTCATAACCAGCACTTACTGTATAATCAAATTTGTTCAGCATTCCTTTGAGTAAAACATATTTGTTCCAGAGAGAAGGTTTCACATCTAACTTTATGCTTGACATATTATTTCGGAAAAGCAATTTTCTCATCTGGCTGCTGTATACCTTGTCCCGCTCTTCTTTCAAATATTCTGAAAGATATTTTAAATAATATTTCTGGCAATATGCTTTTATATCATCCTGAGTAAAATCGTCTTTTCTATCATGATGATAATAAATCGCTGTCATAAAAGCCTTAAAATCATCTTTTTCTAATCCTTCATATAATTTTTGAAATTCCTTATAAGAAATAGATACTGCACTTAAAAATCCATGCGGAATCTGAGAAATTTTTTTCTCAGGCTCCGACAGATTATCTCGTACTTTCCGGCATACTTTGGACTGAAAAATGAGATTTGCCTTTCCCCAGTCATGCTGGCGGCAAGCTTGGAGAATTAATATTTTTTCTATCTCAGTAAAATATTTTCCATATCCTCTGAAAAAAGCTTCGGCACATTTTACAATATCTTCTTCATGTTCTTTCAAAGTTTTCTGCTTTTCTTCTTTTTGATTCTGTATTTTCTGAATTTGCTGAATTATTATCTGTTCTTCTTTGGGAGTGAGTATTCCTTCTAAACTGTCTAAAAAACTTTCCAGAGTTTCTTTTAATGCTTCTACTTCCTTGATGCTCAATTGCTTCGCTTTTGATTTTGCATATAACTCCATATTTCATTCCCCCAATACACAAAATCTATCTTATGTTCTTACTAAATACAACAGCACTTTCTGCCTCAGAATCATCCACATATCCCTGATCTAATACCTTGCCAGCCGGATAATAGTATGCTCTTACCCGTCCACCATCTTTCTTCCATCTGCGTAAACCATTTTTTGTTATCTCGTATTCTCTTGTCAGATTATAAATTGTTGCGCCACCTTCACCATCTTCAAATATGCGTTCTCCATCCTCGGTTTCATAATCAACAGGAATATAAATATTATTATGCACACTAACTTCTTCTTCCCATGATAAATGAACAATTTCTACCTTTTTAATATCTAGTAAATCTTCATATCTTCCCAATGAAAGATACTGTGGTGGATTTAACAATGACTGATAAACAGTATCAAAATCTTCTTCAGACGGCAAAATATGAAGAATCATATTATTTTCACAAATCAGTTCGACATTAGCAATTCCTTTAAATACTCCATAGTCCTCTTTATCATGAACGCAAATTTGGTGTCTTCCTTCTTCGAACTTTACCCCTGCTGAAAAGGAATATCTTGTATATAATTCAGATATCGTTCCTTTATTTTTTCCCTGAATACTTAATTCCATCGGATGAAATGTCGTAAAACCACAGGCAGCATGAATCATGCCCAGTACCGTAGAGTATGGTGGCAGCGGAAAAGTTTCTTTAATAATAAAACTGCTCGGTTTCCTATAATTTACAAGATTCTGAAAACATTCTACTCTAATTGCCTTCATAATAAGCATCCACTTCCTCTTTCAAATGTTTGAATACGTTTCCTACGGACTCTGCTTTTAATTTTTCTTTTACGTCTTTTTCATTATCGAAAATTCCCGATGTGATTCCTGTGTAAGTATATTCCTTTAATTCTTCTGAATCCTCCACAATTTCTTTTAACGTGGCAACACCAATTTTATTTGCCTTTACACCCACAATATTTTCAAAGAATGGATTCTTTCTTTTATATCTTCCACCGATGATAAACAGTGGGCTTAAGTTCTCTCTTCTTCCTCTGATATCTCGGTATAAATACTGTACGGTATCTAAAAGCTCCTTTACTCTGCTTGCTTTTTCTTCCTGTGATACTTCAATTTCCACATCCACTCCAATTCTATCTAAATCTATCGATATAGTATAGCTGTAATAAGAACGATGGATTTCACTCTGCGCAATTCCATTTTCGAGGTTCTGACGCTGTGCCAGTCCCATGTTTGTGAGAAACTCCAAGTCACTCTGATATGGCTCTAAAGAAATCGCATTGCTTAATCGCACTACTGCGCTTCTTGTAGATGCACCACCCTTTTTATCATCTGCTTTGGAAGTCGTTTTCATATATCCAAATAAATCGATTTCTGGATAATCTTCAATTGTTGCAGATGGGGCAAACTGTACTACACCACTCTTGCCGTCAACCGGTGTATTATCCCATTTAAGCTGCTTTACGATATTGTATCGCATAGCCTGTCTTGAAATATAAGAATACTGCTGGAAATCTCCTCTTGTCATTTTCTTTAATGTTGTGATATTTCCGATTCCCTCACCATAGTTTGCACTCTCTGCTAAAAATACCATTGTAAATGTTAAACCATCTCTTGTCATTTAATTTTCCTCCCCACTTTCATCCTGTGACTGTTTCGTATCTTCTGATTTACTATCCTTACTATCTGTATAACTTCCCTTTAATCCCAGTATAAAAGAATAGCCATACTCTGAAAACTTCTCCTTATTTCCAAGCATATAAACGAAACCATCTGCCATAGGTAATTTTGTTGAACTATACAACCGTATTACAATATCCATAAATTTTCCTTCATTTCGCACAGACAAAGCATTCAGTAATTGATAGATTGTTCCCCTCATACATTCATCATTTTCCGCTTTTTTTGCTAATAAAATCTCTTTACGCAATTTATAGCCTGCATCCCTCATTTTAATACGACTCATAAATATCCCCTCCTTAGCCTTTGACAGTTTTTCTTCAATACCCTGCTGCGATTGTTCCAACTCTTCAGAAATGCTCCCCACATTTACTTCCATTCTTTTTTCAATACTTGTGCATAATTGAACTACAAAAACCCAATATGCCGTTGGTATTACTCCAGTATTCTCCAGAGACTCCTTTAAAATCTGATTAAGTAAACTATACTGTTTATGATACTGCAAAATATTCATAACAACGCTCTCATGAACATTTACAAATTCATTAGAAAGTTTTACATATGGGTGTTGCTCAAGATATTTCAATGCTTTCTGTACCTTTTCCTGTTTCAGAATCTGTAGGGCATCTCTGCCTATAATACTGAACATATAATTATCTTCTGCGCGTGTTCCTCTTAAAATAACCTGCACATTATTGAGTTCTTTTACTTTGTCAGAAAGAACTTTATTCAATATCCTTGCAAACCATACTGTATAGTTTTCTTCTTCTCCTTTTTCCTTAAGACCGTTCCCTCGTTTTTTACCGTTCACATCCACTAATACCGATATGTTTTCATTCAAATTCATAAATACGAACTTATTTGCATACATTTGAAATCCCAATGGACTTAATGCATAGACAAAGGCACATACAGGACATAAAAAGGCATCTACCTGACAATTCCAGAAAGCGGAACGCTTTCTTGTCAAATCATCTGCCATTTCTTTCATAAAGGCGATAGAAACCTTTTCTTTTCCAGTAATCCCATTCCCACAGTCAATACAGGTATCTTTTGCTTTTTTATGTTCACCTTCTAAATACTTATGAAACGGTTCCGAAAAATCCTTTTCAAAAACAGCCCGCATATCCTTTTTTGCATTTGCCCGAAGAAGGAAACATTTTCCATCCCAAAATCGGTTAATATAATTATAAATTATACTTAATAAAAGTTTCTCTACATAACGGCTGTGTTAAAAATTGCTGTAATTCTTCCAAACGCTTTCTTAAAACATCAGATTCAAATTTATCACTAAGTTTATTCTTCTTCAGTTCCAGATAAATTTCAGGGTTCTCTACCTTTTCTTTGATAATATTGAATCCGTTCTGATAGCTATTCGAAAGCAGCTTTTCCGTGATAAACTTTAAATCGTCCTTTTCTTCTCTTCCTGGATTCCATTTATCTTCCCTTATTTTAGTAAGGCAACGCTCAATTCTGTCAAGTACCCCCTGATATACTGTGTTTTTGCCAAAATACTTTACACAGGCATTAAAATATAAATCTGTCCAGTCTGCATGAAGTGCAAAGTCTCTATCCAGCCAAATCCCCTGCTCATCTGATGTAATACCATAATCTGAATCTTCTTCTGCTTCGGATATATCCAACAAGTATTTCATACCTACAATTCCGGCATTCTTCAGAAAATCACCGAGTGTAATAATTACTCTGTCCAACTTTTTCTCCCCCTTTCTGTAAGATTTGCGTTACAATTTGTAGGAGATTTTGCCTGATTAAAAATATCCTATTAATACACTATCTCCCACATCCCATGTCCTTCCGAACGTCTGCCTCCCATCCCTGTCCGATATAAAAAGGTCAGAAGTTCTGGACTTCCTGATAATTTATAAATTCCAATATTCGCATCTACCTTTCTTCCAAATATCGTTGCAACAATTTTCTTGCCTTTTATTGGAACAATCTCAAAGCCTTCTACTGAGACATCTACTCCTAATCTCTCAATTAGCGTCTGTACATTTTCTTTCACTACCTGAGAAAATTCTGGATGGTCGTAAACATAATACGTATCTCTGTTCTCTTCCACATCATGCCTTCTTGCTATGAGAGAACTCTGCATTTTCACAATAACCTCTGGATCTTTTATCTCCTTTCTCCTCACATTTTTAATTTGGACAAGCTCCATTGAATTACCGTTCATGGGATAATGCTGATGTAATATTTTCTTAAATCCATTGAAAAAATAGATAGTCTGCTCCATATCTGCGTTTGAAAAAAACATCGAGAACTTATTCTGCCTTAAATATATCTTCTCGTCCTTAAACTTTGCCCCTGGCAGATAATAAGAAAAAGTGTATGGTTTTATCACTGACCTTCTCTTATCATATAATTGCTCAAACATCTTTGGTGAAGCACTCTCCAACGACGCTTTTAAGAAACTTACTAGCAGCCGGTCTAATTCTAACGGTAACTCTGGTTTTTCCAAGACAAACTCTAAATTAAATTGAATCATCTTCCCCCTTCTTTCTCTTTAAGATTTTTATTTGTGCCATTGTCGACCTCCCTATATTTTTACACTATCATCAGTCAACATTTATACCAATCTTGTTTATGCAGAAGTTCTATTCGAGAATCTATCGTGTGACATCCTCCCCCACCTATAGAGGTGGGGCTTCCCATCCTCGGCAAATCTCGGCAAGTTTGGTTCTCGTTCGATAGCACTACCGTGCTAAGCATAAGCGAGCTATCCCCGTGTGTCCCACGGTTGTGTTATATTGTGT
>OLPG01003035.1_pt1 | contig 10920 bp, 12 predicted proteins | sample 1672311 | NCBI WGS metagenome assembly OLPG01 (sample SAMEA3136670, study PRJEB25190) | human gut metagenome | biome: human gut; feature: human-associated habitat; material: faeces | place: Austria | collected 2013
AGAGGCGCACATTTTTATATTAAATTTTCTTTTTGAATGTAATGAAAAGGTTCAAATTTCAAAAAATATATGCAATAATATCATCTAAAAGTTTCTTTCTAAACTGTAATAAAAAAATTCAGTATACATAATTGCGATTTGACAATTTTAGGAAAATATAGTATAATACACAAGATGTTGCCAAGAGGGCACAAGAATGAGATTTTATAAACCTAAAAAGTTTAAAGAAAAAATAAAAGAGAACGGATAAAAAACAAAACAAAAGACAAAATAAAATATAAAAACATAAACAAAAATGTAATTTTAAAACCAAAAATTAACATTTTATTAAACATTTAAAAAATAAAAAAACTTTAAACAAATAATGGATTTATTAAAATTGAATATAGAAAAATAAAAAAACTAAAAAAGAAAGAGAGGAAAAATATGGCAGAAGAAAAAATAGAACAAAAAGAAGAGAAAAAGGCAAGAGTACCAAGAAGAAATATGAATAAAAGGGTACAAAACCAAAAACAAGAAACAACAAGAAGAATACCAAGAAAAACAACAAAAGAAGAAAAAGCGGAAACAAGTGAAAATACAAAAAATGTTAAAAATACTAGAAATACTAGAAATACTAGAAAACCAAGAGAAAAAAGAGAGAAGAAAATACAAGAAAACACAGAATCAAAAGAATTAGTAGTAAGAGGAGAAAATTCAATAGCAGAAAGAAAAACTACAAGGAGAGAAAATATCTTTAAAAAACCAAAATTAAAAATAATCCCATTAGGAGGATTACACGAAGTAGGAAAAAACATCACAGTATTTGAATATGATGATGAAATAATTGTAGTCGACTGTGGTTTATCATTCCCAGAAGATGATATGCTTGGAGTAGACCTAGTTATACCAGATATAACATATCTACAAAGAAATGTAGATAAAATAAAAGGACTAATAATAACACATGGACACGAAGACCATATAGGAAGTGTACCATATTTACTAAAACAAATAAATATCCCAGTATATGCACCAAAATTAGCAATGGGATTAATAAGAAATAAATTAGAAGAACATAGAATTTTAAGAAGTTCAACATTAATAGAAGTAACACAAGGACAAAAAATCAAATTTGGAAAATATTTTGAAGTTGAATTTATAAGAAGTACACACAGCATACCAGATTCAGTAATGCTAGCAATAAAAACACCAGTAGGAACAATTCTACACACAGGTGACTTTAAAGTAGATTATACACCAATAGATGGAAAAATTATGGACCTTGGAAGAATTGCAGAATTAGGAAATGAAGGTATATTAGCTTTAATGTCAGACAGTACAAATGCTGAAAGAAAAGGATTCACAATGTCTGAAAGCTCAATAGGACCAGTATTTGATGAACTATTTGATGGATGTACAAAAAGAATAGTTGTAGCAACATTTGCATCAAATGTACACAGAGTTCAACAAATAGTAAGTTCAGCTGTTAAATATCATAGAAAAATTGCTGTATGTGGTAGAAGTATGATAAATATGATTACAACAGCAAAAGAATTAGGATATATAGAATGCCCAGATGACATATTTATTGATATAGATACAATGTCAACATATAATGATGAACAATTAGTAATTATAACAACAGGAAGTCAAGGAGAAACAATGTCTGCATTAACAAGAATGGCAGCAGGAGACCATAGAAAAGTTAAAATTACACCAAATGACTTAGTCATAATTTCTGCAAATCCAATACCAGGAAATGAAAAATCAGTTTCAAAGGTAATTGACGATTTAATGCAAATTGGTGCAGAAGTTGTATATAGTGCGTTAGCGGATGTTCACGTTTCAGGACATGCTTGTCAAGAAGAACAAAAATTGATATTTGCTCTTACAAAACCAAAATTCTTTATACCAGTTCATGGTGAATATAGACAATTAAGAGCACATGCTGAAACTGCTCAAATGATGGGAATTCCAGCTAAAAATATTGTAATGATGGAAAATGGTAAAGTTCTTGAAGTTGATGAAAATGAAATCAAATTTAATGGAATGGTTCCAAATGGTAGAGTTTTAGTTGATGGACTAGGTGTTGGAGATGTTGGAAATATTGTTTTAAGAGATAGACAACATTTATCACAAGATGGATTGATTGTTATTGTTTTAACAATGGATTCTTCAACAGGAGAAGTTGTTGCAGGACCTGATGTTATATCAAGAGGTTTTGTATATGTTAGAGAATCAGAAAATTTAATGGATGATGTTAAAAATGTCGTAAGACATGAGATCAGAAAATGTGAAGAAAAAGGCATTAGAGATTGGTCAACTATTAAGTCAACTGTTAGAGAGAATTTAAGAGATTATATTTTCTCTAAAACAAAGAGAAATCCTATGATTATTCCAATTATAATGGAAGTATAGAATTAAAAAAGGAGAATATTTATGGGAAATCGTAAATTACAAATAGTAGAAGAAAATATGAATTTGGCACCAAATGAAATAAAAAAAGAATTGAAAAAAAATATCCTAATATTAGCAACGAAGAGGTAATTAAATTAATAATAGAGGTTAGTAAAAAAAGAGAAAACCCAAATGAAAAAATGCTTGTTGCAAAACGAGATAATAGAGGAAGAAAGCCAAAGGAAAAAGAAGAAAAAATAGAAAGATAAAAATATCATTTTAAGAGGAGAATAGAAAATGGATTATAAAGATTTAGCAAATTTAATATTTCCAGATGCAAAGGAAATATCATATTATGAAGAAAAATATCCAGAAAGAGATTTACCAGAAGGTGCAATAGTAACAAGATTTGCTCCAAGCCCAACAGGTTTTGTACACATAGGAGGGCTATATCAATCATTAATAGCAAGAAAATTGGCATCACAAACAAATGGAGTATTTTTTCTAAGAGTTGAAGATACAGACCAAAAAAGAGAAGTAGAAAACGCAGTATCAGGAATTGTTAGCTCTTTAAAAGATTTTGCAATTGAACCAGATGAAGGTATGATTTCAGAAGAAGAAGGAAAAGGAAATTATGGACCATATAAACAAAGTCAAAGAAAAGAAATTTACCAAGCATATGCAAAATATCTAATTGAACAAGGTAAAGCATATCCATGTTTCTGTACACCAGAAGATGTAGAAGAAATAAGAGCAAAACAAGAAGCTGCAAAAATCAGACCTGGATATTATGGGGTATGGGCAAAATGCAGAACTGTAACAGTTGAAGAAGCTATGAAAAGAATTCAAAACGGTGAAAATTATATAATCAGATTTAAATCACCTGGAAGAGAAGACAGAAAAATACAACATCATGATGTAATTAAAGGAAAGGTTGATTTTCCAGAAAACGACCAAGATATAGTTATAATAAAAGCAGATGGATTACCAACATATCACTTTGCACATGCAGTTGATGACCACTTAATGCACACAACACATGTAATAAGAGGAGATGAATGGTTATCATCAGTACCATTACATTTACAACTATTCCATGAATTAGGATTCAAAGCTCCTAAATATGCACATATTGCACCAATCATGAAAAATGACAATGGAAATAAGAGAAAATTAAGTAAAAGAAAAGATGCAGAAGCTGCTGTAAGTTACTATGCAGAAGAAGGTATTCCAGCAGAGGCAGTTAAAGAATATTTAATGAATATTGCAAACTCTACATTTGAAAATTGGAGAAGAGCAAATCCAGATAAAGAATTAAATGAATTTGAATTACAATTAAACAAAATGAGTGTTAGTGGTGCTTTATTTGATATGGTTAAATTATTAGATGTATCTAAAACAGTAATATCAAAAATGACAGCAGAAGAGGTATATGAAAATGCAAACTTATGGGCATCAAAATATGATTCAGAATTAGCAGAAATCTTAAAAGATAAAGAATATGCTTTAAAAGTTTTTGGTATAGAAAGAGGAAACAAAAAGCCAAGAAAAGATATATCAAAATGGTCTGATGTTAAAGAAAACATTGAATATATGTATGATAAGTTATTTGATAAAAATGAAGAAGAATATCCATATCAAGTAATAAATGATAAAGAGTCAATTGAAAAAATATTAAAATTATATATTGAAAAATATTATGATGAAAATGATGATAAACAAACTTGGTTTGATAAAATCAAAGAATTAGCAGGCGAAATGGGTTATGCAAAAGAAGTTAAAGAATTTAAAACAAATCCAGGAATGTATGCAGCACATGTTGGAGATGTTAGTACAGTTTTAAGAGTTGCTTTAACAAAAAGAACTAATACACCAGATTTATATGAAATAATGCAAGTATTAGGAAGAGAAGAGATAGAAAAACGTTTTAGACAATAGAAACAATACAGATTTTGAGGTGATTTGAAATGGAATATAATATTGGTGATATTGTTAGAACAAAAAAACAACACCCTTGTGGAAGTAAACTATGGGAAATAACAAGAGTTGGAGTTGATTTTAAATTGAAATGCCAAGGGTGTGGACATGTGGTTATGATTCCAAGAGAAAAAGCATTAAAAATGATAACTAAGAAAATGGATAATAATTAAATCTAAATAAAAAACAAGATGTGAAATTTTGAACATTTATATAAAAATGTCGAAATTTGACATCTTTTCTTTGTATCTAACATAATATATAGTATAACACATCAAATAAATGTGTTATACAGGAGGTGACTTTTATGGAGCCACAAGAAGTATTTTGCTATGACAAAAAAGAAGATAAATGCAATAACAATAAATGCTTTGGAATTATAACAGTAATAATAGCAGTTGCTCTTGCATTTGTTGTTGGACTATTAGTTGGTGCAGCAATAGCATCTGAAATATTAGCATCTTTTGGAGCAATAATCGTATTGGCTGTGGTACTTGCATTACTTCTAGTTTTATCTATAATACTATTAATTTGTAACAGAAAAAAAGATAAAAAAAGAAAATGTTGTTGCTAAAAAAAGCGGGATTGGAGATCCATCCCGTTTTTTAAATATATTTTTCAATTTCATTCCATACATCATCCATGTAAACTTTTCTCTCAGAAGAAAAAGGAAATGTAGGAATATCACCAATAGGATTCAAGGTTTTTTGCAATGTATTAGCAACATCTGAAACCTTTGTAATTGCAATTTTATCAGCTTTATTAGCCAAAATCATACAAGGTAAACCAGAACGAATAACATAATCATACATAAGCTTATCATTCTCAGTAGGAGAGTGGCGAATATCAACTAAAAAGATAATCAAAGAAATTTGATCTCTATTAAATAAATATTGCTCAATAAACTTTCCAACTTGTTCTTGTTCTTTTTTAGACATTTTACTATACCCATATCCAGGTAAATCAACAAAATAAAATTTTTCATCAATATTATAAAAATTAATTTGTCTTGTTTTACCAGGCTCACTACTTGTTCTAGCAAGTTTTTTTCTATTTATCATAGTATTTATAAAACTTGATTTACCAACATTAGATTTGCCAACCAAAACAACTTCTGGTAAATTATTTTTTGGATATTGAGCAGGTTTTACTGCTGAAATTTCAAATTTTGGATTATTTACTACCATATTTTTACTCCTTTTCGATTCACTTTGTTTCATTCAGCGCCATCTAAAATTTTTTTAAATTTTAGATGTTAAATATTTGATTGTTTGTTATATTTTATTTTTTTGGAAGAATTTTTTCAGTTCCACCCATATATGGTCTTAAAACTTCTGGAACTGTAACACTTCCGTCTTCATTATAATTATTTTCTAATACAGCAATTAATCCTCTTGGAGTAGCAACAACTGTATTATTTAATGTATGCAAGAAATAATTTCCTTTTTCGCTCTTAACACGAATTCCTAGACGTCTAGCTTGTGCATCTCCTAGATTAGAACAACTACATACTTCAAAATATTTCTTTTGTCTAGGGCTCCAAGCCTCTATATCACAAGATTTAACTTTTAAATCTGCTAAATCACCTGAACAACAATCAAGTTGTCTTACAGGAACATTAAAGCTTCTAAATAAATCAACACTTAATTTCCACATTTTATTATACCAGTTCATAGAATCTTCTGGTTCGCATAAAACTATCATTTCTTGTTTTTCAAATTGATGAACACGATATAAACCTCTTTCTTCTAATCCATGAGAACCGATTTCTTTTCTGAAACATGGAGAGTATGATGTCATACTGATTGGAAGTTCATCTTTTTTGATTAGTTGATCTTTAAATCTACCAATCATTGAATGCTCAGATGTACCAATTAAGTATAAATCTTCACCTTCAATTTTGTACATCATGTCATACATTTCTTCAAAACTCATAACACCAGTTACAACATCACTACGAATCATAAATGGTGGGATAGCATATGTAAATCCATTGTTAATCATAAAATCTCTGGCATATGCAAGCATTGCTTCGTGAAGTCTTGCAACATCACCAATCAAGTAGTAGAAACCAACACCACTTGTACGGCCAGCAGATTCTTTATCCATTCCATTGAATCTATCAATAATATCTGCATGATATGGAATTTCATAATCTGGAACAACTGGTTCACCAAATCTTTGAACTTCTACATTTTCACTGTCATCTTTACCGATTGGAACAGATGGATCCATAATATTTGGTATTTTCATCATTCTTGATTTTATTTCTTCTGCATATTCAGCTTCTAATTTTTCGTTTTTTTCAAGTTTTTCATTTATTTCTTGAACTTTGGCTTTAATTGATTCTGCTTCTTCTTTTTTTCCTTGTTTCATAAGTCCACCAATTTCAGCACTTAGAGATTTTCTTTCAGCTCTTAAATTATCTCCATTTAGTTTTGCTTCTCTGTTTTTAATGTCTAAGTCAATGACTTCATCAACTAAAACTATTTTTTCATCTTGAAATTTATTTTTGATGTTTTGTTTTACAACATCTGGATTTTCTCTTAAAAATTTAATATCTATCATTTTTGCCTCCTATAAATTTAATTAATGTATTAGTCTATATAATTTTTTTCAATATTTTTTGCTATTTCAAATCTATGTTTTTGACCTGTAATATTATCTGGTCTATCAGTAGAAACCTCGGACAAAAACATTTTTTCTGGTCTTACCCAAAGTTGCTTTTTATCAGCTCTTTCATATAATGGTTTATAAACGACTATTCTTTCCGATGTCTCCGTGTCATATGCTATGTTTTCTACAAAATAGTAGTTGCCTTTAAAATGACGGTATACTTTTCCGATTTGTACTTCTTCCATTTCATATCAATCCTTTCTTATCTTAAGGCATTATATAATATTTTTGCATAAATATCAATAAAATGGGAAAAATTATAGTAAAATAGTAACATCAACGGTTACATTCTGGAAAATCTTTTGGTGGTGTTCTTACCTATATGTTTTTGAAAATTGAATCTTTTCATTATATTCAAAAAGAAAATTTAATATAAAAAATGTGCGCCTCTTTCACTCAGGCTTAAAATGTATATATGTATATGATTTGATAATTTTTGAATGTGATTGGAGCAATATTAGAATTTCTTAAATAAATTAATGGAAAGAGTTCACAAAGTGGAAGGGTGCCATTAATTTATTTAGAAATTCTTATGTTGCGTATTGAAGCCGAAAAAATTATAAAATCATATACATATATACATTTTACCCGTGAACATTCCTCACATTTTTATATAATATTTTCTATTTTGAATTCCAATCAAACGGTTCAATTTTTCAAAACAAATAGTGGAAGTACACCATACAAGAAATTTTTACTGAATTGCAACTATATTTTGGTAAGTTGCATTCTTTTTTTGAATATAGTGTCTTCTTTTATCACTAAATACCACAAATACATATCAATCAATAAAATTGCAATATTATGCACACGCAAAATCATTATACTGGATATAGCTGTAATAATTGCTACCATAACTTTTGATATAATATTTGTGTATAATTCTGACTTTCTTATTCCAAAATTTATATGTAAAATACCTTTCAATACCCTTCCCCCATCTAATGGATATATTGGCAATAGATTGAATATCATAATTAAAAAATTAGTATAAATTATCATCAAACCTTTAAATATATCAATTTTCAAACTATTTGTTATTAATATTATTATAAAATTTGTTAATGGCCCAGCAATTGCAACTAATATTTTCTTTATTTCTAATAAATTTCCTTTTTTTATTTTTTTATTATATTCTTCTACTTTAATTTTAAAAGATATTGACACTCCAAATGGCATTAACTCTATCTTTTCTGGTTTCATTCCTAATAATAATCCCGCTAGCAAATGTCCTAATTCATGTATTAATGCAAAAAACATTATCATTGCATATATCTCAATTTGTTTAGTGAAATAAAATATTATTAGAAAAACAAATATTTTTAAATCTATCCTAAATCTCATATTAATTTTCCTTTTTCAAATTTAGGTTTTGTGCTACCTATAAGCTTTCATGTATTAATTTTACAATTCTAGAATTTTTTGTGGATCTATTGTTCTTTCTGAATTTCTTATTTCAAAATGTAAGTGTGGTCCTGTTGAATTACCTGTTGAGCCTACCTCTGCAATTTCTTGTCCTTGACTGACTTTATCTCCTTGTTTTACATATAAGTTGTTACAATGTGCGTAAATAATGCTTACTTCTCCTATTTGAATTTTTAGATGTTTTCCATAATCACCTTCTTCTGATGCTATTACAACTTCTCCTTCTGTTGCTGATTTTATTTTTGTTCCTAAATTTGCTGCAATGTCAACTCCTGTATGATTTTTAGGTACTGTTGCTGTTGTTGCTTCTCTTTGTCCATATTTTGAACTTATTGTTCCTTCTATTGGTTTTATAAATGTTGTTGTTGCCTTTATGTTTGCAATATCTTTTTCTTCTTGCGATAATTCTTGTGTTTCATTTGTATTTTGAATTGATGTTTGTTGTTCTTCTTCCGCTCCTCCAATCCCATTTGTTTCTTGATTGTTTGTTGTTTCTTTTTGACTTTCTTCACTTTCTTGTGTGTTTTGCATAGATTCACTATTAATTTCATTATCATTGTTTGTTATTATTCCATTTTCTTTTTGTGTCATATTATTTTTTAAATCTGTAATCCATTGTCCTATGTTATTTTTTGTATTTTGGTAAATTTGTTCAAAATTCATGTCATATGACAATATTTCATTTGCTTTTTTTAGAAAATCTTCTGAAAATATGTAATTGTTGTTTTGAATTATATATATAACTGCATATATTAATAAACTTAACCCTATTTGTATCAACATTTTTCTTAATAGTTTTATGTCTTTTCTATTATTGTTGTTTATTGAAACTGTTGTTGTTTTTCTTTGTGTTTCTCCTTGCCTTCTAGCATATATTTCTTCTGCTCTTCTTATTTTGTCTTCTACTGACATAGTTCTTTCCATTTTTAACTTCATTCCTCCCTAATGTATATTTTTGTTAAAAGTATATTTTTAGTCTTGCTTTCATTTCTTTATAAACTATATGTTTTTTTATTTTGTTTTATGATTTAAAAAGTAGACAAGTTTAAATGGTTGCAATTTAGTGTTGAGTTGTAAACAAAAAAAGAGCACTATCTATTAAGATTGTGCCATTTTTGTTTTTAAAATATTATTACAAGTGCTTGGATTATGCATAATATTGTTGTTATTATTGCATATTTTTTTAATTTTTTATATTTTTCATTTGTATCTTTATTAATGATAATTTTACTGTTATCTTTATTTTCTATCTTCGAAATATAGTTGTTTACTATCATTTCTGCTTCTTTTAAAATATATTCCTTATCTTTTTTATTTTCTTCGTTTTCTGATGTTTGTTTGTCTTTCTCTATTTTTTGAAGTTTTTTTACCTTTTTATTTGCTTTTAATACTATTATTGCCTCATCAACTATATTTGATGGTAAATTTCTTAGAACTACCATATTTTTTAATTTACTTGTTTCCATTTGTACCTCCTTGAAATATGTATTTATTATATTGTTTCCATATTTTTCAAGGTTATACTTTTACATTTCTTTGTTTTTTATTGTTTTTATTACATCTTCTGTTACTTTATTTTTGTCAAATTTATTTACAACAAAAATTACTATTGCAGTTATTGCAAATGTTATTACATATGCTAATATACTAACTTTCCATTGTCCTTCTAATAACTTATCTCCTGCTATTGTTGATGATATTATTGATGGAAATCTTAATAATGTTGAAAGTGCTAAAAATCTTGATGTTTTTATTGGTAATAGTCCTCCTATATAAACTAGTAAATCTTTTGGTGTTCCTGGTATTAAAAATAATAATGCCATTACCACTTCTATTTTTTGTGGGTCTTTGAATAATTTGCTATTTTCTACTTTATTTACTTTTTCTTTTGGAAAGAACTCATATATGAAGTCTCTTCCATATTTTTTTACGAAGAAATATATCATTGCCGTTACTATAAAAACTGATACCATTAAAAATATTGTTCCCCATATCGGTCCAAAACATATCCCTGCTAGTAATTCTACTGGTTCTCCTGGCAATATAGCTAATACTACTTGTGCTAGTTCTAATCCAAATAGTATTAACATTCCTGTTATCCCTGAATTTGTTATTTTTTCTTTAAATTGTGCTTGTCCTTCTGGTGTATTTATTTGTTTTATTATTGGTATCATATATATTGTTGCAATTACTAGTATTTCTATTGTTGTTATTAATGCAATTAATTTCATTATTTTTGCTTTGTTTATTTTTTTCATTTATTACCCTTCTTTCAGTGCCATTTTGGAGACGTTTCTTTTTTGTGCATACTTATTAAAACTGTCTTTATTAATATATATCTTTTTTATTTATATTTCAAGTTTTTATTATTTTTAATTGTTACGGTTCAGTAAGAATTTTTCTATGGTGTCTTTGCCAATATGTTTTTGAAAATTGAACCGTTTCACTACATTCAAACGGTTC
>OLPG01003054.1_pt1 | contig 10861 bp, 10 predicted proteins | sample 1672311 | NCBI WGS metagenome assembly OLPG01 (sample SAMEA3136670, study PRJEB25190) | human gut metagenome | biome: human gut; feature: human-associated habitat; material: faeces | place: Austria | collected 2013
CGAAAATAGGTTCCGTTACAAGTTTTTCGATATTGTTCAATTTTCAAGGTCCTGTAGCGCCTCAGCCAAGCGGCTGACAACTTGATTATTTTATCACAGAAGTGATTTTTTGTCAAGCTCTTTTTTCGAAGTTTTTCGTTTCTTATCGAACTTGGAGCGTTCTCGGTTTCTCGGCGCTGGCCGGAACTTTCGGACGTCTATTGGTTCTTTTCGCTTTACTTCCAGCTGGGACTCAGAAGTCATTCTTTTGTCTCAGCGCTTGGCGCTCAAGTATAATACCATACACCGGGCCACTTTGCAAGCCTTTTTTACAAGTTTTTTGCTCTTTTTTCGCTTTTGTATACATCCGCTAGTTTTTTGCTTTAAATCAGTCCCTGCTTTGACACCGACTCAGCACACCTGCGGCGTGCGGCTCCTCTCAGTGGGAGGGGCGTTGCACTATATATAATAAGAAGAGCATCTGCTGCCTTCACCGGGCAAACGGATGCTCTCTCTTATATATAATAGTTACTTCTGGGCATACACCTGTTTGAGGTGTTCCGTAAGCTTCATATTCTCGCTATAGTCTACCGGCACCACGATGACACTGGGGACATCCTGTTTGAAAGCCTCTTCCAACGTGGGGATAAGTTCCTCTGCCTTCTCAACACGATAGCCCTTGCAGCGCATAGCCTCTGCCAGCAGCTTGAAATCGGGATTCGAAAAGTCCACATAGCAGTGCTCGCCGCCGAACTGCTCCTGCTCTTTCCACTTGATGAGGCCGTAGCTGGAGTCCTCCCAGATGAGGGTCACAAAAGGCACATGCTCCCGCACCGCTGTTTCCAGCTCCTGACTGTTCATCATGAATCCGCCATCGCCGCAAACCGCCAGCACCTTCTTCTCCGGATAGAGAAGTTTTGCCGCGAACGCGCCCGGGATGGAGAAGCCCATGCTGGCGAAGCCGTTGGAGATGAGGCAGGTGTTGGGCTCATAGCAGTCGTAGTGGCGGGCGATCCACATTTTATGGGCGCCCACATCGCTGACCACGATGTCGTCGCGGCCCATGACCTTCCGCACATCGGCGAGGATGCGTGCCGGCTTCATGGGGCAGCTGTCGTCCGCTGCCATTGCCTCATGCTCTGCCACCATCGTCTGGCGGAGAGCCAGTGCAAATTCCGGCTCACCGGTGCGGTGGGCGCAGCGCAGTATCTCATACAGGCTTTCTGAAATGTCGCCTACCACTTCCACAGCGGGCTGATACCGCTTGTTGACATCGGCGGGGGCGCTGTCGATGTGGACGATGGTCATATTCTCCCGTGCGCCCCACTTGGCCGGTGCGCACTCCACAATGTCGTAACCGATAGCGATGACCACATCCGCCCGGTCGAAGAGCTGGTTGACATAGTCTTTCTGCGGGATGCCGATGGTCCAGAGGCTGTATTTGTCGTCCATCGGGATGATGCCCTTGGCCATCATGGTATTGACCACCGGGATGTGCAGGCGGTCAGCCAGCTCGGTGACAGCGGCGGCGGCATGGCCGCGCACCGCACCTGCACCTGCAAGGATGACAGGATTTTTCGCCTCACTGATGATTTTTCCTGCCGCTGCAATGTGGGTCGGGTCCGCATAGACCTCATGCATCTGCTGGCGCTTGAGCGGCACAGCGTCGGCGGGCATTTTTGCGATATTCTGGGGCAGGTCGATATGGGTCGCGCCCGGCTTGCCCTTTTCGGCGTGCTTGAAGGCCAGCCGCACGATTTCGCCCACCGTGTCGGGGCGGATGATCTGCTTCGAGCGCTTGGTGATAGGCTCAAACATTGCGGTCAGGTCAAGGTACTGGTGGCTGGTGAGCTGCATCCGGTCAGTGCCAACCTGTCCGGTGATGGCCACCAGCGGCGCACCGTCCAGATAAGCATCCGCCACACCGGTGACAAGGTTGGTAGCACCGGGGCCAAGGGTGGACAGGCAGACGCCGGCCCGGCCGGTCAGACGGCCATAGACATCCGCCATAAAGGCCGCACCCTGCTCGTGGCGCACCGGGATGAAGCGTATCTTGCTGTCTCGAATCGCAAACATCAGATCCAGCGTCTCTTCGCCCGGAATGCCAAACATCACATCGACGCCCTCAGCTTCCAGACAGTCCACCAGCACCTGCGCAGTCGTTTTCATTCCCTTCATTTTCTTTCCCTCCCAAAACGAAAAAGGCAGCGCAGCCCCATGCGGGCCACACTGCCTTTGCTGCGCTTATTGTAAACGATTTTCGGCCATCCCGCAAGTGCAAATTTCCACAAAAAACGACTTGCTTTCGGTTTTTGCTCCGGCAGGCTTGACAAGCGGCGGGACAGGCCGTATGATGAAAGTATCTTTTTTGCAGTGAGGTAGTTATCATGTCCAGCATTACCATCCGCGGCTACTGCATCGGCGCAGGCCGTCCGAAAGTCATCCTGCCCATCGTCGCCCGCACAGAGGACGATATTCTCCGTGAGGCCAGGCGGCTGTCCGCGCTGAAAGCTGACTGCATCGAGTGGCGGGCCGACTGGTTTTCTGATGCTCTGGATGCTGCCGCACTGAAGCGGGTGCTGTCCGGTCTGCGAGCAGCGCTGGGCGAAAAGCTCCTGCTCGTGACCTTCCGTACCAAAGCAGAGGGTGGTGAAACCTCCCTGACGCCGCAGCAATACGCTGATTTCTGCGGCACAGTCTGTGTCAGCGGCTGTGCCGATCTGCTTGACGTCGAGTTCTTCCCGAATCAAGAAGAACTTCCGGCCCTCATCGGGCAGGCGCACAAGGCCGGTGTCGCAGTGGTTTGTTCCAGCCATGATTTCCACAAAACGCCGTCCCGGACGGAGATGGTCACACGCCTGACCGCCATGCAGCAGGCCGGAGCCGACCTGCCCAAACTGGCTGTGATGCCGAACTCTCCATCTGACGTCCTCGAATTGCTGGCCGCCACAGCAGAGATGGCAGAGCAGCACCCCGAAACGCCCGTCATCACCATGAGCATGGGTGCGCTGGGTGCAGTAAGCCGCCTGTGCGGTGAGACGTTCGGCTCTGCCATGACCTTCGCCAACCCCGGGCAGGCCAGCGCACCCGGACAGGTGGCGCTGGATGTAGTGAATGAAGTACTGGACAGCTTGAGCCTCGAGTAAAAAGTTCAATATTCTCCCAGTAATTGCAGCAGCCCCGCTTTTTAGTCGGGGCTGTTTTTCATTTTCCAAAAATTGTCCGATACGTCAAATTTCAACAGTCCACATTGGCTATTTTTCCAGATTTTTGCGAGTTTCTGCAAAGACATTGACATTTTGTCGTTGAAATCATATCATTGTGTCATAAAAGATGAAAAGCGCTGCCGCGAGTTGTATTTCATCGTTTCTGCTCCACCTCAGCGAAATCGCGCCATGCCGGCAGGAGGTCCCACCATGATGCAGTGTGTCAGACGATGCAGTTTTATTTGTGGAGCTGTTCTCAGTCTCCTGCTTCTGCTCTGCAGCTGTCAGATCGGGATAGGAACAGGACAGTTTGTCCAGCCGCCAGACATTCCCCCGGATGACAGCTCTCAGGGAAAGACGCAGCTTCTTTCTGCTCTGAATCAGGAGTATTTCCACCGCGTCCAGATCTCCAACCATTTTATACAGGGCAGTGACTCTGCTGCTGAGGCTGTATTTCTGTATCTTGCGCAGAACTCCGGCGGCGACATCAACAAAGCGGTCGAGTTTTTAGCCGAAAATCCCGAAGATGAATATTGCCGCGCGAATTGTGCCGACGCTGTTCTGAGCAGAATTTCTCCCTCGTCCAGCGAAACTTACTGGGTCAGTTATTCCTTCCTCTCTGCCGACATTCTGGAGGACGGCGTCCTGAAAGAAGATGCAGAGTTTGGCCCCGTTGCTGGAAAGCTCATCGACAATCGGAATCTTCTGGTTTCGTCGGATTCTTATCAGCCTTACGACTGCCAGAGATCCGGCTTTGCCGTCGGCGTCATCGGCGGCCAGGCGCTCGTCGTGGCAGTGTTCGTTTCCTGACAACATTTTTCAAGACAAGCAAAAATGACCGCTGCGGTCTCCTGCTCCGCGGCGGTCATTTTCTCTGTCCGCCCTATTGGGCGAACCATTATACTCTTATAATAAAGGATCCTGCCAACGCTTGTCAACAGAGGAAAGATTGCTTTTTGTCGATTTGCGCGGTTTCACATTGTAAACTGCACTGCGCAGAATGCGGCATAGATACAGAGCAGCGCCACACCCTGCACACGGGAGAGCTTTCCACGCACCAGCGCCGGGATGGTCAGCAGCACCATCACCAGCAGCATCACGGGCAGCTCGAGCACCAGACTCGAGTTGATACCGAACAGGGTCGCGCTCTGGGGGATTTCAAACGGTGCCAGTGTCACCGACATGCCGCTGACCAGCACGAGGTTGAAGACATTCGCACCCACGACATTGCCCAGCGAGAGGTCGCTGTGGCCCTTCATCAGCGAAGTAATGGCCGTGACCAGCTCAGGCAGCGAGGTACCCAGCGCCACGAAGGTCAGCGCGATGACCGATTCCGGCACGCCCATCGCCTGTGCGATGATGGTGCCGTTGTCCACCAGCAGGTTCGCGCCCAGCGCGATGAGGGCTGCGCCCACCACCAGCAGCAGGACGATTTTTCCGATGCCCATCGGCTCTTCCTCATGCTCCGGCTCTGCCGGAGCATTTTTCATCTGCCAGACATTCGCCGCCATATAGGCCACGAACATCCCCAGCATCAGCAGGCCCATCGGACGGGTAAAGCGGCCCATGCCGTAAGCTGCCACGCAGTAGATGGCCGCAGCTGCAAAGAAGAAAGCCACCGGCACACGCAGGGTCTTGGGGTCCACCTTGCCGGGCCGCACGGCCACCGTAATGGCCGCGATGAGGGCCGCGTTGCAGATGACAGAACCGATGGCGTTGCCGTAGGAGATCTCGCCGTGGCCGGACACCGCCGAGATGGTGGACACCATCACCTCGGGCAGGGTAGTGCCGATGGACACCACCGTTGCGCCGATGAGCAGTTCCGGCAGGTGGAACCGGCGGGCCAGCGCCGATGCGCCGTCCACGAACCAGTCACCGCCCTTGATAAGGCAGAGCAATCCCAAAAGAAACAGGATGCCGGGGATTATCATATCGTTCCTCCCAATATCTCTCCGGGCGCAAATCGCGCCGCATCACATAACAAAAGCCATATTGTATATGATACCAAATTTCCGTGTGGAATACAACGCCCTGCCCGAAGACATTTTGAATCCCACTATATAAGGTAGGCCGTGCCATTGAAATCCATTGCTATTTGTGTTATTCTGTGATTAGAGAGGCGCTGTCCTGCAAGTGCAGCGGTCATGCTCCCTCCTCGGCATCACGTTCCGTGTGCCGTCCGGAGGAAGTCCAATTTTTGTCATCCTCCGGATGGTCTTAATCATTTATACATGAAAGACTTGAAGGAGGAATCCATCATGGATATTTTGAATATCGTTTTTTCTGCACTGAACCTTTTGGCCACAGTCATCATCGGTGTCATCAATGTGACATGGATGATCTCGAGGGATGTCTTTCGTGACAAGCCTCGGGCAAAGAACTATTCTAAAAAATGACAAGAAAAATGACCGCCCTACAGTCTACCAAACTCAAGCGGTCATTTATTCTTAAATTTCCGTGATAGAGGAGGGAGCTGACCACTGAGCGGACAGCGCCTTTCTTTGTCTTCATTATAGACGTTAGAACGCAGGTTGTCAAGAGACTTGCGTTTTCATTTTATTTACACCACTTTGCAAACTCTTCATCGGTACACTTGACGTAGTGGCTGCCGCTGACGAGGTGGCTGGTGCCTTTGCTGTAGTCGATGCCGGAAGTGGCATAGTCGTAAGTCTCGGCCACGCGGCGCTTTTCCACCACCGGGTTCGGCAGCGGGATAGCCGACAGCAGGCTCCGGGTGTAGGGATGAATGGGATCTGCAAAAATTTCTTCCGTCGTACCCGTTTCCAGCAGGTGGCCCAGATGGAGCACACCGATACGGTCGGAGATGTACTTGACCATGGACAGGTCGTGTGCGATGAACAGGTAGGCCGTGCCGGTCTCCTGCTGGATGTCCTTCATCAGGTTGACGACCTGTGCCTGGATCGACACGTCCAATGCCGAGATGCACTCGTCGGCGATGATGAGCTTCGGGTTCATGATGAGGGCGCGGGCGATGCCGACGCGCTGGCGCTGACCGCCGGAGAACTGGTGGGGATAACGCTCAGCGTGCTCGGGCGCAAGGCCGACCTTCTCCAGAATTTTCTCCACCTTTTCGCGGCGCTCGTCCTGGGTCTTGTACATATGGTGGATGTCCAGACCCTCGCCGATGATGTCCTCCACCTTCTTGCGGGGGTTCAGGGACGCCATCGGGTCCTGGAATATCATCTGCATCTGGGTGCGCAGGGTATTGTTCTGGGCATGAGACAGACGTCCGCTGATGTCCTGCCCGTCGAAGGTGATTTTGCCTGCAGTGGGATCATACAGCCGGATGATGCTGCGGCCAATGGTGGATTTGCCCGAGCCGGACTCACCCACCAGACCGTACGTCTCGCCGGGATAAATTTCAAAGCTGACATCATCCACGGCCTTGACGGTGAAGTTCTTGTTCACCTTGAAATACTGCTTCAGTCCCTCGACCTTCAGAAGAGGGGTAGCGCTCTGTGCTGCCATTTACTCCGCCTCCTCTATCTTTTTTGCTTCTGCGCTCATACGGGCCACACGGTCTTTCAGCTCAGGCGGCATCTCCACCTTGGGAGCGCGGGGGTCCAGCAGCCAGGTAGCTGCGAAGTGGGTGTCGCTGATCTTGAACATGGGCGGGTCGATCTCGTCGTCGATCTCCAGCGCGTACTTGTTGCGGGGCGCGAAGGCGTCGCCGGCCTTCTCATGCAGCAGGTTCGGCGGCGAACCGGGGATGGTGTACAAACGCTCGTCGGCGGTATCGAGGTCGGGCATGGCCGACAGCAGACCCCAGGTGTAGGGGTGGCGCGGGTCGTAGAAGATCTCGTCGATGGTGCCGGTCTCCACGATCTTGCCCGCATACATGACATCGACATAATCGGCCACCTTTGCCACGACGCCGAGGTCATGGGTGATGTAGATGACCGAAATGCCGCGCTCCTTCTGGATGCTACGGATGAGCTCGAGGATCTTTGCCTGAATGGTCACATCCAGTGCGGTGGTGGGCTCATCGCAGATGAGCAGGTCTGGGTCGCAGGACAGCGCGATGGCGATGACCACGCGCTGACGCATACCGCCGGACAGCTGGTGCGGGTAGCTCTTCATCCGCTTTTCGGCGTCAGTGATACCGACTTCTTCCAGCAGCTTGAGGGCCTTCTGATATGCCTCAGCCTTGGGCATCTTGAAGTGCCAGAGCATCCCTTCCATGATCTGCTTGCCGATGGTCATGGTGGGGTCAAGGCTGGTCATGGGGTCCTGAAAGACCATGGCGATGCGCTTGCCGTTGATGTGGCGGCGGATCCACTTTTTATCTTTTTGCAGCAGATCGACGGTTTCAGGACTGCCGTCGGCGTGATGGTAGCTGAACTGGATGCTGCCGCTGTTCACCTTGGCGTTCTGGGCCAGAATGCCCATGGCCGCCTTCATGGTGACGGACTTACCGGAACCAGACTCACCCACCAGCGCCACCGTCTCGCCCTTGTACAGGTCGATGTTCACGCCGCGGATGGCGTGGACGGGGCCGGCCGTCGTCTTAAAGGTAATATCAAGGTCTCGCACCGACAAGACCTGTTCTCTTTTCGTATCAGGCATGTTGTGCGCCTCCTTACATACTCTTCATCTTGGGGTCAAGTGCCTCGCGCAGGCCGTCGGCCAGCAGGTTGAAGCTGAGCATCAGCAGACTCATGACCACGATGGGCGGGATGATCTGATAGGGATGGGTGGTGAAGCTGTTGTACAGCTCACTGATCAGGGAACCCAGCGAGCACTGCGGCACCGGGATGCCCAGACCCACGAAGGAAAGGAATGCCTCGGTAAAGATCGCGGTGGGGATGCTGAACATGACCTGAGTGATGATGGGTCCGATGATGTTGGGCAGTACTTCCTTAAAGATAATGAAGAAGCTGCCGGCACCCAGAGTGCGGGAAGCCAGAACGAATTCCTGGTCCTTCAGCTTGAGCATCTCAGCGCGGGCGATGCGGCTCATGCCCACCCACTCGGTCAGCATCAGAGCGAAGATGATGGTGATCATGCCGGGCTGCAGCACCAGAAGCAGCAGCGTAACGATGACCAGACGGGGGATGCCGTTGGCAACTTCAAGAAAGCGCTGCATCAGCATATCCACCTTGCCGCCGAAGTAGCCCGAGATGAGGCCGTAGCTCATACCGATGACCATATCAATGACGGCAGCCGCCACGGCGATGATAAGGGAGACGCGGGCGCCTTCCCAGGTACGGGTCCAGATGTCGCGGCCATAGAGGTCGCTGCCGAACCAGTAGTAGACGTCATCCTTGCCTTTTTCGACATAGTTGTTGACGATCTTCGTACCGGTGGTCGTGCTCATCTTCTCGCTGCCGTCCAGAATGCCGAACTGCTCGATGCCGGGGACGCGAGGCGCAAAATTCTTCTGGCTCAGATCCTGGCCGGAATAAGTATAAGCATTCATTCCCGGGCCAAAGATGGCCAGCAGCAGGATGATCATGATCATCACAAGGCCCAGCACGGCGCTCTTCTTGCGGAAGAAGCGGATGCGGACGTCTTTCCAGAAGCTCTGGGCCGCGAAGTTGGTATCCACCGCGATTTCAGCCGCGTTGTCCTTCCGGGCAAACTCTGCCTCGGTGAACTTGTGCTCAGGGTACAGTTCCTGCACGGCCTGCGTGATGGCTGCGGCGGTGCTTTCGCCGCCCAGTCGAATCGCTTTTTCTGCCATATCAGTCGTCCCCCTTTGCCAGACGGATGCGCGGGTCGATGATGCCGTACAGCAGGTCAACGACCAGCATGATGCCAATGTACATGGCGCTGTAGATGAAGCTCAGGCTGATGACCACGTTGTAGTCGTTGGACTGGATGGCCGTCACCAGCAGGCTGCCCACGCCGGGGATGGCGAAAATTTTCTCGACCACCAGCGAACCGGTCATCAAATCAACGATGAGGGGAGCCAAAACCGTAATAATAGGAATGAGCGCATTGCGCAGGGCGTGGCGGAAGATCAGCGCCGGGCCGGAGATGCCCTTGCTCTCGGCCAGCAGCATATAGTCAGAGTCGAGGACTTCTATCATCTCGCTTCGGGTGAAGCGGGCGATGGATGCCATGGTGAACATGGACAGCGACACGCTGGGCAGGACACTCGAACCTAAGACATCCTTTGCGGAGAACAGCATCGGGAACCAGCGGAGCTTGAAGCCGAAGGTGTAGCTCAGAGCCAGTGCGAAAACGTAGGACGGCACCGACACGCCGATGACCGAGATGATGGTGGCGATGGTGTCGAAAATGGTATCCCGCTTGAGGGCAGCCACAATGCCCAGCACAAGGCCCACCAAAGCGCCCAGCATAACAGCCATGCCGCCGATTTGAATCGAGATGGGCAGGCGGGACTGGATGAGCTGGGAGATGGGCGTATTTTTGGAGATGTTGTAGCTCACACCCAGATCGCCCCGGAGCATATTGCCCACGTAGCGGAAGAACTGGATGTAGATCGGCTGGTCAAGGCCGTATTTTGCATAGAGCGCGGCTCTCATATCGGCTGTCAGCTTTTCGTCGTTGAAGGGCGAGCCGGGCATCAGCTGCATCAGGATGAACAGCACCAGCAGGATGGCCAGCAGCGTAAACAGCGAGGTGAGGATACGCTTGAGCGTATATTTTTTCACGTCAGGTGAACCCCCTTTGGTTTTCCTGTCCGCAGTCAGTCGTGCGCGGGCCGCGGACAGGTACAATGCCAAAAAGGCGCACAGTGGCTTTTGCGGGCCACTGTGCGGCCTTTGTTCAGCGTTTTTTCTTTAAGCGTTCTTTGCGGCCCGCTTGTACACACGGTTCAGGGCCACCGGGTGGAACTCCACGCCGGTAACGGCGCTGGAGATCATCTCGGCATTGCACTGGCCGTACAGCGGGAAGATGACTGCCTGCTCCAGAACGATGGCTTCTGCATCGTACAGAGCTGCCCAGCGGCCCTCGGCCACCACCATTATATCCACCTTTGGCATAACCAGATTTTACTCCATCTTGTCCTTTACCACCAACGTAGATATAAATAGTTTGTCCTTTTTTTAACTCAATCATACCTGCTGTGTATGCTCCATATCCACCAACACGAACAGTTGAGATTACATTATCTTCGCGCGATGCACCACCTTGTGCTCCCCATAGTTGTACTTTGTATGTTCCATTTGCTGGAGCTGTGAACATTTGATAATCACCTGTATAATCAAATTCAAACTTCTGATTTTCTGCATGTACATTTTCTATATTAACTAATAAAAAAGAAGTAATTATAACGACAAAAAGAACTAACACTTCTGTAAGTTTTTTTCGTTTTATAAAAGTAATATTTTGTTTTTCCAATCTTACTTCCATATCTCTAATACTCCAACCTATTTTATATATACATTATACAATATTTTTTGTTGTATGTCATTAGAATTAGTGTAAAAAAAAAGCAAGTTTATCTTACTTTTTATCTTTGAATCCACAACTTAATTCTGTTTCTATTTTGTAATCTGTTTTTCCATATGGTGATTTAGGATAAATAATTACTTTTGTTTTTGTTTGATTACATTTTTCACCAGTTAAACTATTTTTGAATTCTTTAATATCTTTTTTAAATTCACCATCGTTGTATCTTCCTAAATTTTCTAAGTCTATTTTTATACCAATTGTTGAAAACTTAGATAGAAGTGATGTTCTGT
>OLPG01003059.1_pt1 | contig 10845 bp, 12 predicted proteins | sample 1672311 | NCBI WGS metagenome assembly OLPG01 (sample SAMEA3136670, study PRJEB25190) | human gut metagenome | biome: human gut; feature: human-associated habitat; material: faeces | place: Austria | collected 2013
CTGCTTATTGCTTTTCGCAATTGAAGCAGGGGACTTACTTGATTTGGTTAAATCACAGCAGCTGAAAAATCAATATTTTCTCTCTGTCATCATATCCCTCAAACAAATCCCTGCAGTCAATTTCATCCTCAAACATCAGGTATTCCTGCGTCATCAGATAACTGATATACTCATCTGACGGATAATAAAAAAACAGCTCTATCTCTCTTGGATTTTCATAATAAGATTCCTGAATCCTTGCCAGTACTTTCTGCAGAATTTCTACAGAAAAGGGATTGAAAAAATAGCATTTCGTCGCTTCCGCAGGTACTGGATAGTTTTCCGCGCAGGTCATGGTAAACGAAGTTCTCGCACCTGAAACTGCACGATCCCGGTTCTCCTGTGCTGTTTTATAAATACGCTCATCGTACTCAATCCCTGCCGTTCTGCATCTGGTCTGATAAGAAAGATAAAAGCATACCCGCCCCTTACCGGTTCCGTAGTCCAACAGAGTATCCCCTTTCCTGATCAGACCGCTGTTGACCAGACGCTCCAGTACACGGTATGGTGTCGGTTCGTACGGAAACCGATACTGATCCGAATGAGAATCATCCCTTCCGCCTGTCTTTATTTTTAAAAGTTTGTCCCATTTTGTTTCGCACATTTCACACTGTTTTCCTTTAATTATTTTCTGATTATTTTATGAATTCATCAAATTTCTACCAAAATATATTTTATGATAGGATTTGTCGAATGTGTTTGTTATAATCAGAATATAAACCTATTATAAACCAGGAGGGAACAATGTCAAAAAAAGAAATAAGTTTTACAGAAGGTCCTGTGTTCCAGTCTTTGCTCAGGTTTGCCATTCCTGTGCTTGGAGCACTGATCTTACAGGCTGCCTATGGCGCAGTTGACCTTCTGATCGTTGGAAAATTCGGAAATGCTTCCAGTATTTCCGCAGTAGGAACCGGAAGTTCTTTTATGCAGATGGCTACCTTTATCATTACAAGCCTTGCAATGGGATCTACCGTAATAATCGGTCATCATATCGGGGAACAGAAGCCAGAAGAAGCAGGAAATGCAGTTGGAACAACCATTATCCTTTTCCTGATCATCGCAGTTGTCATGACATTTGTGCTGGAATTCGCAGCCGGCGGAATTGCGCGTCTGTTACAGACACCGGCCGAGTCTTTCGACAAGACAATTCTTTATATCAGAATCTGTTCTGCCGGAATCGTCATTATCATTGCATATAATGTGATCAGCGGTGTACTCAGAGGTGTGGGAAATGCCAATCTTCCACTTCTGTTCGTAGGCATTGCCTGTGTGGTAAATATCCTTGGTGACCTGCTTCTGGTCGGAGCATTTCATATGGATGTGGCAGGAGCTGCTATCGCAACTGTATTCGCACAGTTTGTCTCTGTTGTCTGTTCTGTGGCTGTATTAAGAAAGCAGGATATGCCAATTGAATTTTCCAGAGAGCAATGCAGAATCTATAAAGATGAGCTCAAAAAAATCCTGAACGTAGGGGTTCCGATCGCGTTACAGGAAACAACTGTTCAGATTTCATTCCTTGTGGTAAATTCTGTCATTAATCAGATGGGACTCATGCCGTCCGCAGGATATGGAATTGCACAGAAAATAGTTTCCTTTATCATGCTGGTGCCGTCTTCTGTTATGCAAAGTGTCTCTGCTTTTGTCGCTCAGAATATCGGTGCTGGAAAAAAAGACCGGGCATGGAAAGGCTTTTACACTGCAATTATTACAGGATGTTCCGTGGGAGTCCTTATCTTTATGTCCGGATTTTTCGGAGGCGGATTTCTTTCATCCTTCTTCACAAATGATCCGGAAGCCATTGTCCAGAGTGCTGCTTATCTGAAGGGATTTTCTGTAGACTGTATTCTGACCTGTGTGCTTTTCAGCAGTATCGGATACTTTAATGGATGCGGAAAAAGTATTCCTGTTATGATCCAGGGAATCACATCCGCGTTCTGCATCAGAATCCCGGTTTCCATTATCATGTCCAGACTGCCAGATACCTCTCTGACCTATGTTGGAATGGCTACCCCGATTACAACTGTATATGGAATTATTTTCTTTGTAATCTGTTTCCGGCTTTTAAATGAAAAATCCAAGCAATAAATTTCCGGATAATTCCAAGTAATAGTAATAATGCATCAGACCTGATATTTACCGGTGCTGATGCATTATTTATATAAAAATTTTTTTCTTTGCTATGCAATCTCTTCATGCAAGTTTACTCTGATTATCATAACGTTTTTCAGACACAGTCCAGTATTACAGATATCTGCGTTCCTTTTCCCTCCTCGCTTTTTATGATAAGGTGATAACGTTCGCCAGTAAGTTCATCACTGACACTGCATACATTCTCATAATCCGCATCTGTTCCACTGTTGATATACTGATTAAGCACCTGACTGCTACTGTCCAGATCATTATAAAAGCTGTTCAGTGTCAACACATGATCTGTATTTTTCTGATAACAATGATTGGAAAACATATAAAATCCCCAGAAAACAAGCAGCATCAGAAATGTCACTCCCATAAGAAACCAGGTATACTCTGAAAGCACTTTTCGAATTGTTTTACAGTTTTTTTCCTTCATATTTTTTATAACCTTTCTGCTGATCCGGCAGATCTTCTGTTGACAGTAATTTCAGTTTCAGGAACCTGTCCTGCAGACAGATATTCCCATTTACCATATTCGTTGTATAGGATTTCCGCGAATGTTTTTTTGATTTATAATGCGGAAATCCCACTCCCGGTTCCCGGAAAAATTTCCGGAAAGCCCCTTCCAGATTTAACTGTACATTCGCCAGCGCAAGAGAATCTACCTCTTTCAGCCATGGATATTCTTTTTTATATCCGGCCGGCGTATTTTTCAGCATCTCCATACTCACTGAGGTTCTTTCCATCATAAGCTGCTGATTCTACAGAAGAACCATTCGTAAATCCACCGCCGTGGAAGAATACGATAACCGGTTTTTTCGCTTCTGTATCAAGACTCTGTGTCCAAACGTTCAGGTTCATGCAGTCTTCATTCTGCACCCAGTAACGATGAGGCCATACAAATTCATCAGAGCCGACAGATGTCTGATTCTGAATCGGGCAGATTGTTCCATAAGACTGTGCAATAAGCTGTCAATGATTACCTCAAAAAATTTTTATCATAATTTCTTATTTATTCGCAGCTCCTTAAAGTTTATTGCCAAATTTATCCACTACATCCTGACTGTCACGTCCGGAAATGGCTTTTCCCATTGCACTTTCGATTGCATCGAGAAGCTTTTTCGCTCTTTCAATTATATGCATGTCAAAATTATCCGTTCTGCAGGCAGTGACATTCAGCCAGTGGGATTCCAGATAACTGTCAAGAACAGGAACGGCAACCTGTCCTTTTTGTGCGATCTTATCCAGATATTTGCCCGGAGCAACACCTCCGATTTCTCTGTTGGTTGAATAAGATATCGGCGTTTTATTCACTACAGAATTCCATTTTTCTCTTGGATATCTCTGCTTTTCACAATAATCTTTCGGAAATACATGATGAATGTCAACACCTTCCGCTTTATATACCGTAAAATCCATTTCTCTTCCGGATATAAAATCTTTGCTGTGGTTCTTTAAGATCAGAGCCATAATCCCTTTATAAGCCGCGGAAAGTCTGGATTGCAGTGTTAACAGTCTGAGAGGATTAAAGTATGCCTCTGCTACCGTTTTTGGTAATTTCGTGTCATCATTGATCCATTCCATAACACCGACAACATCATTCACATATCTCGTTTCATTGGCACTGCCATATAATTCTCCAAATACCCCGCACCAATACCATTGTTTAATCTTGTTTTTAATATTGGTAATTTTAATTTTACGGTCTTCTGCAAGAATTGTACATAATACTGCAAGTGGAATTAACTGGGTTGTATATGGAAGATCCCGGCTTACAAAAATTCTCTCTTCCTGTAAAATCTTCTCCGCCTCAACAAATCCTTCTGACAGATCATCTGCATACTTTCTGTATTCTGAAAGGGCAAGATTTAATACGTCTTTCTTCTTGCAGCTTACAGTTCCACCCTTTTTATAACTTGAAAGCAATGTTAAAGCAGTCAGAAAATCTGTCGCTGTTATAACAGAAAGAATATCTCCATAAAAGTACTTCTCATATCTGCTCTGCCAGTCTTTTCTGAGTTCAAAATCATCCATGGCAAAAACAGCCGTCAGAAGTTCAAAAACTGTAAGAGATACCCCACCGGTATTTACATTTTCAAAAACCTGACAAACAGCTTCTTTCGGGGTATTTCTGTCAAGAAGAATTACAGGCATCTTATACTGGAAGACTGCCATTATAATTTTGCCCTGAAAATCCATCCATTCCTTCACAATCGCAGGATCATTTTTATGATAAGCCATATATCCCTGCATCCACATGAATGTTTTTGAAGAATCAAGGATCGTATTAAGCGGAAATAGTTTCTTCTCATATTCTAAATCCGGCGTAGATACATCTAATACATCCTTTCTTCCAAAATTGGACGTAATTTTCCTTGTTTCCGGAACAGAAATAATTGCATCTACCCGGTCACATGACGGATCTAAGGCTTTTTTTATATCAATATAATAAAATCTTTGAATCTCTTTTCCTTTATCAGTTTTTGTATGTACTGGTTTGGGACTGTATAAGGAAGAATACATAGATGTAATCCTCTGCTGTCCATCAAGAATCAATTCTGCAGGAACGACTCTGTCAGCAGGAGATCCTTCAATTACTCTGTATTTGAAGCGAATATCCGCATTTCCATATTCCAGAAACATTGCTGCACCAACAGGAAAATTACTCGTAATACTTGCAATCAACGCTTTAATTCTGTTATCATCCCAAACCCATCCACGCTGGAAATCCGGAAGTTGTGCACTTCCAGTATCAACAGCTTTCATTAACTCTGTTATCTGTCTGTCATTTGTCTGCATTTCAGATTCCTTTCCGCCTTTATTCAGCTCTGGAAAAACATTTCCACTTTATCACTACTTTATAAATTTCTTGCAAGAAGAGAACTCTTTTCCAGGCATGGCAGTTCTCCACCCTCAACAGTTGTTACAACTCCACCGGCCTCTTCAACAATCAGTGCACCGGCTGCGAAATCCCACGGAGATAAAATAAGTTCAAAATAAATTTCTGCCCTTCCTGATGCTATCGCGCATAAATCGAGAGCTGCTGAACCACTGCGTCTGATGTCAAGGCATTTCTGAAAATATTCATAAGCCAGTTCAAAAGATGCTTTCGCAAGTTCTGTATTATAAGGAGAAGAACCAAACAGAACAATGCTGTTTGCCAGATCATCCTTTGATACATGAATCGCATTCCCATTCATATATGCACCTTCACCTGAAATCGCATAAAAGGTTTCATCAAGATACGGATTGTGCACTACGCCCAGATATCTCTTTCCATTTCGGATCAGTCCGATGGATATACAGCTCATATGATAGTCCTTGATAAAATTAGTTGTTCCATCAATTGGATCTACTACAAAAATATATTCCGCATTCCTGTCAATCTGACAGTCTTCCTCCTCTCCGAAAAATTCTGCTTCCGGAAGAATCTGCACCAGTTTCGCTTGCAGCATTTCCTGAATTTTGCAGTCGTATGTTGTAACAAAATTTGCTTTTCCGGCTTTGTCTTTAATCCCGATATTACTTCTGTCAGCCTGAAGCATGACCTGACCGCACTCTTTTGCGGCGGCTATGGTTTCATCCAATATTGTGTGTATCTCTTTCATTTTTCCCTCAATTCCCAGTTTCCTTGAATTTATATTTTCATAACTGTCCAATATTTTCACAGTTACATATTTTTTTATTATACATCTGTATAGAGTAAATCACCAGATTATTTTGCAGGATATCTATGTTGTGCTATTTTCTGTATTATGATATAATATTATTGCATGGCAGTTTATTTTCAAAGACAAATGGAATCAGGTAAAAATCGTTCATAACAAAATGGGGGAATCATGAAAAAAAATCCTGTCTCACCTGAAAGGAAGTCACTTATAATGAAAAAAGATAAAGACAAAAATCTGATCATACTTTTGTTATCGCTCATTATCATTTATATGGTATTTAAGTATATCATACCGCGGATTTTATTTTATGCCACTGTCATACTGGCATTGATACCGCCATTAATGTCCAAAATATTTGGTCTGGTCATACTGGTGCTGATTTTTTACCTCATCATCAGAGTTTTAAAAAAGAAGTAATTACATAAAAATGGTTTCATGATATCAGGCATATTTTCTGAAATAGCAATATCATGAAACCATTTTACATAAAGCTGAAAAAAACATTCTCTCTAATATTCGTAAGATACCCCATTATCCCAAAGTTCATCACAGGATAAATCTATTTCATCAAACAAATGACCTACATCATACATCTTAACTGTTCCATCTTGAAATGTTGCCAGAAGCACATATCTTTTTAACAGCTTTATCTCTTTGATTTTATGAAACATAATAGCGCCCTCCATAATTAGCAGAATTTATTCTCCGGTGTTCGTAGTTTCATCCACTCTGTGGATTCCTCAGTTTGCCATGGAAGATGAAGATTTGCCGGATAGAAAGCCATCACATAAACCTCTGGTTTATCCAGCTTTTCGTATATAGTTTCCAGAATCTTTTTATAATTATCCATTAAGTGCTCAAACCATTGGTTACTTTTCAGCTCCAGTTACAAATTTACGAGTAAGATTCTGACTCTTCATCCATATCAAGCGTTGCTTCCATCAAATCCAATAAGAATTTATTTTACTTTTACCGTTCTCACACTGCCCCATGTTGAATAGTATTTCTGTCCACCAGTTGTTCTGTATGCACGGATACGCACATAATATTTCTTATTCCGGCTTAATTTTTTCATTGTGTAACTCTTTGTTTTATTATTTACAGTAACAGTTTTCGCATTCTTCATATTCTTCTGAGTACTGTACTGAATCTGGCAGCCGGTGATTCTCTGTCCTGGCATCCATGTCAGAGTTGCCGTTCCTCTGGCTGTAGAATTTAATCCGGTAACAAAAATTCCTGAAGGATATACGGTAACAGTGATCTTCTTTGTCAGCTTCTTATAATTTGTTCCTTCTGCCGCTGTAATCGTAATTGTAGCTTTTCCAATATCTTTTGGAATAAACCGATCACCTTTAATTGCTACTACTTTACTATTGGAAGATTTATAACTAATCTTTCCATCTGTAACAATCGAATCCGCAATATCTCCATAAAGATTACCAAATGCTATTCTTTGACTGGAAGCATGAATTTCTGCATCTGTCTTATCAATAACAAAATCTATCGTTTTTTCACCTGTATATTTCCCAGTCCCGGTAATTGTCACATGTCCCACTCCGGCATTAATATTATCCGTATATGTAAGGGTGTAATCTTCGTCTTCATATAAATCTATATCTTCATCTGTTTCTCTATAATGTCTGACAACACTCACCCACGGAGTTTTAGCATAACCATTGTAAACATATTTATGTGTGCCTACCTGAATTTCCACATCTTCATCATTGATATCTTTCTTATCTGTTACAGTCACTGTCTTCTGAGCAATTTTACTGTTTCCCAGTTTTCCTGTAATAGTCGCTGTTCCATCTGAAATACCTGTTACCGTACCATCCGCATCTACACTGGCAACAGCCGGATCACTGGAACTCCAGGTGATTGGATCTGTTTTTCCCTCTACATAGTAAACTTTACATCTATAGCCCTCTATTGCAAGTTCAGCCTTTGCTGTTTCATTTACATTTAATGCCTCTTTTGAAAGATTCATACTTACAGAAACCTGTGACTGGGCAAATTCAATCTCCTGCGTACAATTGTCTTCTGCTGAGCCCCTCGTTTCATCCATACCGCTTCCGTAACTGAATTCACCACAGGTTGTATTTAAGTATGCACCGTCTTCATTATAAAAAGTACTAAGCCCTATATATGTATGACTCGGATCAATCATCTGAGTATAATGTCCTGTAACAGCAGAAGTATTTTGTTTTACCCAGTCTTCTTTTTCATCATACCACTGATTGATTCCCGGAACCATGGAATTGCTCCAGTTCCATGCCAGCACCTCTCCCCAGCTCTGTTCACCATCAGGAGACTTTACAGTCCAGCAGCTGCTTCCATTTGGTCTGGTATGTTCTATATAAACGGATGCTTCTGCTGCACGGATTCTGGCTATATATTCAAGGTCTGATGACCATTTAATCGGTATATAATCAGAAGATGTCAATCTCCTTGAAGGATTTCTCGGGTCCTGAACGCCTTCATTACACGCTTCTTTACGGATTTCATTAATCCTGTCAATAGCTGCCTGTATATCTGCAATATAAGAGCCTTTCACACCAAGAACAATCGTTCCCGATGCAGATGCATTCTGCGTCAGATCATCTTCATTAAGATCAACACCCGGAATACTTATATCATTTTTGCTGCTCTGGTTATTATCCTGAACATTATCCGAAAATACCTCTCCAGCTTCTTCATCCGAAAATTCATCTGACTGCACATCTGCCTCCGAACTTTCTTCATCAAAATCCTGCTGTTCTGATGTAAAAGTCTCATTTTCCAGAGCTGCCTGACTCTCCACTCCTGCCTGACTCTCACTGGCAGAAACAAAAATACCATTAGACATAACCAATGTCATACCTGTCAAAATTGCCACTATCTTTTTCTTCATTGCTCATTTTCCTCCTGATTTTCTTTACCTTTCCTGCTTCTCATATGATTCCATCAGACACTGGTGCTTCTTCGTCTTCTTATCATAATTTATCCCAACCAGTAAAATATCTCCTGTATACTGTTGTATTGCTTCAGGATATTTTTTCTTTTTTATCTGCTGTAATGCTGTTTCAGCGTTCTTATTCCATTTAAGCTCTACTATCAGTGCCGGATAATCGGAAATGTACTCTGGTTTCGGAATAAATACAAAGTCTGCAAACCCGCGTCCTGTTGGCAATTCGCGAACCGGTTTAAAATAATATTCCATTGAACTCAGATATGCAATTGCAAGTACACTGCTCAGGGAATTTTCATTATTGTACTGAATATTTGAAACATATTCTGTATGGATTTTCTCAATTCCCTCCGCAACCGCTTCTTCATCCATATCCAGTGTAGCCTCCAGTAAGCGTTCTGATTCCTGCTGGAAAGTAATCATCTCATTCCATTTTCTGCTTTTAACTGCATTCGTCAATTCCTGCCGTATTTCTTCATTTGGAACAAATGCAGTCCTTCTGTTCTGATCATATCCCAGATATCCAAGATGTATCAAATACGTAAGAACATCATCTTTACTTTGTATATTTACCGTATCATTTTTAAAAGCAGTTGTATTCACCTTAATTGAAGCACCGGAAAGTATTTCAATTATAGAGTTTTTCAAACCATCATAATTCATATTGATAAGAGGAACAATTGCCTCATAAGAAGCAGTCTCAGACCAATAACTTCTAAACTTACCCCGCACACTGACACTTACTACTGCTTTGGGATTATATACCTGATAGTCCTCCAGCAAATAACCATCATACCAGTATTTTACTTTTTCAAAATCCCTGTGATATCTTTCACAAAGCTCTTTCACTTCCTCTTCTGTAAAGCCAATATATGGTGCCATCACCCCGGCATCAAGCATTGTAAACTCGTTAAAATTATTTAATGCAGACTGTGTCTTTTCTTTCTTTATCGGCAAAATACCTGTAAGATACGCCAATTGAATGTACTTTGTCGGTTCTGTTCCTTTAAACATTGCCCGCAGAAAATTAATGTAGCTTTCCTGTACTTTCTTATTTGCCGCCTCATCTCTGATCAGAACATCCCACTCATCAATAATTACAATAAATTTCTGTCCAACAGCATTTCTGATACGTGAAAGACATTCTGGCAGACTCATCTCTTCTTCCGGCAAGATACCAGGATAAATCTCTCTTAACTCATCCTGTACTGATTTCGTAACAAACGCTACAACATTGTCCGCATCACCGCAGTTCGCCAGAAACCACTGAATATCAAGATGAATCACATCATACTTGTTAAGATGTGTCCTGAAATCAGATTCCCTGCTTATATCCAGCCCAGAAAACATCTCTTCGGAATCACAGCCTTTGCTATAATAAGCAGCAAGCATATTCGCAGCATATGATTTTCCAAATCTGCGCGGTCTGCTGTTGCAGATATAAGCTTCTGTTGTATTAAGTACACTGTTCGTATATTCCAGCAATCCGGTTTTATCCACATATATCCTGGAATTCAGTGCCACCTGAAATGCACTGTTATCAGGATTTACAAATCTTCCCATTTCTTACACCTCACAATCAAAAATGGCTCCAGGCTATCAATTATTCTAAGTAGAATAATGATAACATGAAACCATTTTAGCGTAAAGCTGAAAACCACTTTCTCTCTGATTTTTGTAAGACATACCATTATCTCAAAATTCATCGCAAAGTGACATCCATTTCATCATTTATTTTGCATAAATGAAACCGACAATCTTTCCCCGTAATGTACCTGGCAAAATTTTGCACAAAAAACTCAGAATCTTATACTTCGCACCCGCCACACAAATCGGTGCACAATTCCTTTTCTGTGCAATCCTCGCAATATATGTACCAATGACTTCCGGCGGCATACCTCCCAGCTCATCTTTCTCCATCTGGCTGACACTTCGCGAAATACGGCCACCGTATTCATCGTCACCTGAAGCAGTCTTTTGTCTTGCCTGTGTAAAACCAGTGTCAACTACCCATCACCTAAAGGTAATGGGCTTGTAACTGCCCAGTCGTAGTAA
>OLPG01003061.1_pt1 | contig 10833 bp, 8 predicted proteins | sample 1672311 | NCBI WGS metagenome assembly OLPG01 (sample SAMEA3136670, study PRJEB25190) | human gut metagenome | biome: human gut; feature: human-associated habitat; material: faeces | place: Austria | collected 2013
AAAAGTTCAATTTAAATCATACAAATTCATGAAAAATTAATATTTTATTCTTCCCAGCTGTTCCCGGTACTGTAATCGATCCCGATTCCCGGCTGTACGTTGTATACAAAAACATGAAAAGATATTTCCTGATCTTTTACAGATTCAGCCTCCATCTCCACACCCCCGGCCAGCAGATCATCACCCCTGAAGACCGGAGTTACACGATACATACAGGGATTTCCGGTATTGTGCACATAATCTGCCACTTCATTTTCAAAAGGAAGCATGCCAGTCACATTAAGATAGCGGGTACCTGTGATGAGATTCTTTTTATTTGCATTCTCACCGGTGAGCTGATACCCGATAAGGTGGCAGCGGTTGTACAGATACCGGCCATCTACGCTGTCATATTTTACAGTGTGCCATCCCGTAGGCTTCACCATTCCGATCGCTCCCCGTTCTTCTGCAGGCATCAGTTCTGACGTGATCCTGGATTCCGCATAGCCGCATCGCCCCAGCGAATCCAATTCACTGTAAAATTCATATGCAGGACCGTTTTTCTTTTTCTCAGAAAAAGAAGGAACATTTCCGTTGATCTCCACATATGGGCTGCCACTGTATTCTGGTATATGATCCAGGGTTACAGATACTGACCGTTCTCCTGTCTCCGTACGAGATTGTTCCAGCATTCCTGTCACTGCATCGGAAATGGATTCCGATGCCTCATCCCAGAAGATCTTTGCATTTTCTTCTATATATGTAAGAAAAATCTGACCGAATATCTGACTTTGAGTTTTTGCTTCTTTAAGATTTCGCGGCGGTGTCCAGCCATTGCATACTGCAAGAACAATACACAGGACAATGGCTGTGAATATTTTTTTCACTGGCTGTTTTTTTCGTTTATATTTTTGCCTGTATATGGGATATCGTTTCTTTTTCACAGAAATCTCCTTATTTTTTATCTGACAGATATTATATGCTGTGCAGATATTATTATAACTACTATATCTGCAAAAAGGCAACCATACATTCGATTTTTATATTCTTATTTTCCTTTAACTGCCAGTGTATTATTTCCCGGATTTCATATACTAGCAATGTAACATCAAAACAAACAACAACCAAGGAGGAAATGAATTATGCCAAGTAACACTTCTTCTAACAAAGCAGTTGTACCGGAAGCAAAGGGCGCACTTGACCGTTTCAAATATGAGGTAGCAAACGAGCTGGGTGTTCCGCTTACAGACGGATACAACGGAAACCTGACTTCCAGACAGAACGGATCTGTAGGTGGATATATGGTCAAAAAAATGATCGAAGCACAGGAGCGTCAGATGTCCAGCGGCTCCCAGAGTAGCCAGCAGTACTAAATCTGTACCGTAAAGTAGATCTATTGCCATACTGAGTTGAAAAACTCAAGAAAAAAGATGCTGTCTGACTGATATAAAAACAGCCAGACAACATCTTTTTTACTGTCACACAAATAAAGTGCCTTTTCAAACAGACTGACTGCCGAAAATGCACTTTTATTCTAACATATTCCCAACATCCGTCCAAGTAAAGCGTTTTTTACAGCAATGGCTGTAGCTTTCTGTACACTACATCTGCAAATTCTTTATGCCCTGCTGCATCAAGATGTTCCTGGTCTGCATCGCAGCAATGTACATAGGATGCAGCCGGAAGAAAACTGATGTGCCGCGCAGCTGCGATTTTTTCATATACGGACTGCAGATTTCTGGAAACAGTTACAGATTCCCTGGAAAACTCCTGGTCATATCCTTCCTGCCATACTTTTTCTCCCAGATAAATCGGTGACATAAGGAGTACTTTCGCTTTTGGTGCGTATTCCTGGATCTGATCCAGCAGTCTTGTAATTCCCTTTCCAATCACATCTGCTGATGCTCCGAAAACTGTTTTGCAGTCATTGGTTCCCAGCATCAAAGTGATCACATCCACCTGGGCATGTGTTTCCAGAAGCGTAGGAAGAAGTGCAGTTCCTTTTCTTCCGTCGCGGAGCGGATCTTCGAAAACCGTTGTTCTTCCGCACAGTCCTTCCTCGATCACGCGATATTCTTCTTTATTCAGTTTTTCCTGGAGAAGGCTTGTCCAGCGTACTCCCCACGGTAGTCTCTCTCTGCTCTCTCCGTCATATCCCCATGTATTGGAATCTCCAAAGCATAATACCTGTTTCATTTCACCATATCCCTATCTAATTAGTATGTTTATTTGTTAGGTGAATCATATCATGCTATTCTCATTTGGTCAAATACACAAAAAAAATAGCCTGCTATAGTTTGGCTCTATAGCAGGCCATCTTACATACTCTTTTATATACTTTTTATCAGAGATTCTTTTTACAGTCCGATAAATCCTGTAACATCTCCGTTGATCACATAATGTGCACCATTATCTTCCGGTTTAATGTAGATTTTGAGGTCTTTCAGTTCAGAGGCTTTTTTGCCCATATCCTCTGTCCAGATCTTTTTGATCCTGTCAGCAACCTCTGAAGTATGTATCTCTTTGCCCCAGTACTGAACATATACTTCTGTCACTGGCTCAGCTTTCTTAGCTGCTGTTGTCTTAGCAGCCGTCTTGGTTGTTGTTTTCTTAGCTGCAGTTGTTTTTCGTGTTGTTGTCTTCTTGGCAGCGGTTTTCTTAGCTGGCTCTTCTGATTTTACAGCTGTTGTTTTCTCTTCAGCAGATTTTACTTCTGCTGTTTTTTCTTCTACTGGTTTCTCAGCGGCAGGTTTTACCTCAGCTGTCTTCTCAGCTGCTTTTGTTTCTACAGAAGCTTTTGCATCGTCTGTCTTCGGTGTCTCAGCCTTAACGGCTTTCTCTTCGGATGCGGTTACTACAGATTTTGCAGGAGTCTCGCTTATTGAAGCCGTTTTTACAGTTGTCTTGGTTGCAGCTTTCTTTGTTCTAGCCATGTTTATAGCCTCCTTACAAGGGATTTGTTAATCTTTTCTCATGCAATACAATACTACGATTTGAAAGTTTTGTAAAGAAAAGTTTCAAAAGTCTATTAGTTAAGGCTGTAATTTACAGCATGTACACGATAAGTTACACTGCTTTTACTATATGTCCAGTTATGACGCAGCAGACAATTATGATGACGTCCGTCCCCATCCAGATTACACTCTATCACTTTAAATGAATCACTGTAAACTTCTGTAACGATAGCCGAATGTCCATTATTATTGATGCGCACATAGTCTCCTACCTGAACATTATTATCATATATTCTCTGAAGGCCTGATACTCTCTGCCCTTCCCAGATATCATAAAATACTTTTCTTGCAAACCCATCACACTGGATAGCCCCGTCAAACTTATTGCAATCATACTCGCCATTACCTGGTATCGGATCAATTCCGCTCTGAGTTCCGTGATGTTTGCATGGAACATCACTGATCGTATCCTGAAATCTTTCAGGAGCTCCGCTGCTGTCCAGATTATCTGTCAGATCTGAATAACTGTTTACAACATGGTTCCAAAATTTCCCATCAGGAAATTTGATTTTTTCATCTTCAATTCTCTGCTGCAGATTTTTCTTTTTAATAACAGTAAGATTAACAATTACCGGCTTCGCTGCATTATAAAACGTTGTACTTTTTGTAGTAACTGTGATCTGCACTTCTCTCTGAATATCGTTTTCTTGCCATTCCTTCAAAGTAACCGTTCCATCAGAAGCTACCGATGCAATAGCACTGTTGCTGCTGGAATAAACCAATGTTGCATTCTGATCTGCTTTTGCCCCGAGATTGAATGCTCCATCATAGATCTTACGTTCCTGCTGCTGTACACAGCTGACAGATGGAGTTCCTTTTACCGTAGTGATCGTCAGTTTCCTGGTTGCCGGAGCATAGGAAGAAGATTTCGCTGCAGTGATCTGGATTGTAACTTTTCCAAGCTTCTTTGCCTTTTTAAAGTTCAAATTACCTTTGGAATCCACAGAAACAATACTGGTATCTAAGGACTTATAAGTAAGTTTCCCACCTTCTGAAGGAACTTTGGCACCAAGAGATTTCATTGTAGTGGAATACGCTATTTTTGCCCCATTCTTTACAGCAGTGGTAATATTCTGTCTTTTCAGCACATTAATCTTAATTGCAATATTCTGTGCCTGATAATGTTTGGTCGCCGCAACTTTTACAGTAACTGTTGCCACTCCCTCTCCATTAAGCATAATCTTGCTATTTTTTACAGATGCAATTTTTGCATTAGTGGTTGAATATGTCACTTTTGCAAATTCTTTTTTTCCTGAAACACTGATTTTGTAGGATTTGCCTTTGTCTGTATAAAGTTTTGTAATACTTCCTGGTGTAACTTTTACCGGCTGTTTTGCTTTGCTGATCTTATAAGCTATTTTTTTTGTACCTGTAAAATTGCCCTTTCCTGTGATTTGTAAGGTTGCTGTTCCAGGTTCTTTATTATTAAGATATTTATATGTATAATCTTTTTCATTCTGTAATGAGATCATTCCGGCCGCATTGGCTTTCGGCATATAAATAGAAAATGCGGGAGTTTTTGCCTGTCCATCCCAGGTGTAAATCGTTGTCTTCAAATTAACTTGAACTTTACCGTCAAGACTGCATGCTTTGATGGTAAAATATTTAGAAACAGAATCTTTGTAACTTCCCTTTCCTGTGATTTTTGCAACAGCTTTTGTTCCCGTTTTTGTATTATTAGAATAAGTTACTGTATAATCTGTGCCGCTTTTTAATGTTGTATTTCCAAGTTTAACAGTTACACCTGGCTTCTGCGGACTTCCATTGTAAGTTGCGGTTTTTACAGTTACCTTTGCCGTTTTGATGCTCTTTCTAACTACTGGTTTTGAAGCAACTACCTTTAAAGTGATACATTTACTGTTCGTTGGCATGGTCGTATATTTTTTGCCTGAGCTGTCTGACATGGTAAATGGAAGTTCTATAGAGCACTTCAGGTTCGGGATCGTTTTCAGTGTTTTAAGATTATCCATATAGTACAGCATATATCTTGCATCATTGACGCTAGATGTATTAAACTTACTGAGGTTTAGAGATTCCAGGCTGCTACAGGAGTTAAACATATATCCCATCTTTACCACTTCAGAAGTATTGAAATGGCTCACGTCCACAGCTTTTAACGCATAGCAGCGTGAAAACATTCCTTCCATAGATTTTACTTTTGATGTGTTAAATTCAGAAACATCCAGAGAAGTCATTTTTTTAAGCTCGCCAAACATAGAATTCATATCTACTACCTTGGATGTATCAAAATTTTTAATATTGAGGCTTGTTAAAGACTCATTTCCATAAAACATGAAATACATATTCTGTACATTAGAAGTATTAAAACTGTTCAGATCCAGAGACTTGAGCTTGCTCATAGTACAGAACATTTTGCCCATATCTTCTACATTTGATGTATTAAAGTTTCGTACATTTAACTGTGTAAGACTTTCGCACCGTTCGAACATACCGTTCATATATACAACATTTGCTGTATTGAAATTACTGACATTCAACTGTGTAAGGCTTTCACAGCAATAAAACATCTCCTCCATAGTCGTAACATTCGCTGTATTAAATCTACTGACGTCCAACTGTTTAAGATTCCGACATTCACGGAACATTCCGCTCATCCTTGTCACTCTGGAAGTATTAAAATTCCGGACATTCAGCTGTGTAAGGCTTTCACAACCTAAAAACATGCTATTCATATCATTAACTTTTGAAGTATCAAATTTACTGACATCCAGAGTTTTTAATTTACTGCAATTTCGGAACATTCCCTGCATATGAGATACATTTCCGGTTTTCAATGAACCAGTATCCAGCCGTGTAAGGCTTTCACAATCTGAGAACATAAAGGCCATGTCTGTCACCTTACTGAAATCACAGTTTTTAAAAGTGATCCTGGTAAGATTCCTGCATCCCTTAAACATAGCTCTTGTCTTTGTGATTCCGGAAATTTCAACTATGGCTGTTTTAATATCATCCTGCCATTTACTCCAGCCCCTTTCTGCATCCCAATAATAATCTGAGGTATCATAGTCACCGTTTCCTTTTAATGTAAGACATCCGGATGTATCAATTGACCAAGCAATATCTCCGGTGATTCCTCCATCCATCATGCTTGCGGAAGCACTTACAGCATCTTCTTCTCCATCAGAAAAGTCATCACTTTCTGCCATTTCTTCTGTTTCCGGTTCTTCCGAAAGATTTTCAGTGTCCTCCGACATTTCTATATTATCCGCTTCTTCCGGCTCTTCTTCTAATTCCTGTTCTGTGCTATCAGGTAATTCTGCTGCTTCATCGTCTGCTGAGATTCCATCTTCAAAAATATCTTCCTCAGAAAAACTTTCCTCTGGACTGTCAGTCTCCTCATTTACATTTTCCTGGACTGTTTTCGGTTCTGTCTCTGAAGCCATGGTTATCCCTGCATTGCCAAAGATCATAGACCCTGATAAAACGACACACAGAAGTTTTTTGATCATTTTTCTCCTCATCCTGTTTTCTCCCTTTTTCTTTTTATACTAAAACGAAGTTCTGATTCTTCGCTTTGCTCCATCCAATTAGATCCCCAGATTTTCCAGTTCTTCACTCATATACTCTTTGAGATGCTCCTTTAAAGCCTTATGCTGAGGCAGGATAAGATCAAAATCCAGTGCCAGGATCTCACCAGCTGCTTCACTTGCATTCTTCAAAATTCCGGCATCATTGTAGATATCACCGATCTTAAATTCCATCAGTCCGCTCTGGCGGATACCGAAAAGATCTCCTGGGCCCCGAAGCTTCAGATCTTCTCCGGCTATATAAAATCCATCATTGGATTCATTGAGGATCTTCAGACGTTTAGAAGTATTTTCTTCATTATTTCCCTGGATAAAAATGCAGTAAGACTGATGCTCTCCACGCCCTACACGGCCCCGAAGCTGATGAAGCTGGGCAAGCCCAAAGCGTTCTGCATTTTCTACCATCATGACGGTAGCATTTGGCACATTCACTCCAACCTCCACAACTGTGGTAGATACCAGTACCTGGATCTCGCCGGAAGCAAACGCCTCCATGATCCTGTTTTTCTCTTTTGGCTTCATCTTTCCGTGAAGGATTTCTACTTTGATCTCCCCCGGAAGGATCTCCTGAAGCTTTCTGGCATAATCTGTAACATTCTCTGCCTCCAGGCCTTCGCTCTCTTCCACCATAGGACAGATCACATAAGCCTGCCTTCCCATCTGCACCTGCTTTTCAATAAAAGAATACGCCTTGGGACGGTAGGAAGTTCCTACTACGCAATTCTTGATCGGAAGTCTTTTTGCAGGAAGCTCGTCAATGATCGAAATATCCAGATCTCCGTATAAAATGATCGCCAGTGTCCGGGGAATGGGGGTTGCGCTCATAACAAGTACATGAGGCGGATTTCCTCTGGTCGTCAGCGCTTCCCTCTGGCGAACGCCGAATCTGTGCTGCTCATCTGTGATCACAAGCCCCAGATTCTTATATTCCACCTTTTCCTGGATCAGGGCATGAGTTCCGATGATCACATTCACTTCACCGTCTGCAATCTTCTGATAGATCTCACGCTTCTGTCTGGCTGTGGTAGATCCTGTCAGAAGCACCGGATGGCAGGAAGCGATATTCTGTTCTTCCATCAGCCTCAGAAAGCCTTCGTAATGCTGATTTGCCAGAACCTCTGTCGGTACCATCAATGCACTCTGAAATCCATTCTCTGCTGAAAGTACCATAGCTAAAAATGCGATCACGGTCTTGCCGCTACCAACATCCCCCTGTACAAGCCTGGACATCAGCTTATGACCGCTCAGATCCCGTTCGATCTCATGCCAGACATTCTTCTGGGCTCCGGTCAGGTCATAGGGAAGCCCTTCTATGATCTCCTCGGTTGTCCATACTGGTTTCATTGGAAAAGTGTTTGGAGCCTCTTCTGTTTTCTCCTTCAAGAGCTGTATTGCCAGCACAAAAAGCAGAAATTCATCGAATACCAGACGTTTCCTGGCTGTGAGAAGCTCCTGCATATTTTTCGGAAAATGAACAGTCCGGATCGCATAATTAGCATCTGCGAGCTGATAGCGTTCCCGTATCTCCTCCGGCAGATATTCCCCATGGAGAGGCCTTGTATCCAAAATCTGATGGACCAACTTCGTGATCATCTTGTTGGAAAGTCCTTTCGTCAGACCATATACAGGCTGCATACTGTGAATGATTTCCTCATAAGCTGCCGGGGTAAAAATCTCCGGATGTTCCATCTGCGGACGGCCTTTTTTTCTGATGATCTTTCCTCTGAGGATAAACACACTGCCCTTTTTGAGTGTTCCCCTCAAATAAGGCGCATTGAACCAGGCAACCGGCAATCGGCCGCTTGCATCTGCCACAGTTGTTGTCAGAACCTGGAGATTGCGTATCTGGTTAATATAAATACCTGTTGCTATAGTGGCACGGATAGAGACTGTTTTGTCCTCCTCTGCTGATGCAATCTCCACAGGCTCCTCATATATATCGTAAGTCCGCGGATAATAACGGAGAAGCTCTTCCGCAGTCGTGATCCCGATCTTCTGGAAAAGCTTCTCTGTTTTCTCACCCACGCCTTTTAATTCACGTAAAGGTGTCTTATCATTCATTTTTTGTGCTCTTTATTCTACAGAAATCAGATAGTAGTAAATTGGCTGTCCACCCTGGTTCAGCTCAACCTCGCACTCCGGATATTTCTCGGTAAGAGAATCAGAAAGTGCCTCTGCATCTTCCTCAGATACATCTTCACCATAGTAAACACTGATGATCTCAGATTCCTCGTCAACCATCTCTGCTACCATCTCCTCCGCTACCTGAAGTCGATCTCTGCCTACTGCAAGGATACCTGCATCACCGATTCCCATGATATCTCCCTCATGGATTTCCTTGTCATCAATGCGTGTATCACGGACTGCATAAGTAATCTGTCCGGTCTTCACTCTGGAAATCGCATCGGTCATGGAAGCAAGGTTCTCCTCGCTGCCCTTCTCCGGAACAAAGCTGATCATTGCGGAAATTCCCTGTGGGATTGTCTTGGTTGGTACTACAATGATCTCCTTGTCCTCAGTCAGATCTCTTGCCTGGTTAGCTGCAAGGATAATATTCTTGTTATTCGGGAAAATATAAATTGTTTTTGCATTTACTTTCTCAATAGCATTGAGCATGTCTTCGGTACTCGGATTCATAGTCTGGCCGCCTTCGATCAGATAATCTACGCCAAGCTCACGGAAGATCTGAGAAAGTCCCTCACCTACGGATACGGAAATAAATCCATGATCCTTTGGAGGTTCTTTGTTTTCTGCCTGTTCTTTTGCAAGTTTTTCCGCATCTTTGATCAGTTTTTCCTGATGTTCTTCTCTCATATTGTCAATCTTCATACGGGAAAGCTGACCATACGTGAGTGCGCGTTCAAAAGCCTGTCCCGGATGATTGGTGTGCACGTGTACCTTGACAATCTCATCATCAGCTACCAAAACAATGGAATCACCGATGGAATCCAGAAATTCACGGAAACGGTCGATCTCATCCTGTGGAAGCTGTTTTTCAAGAAGGATAATAAACTCTGTACAATATCCAAATTTGATATCTGCCTCTGCCTGAGGAGAAATCTTTGTGATCTTAGGAGCTGCTGCTGTTTCAAACTGGGAATAATCCACTTCTTTTCCATGATATCCGTCGATGGCACCGCGGAAAACTTCCAGAAGTCCCTGTCCGCCAGAATCCACAACACCTGCTTCTTTCAGGACTGGAAGCATCTCCGGTGTTCTGGCAAGAGTTTCCTCTGCATGCTGAAAGATCCCGTCGAAAAAAGCATCCAGATCTTCTGCAGCATCAGCAAGCTCTGCTGCTCTGTCTGCTGCAGCTCTGGCTACAGTAAGAATGGTTCCCTCTTTTGGTTTCATAACTGCCTTGTATGCAGTTTCAACGCCTCGCTCCATAGCTGCGGCAATGGCAGGTGCATCCAGATCTGTAAGTTTACGCACACCTCTGGTAAATCCACGCAGAAGCTGTGACAGGATAACACCGGAATTACCTCTGGCTCCACGGAGGGAACCGGAAGAAATTGCCTTTGCCAGGGATTCCATATCCGGATCTGTAAGAGCACCTACTTCAGAAGCAGCAGACATGATGGTAAGCGTCATATTGGTTCCCGTATCTCCATCAGGTACAGGAAACACATTCAGTTCATTGATCCACTCTTTCTTCGCTTCCAGATTCTTTGCTCCGGACAGAAACATTCTGGAAAGTATTTTAGCATCTATGGTTTTGTTATTCACCACAAGTTCCTCCTCTAAAACTAATCTATAGCGCGTACGCCTTCAACCATAATGTTAATCTTTTCGATCTCCATTCCTGTAAAGGCTTCGACTTTATATTTTACATTGTTGACAAGATTGTCTGCAATAGTACTGATATTCACGCCATATGCTACGATGACATGGAAATTCAGTCGGATCTTATTATCATCGGTAATCTTAACACTGATACCATGTTTCAGGCTGTCAATACGTAAAAGTTTAACCAGTCCATCCTTCATACTGATAGCTGCCATTCCAATAATACCAAAGCATTCTACCGCCACACTGCCGGCATAGGTTGCGATGACATCCGTATCAATTACGATCTGACCCAATCCGGAATCTATACGTCCATTCATATGGTTACCTCCACTGTTTCATTTAAAATTAAATTATATAAATCTATTATAACCTTTTTTTCCCGAGAACACAACGCTTAATTTCGCCATGATTTTCATGGTTCTCTCCAATATAAAGCAGTGATAAAAAAACTCTTTGCAGAATTTTTGATAAATTTCCTTTTTTTGCTTGCAAAAGAGCAA
>OLPG01003064.1_pt1 | contig 10825 bp, 3 predicted proteins | sample 1672311 | NCBI WGS metagenome assembly OLPG01 (sample SAMEA3136670, study PRJEB25190) | human gut metagenome | biome: human gut; feature: human-associated habitat; material: faeces | place: Austria | collected 2013
GACAAGTTATCAATGTAATTATATCTTCCCCATCTTGAATTTTCAATTCTTCAAAATCATCTGGTTCAATAATTTTAATATCATATACAACATAAGTAAGTTCTTCTTTAAAATTTTTTATAAAAATTTCATCACCCACTTCAAGTTTTTCTATATGTCTAAATAAACTCGCTTTACCATATCCCCTATGTGCAGCAATAACACTATTTGTATTAATTCCACCTATTGGATAAGAGGTTTCTGTAAGATGAACTGCACCTTTTAACATATTAGAAGAATTTGCACCTAATAATATTGGAAGCTCAACATTCATTTTAGGAATATTTATATATCCTATAACATTATTATAAATACCATATTCACTTAAATCTATTGCTGGTTGTTCATATAAAAATGGATCTATTAAATTATTTTGCATATCTTTATAAAGTATTTTATTTTTTTCTTGTAAATCTTTATATAATCTATCTAGAACTTCTTCATTTTCACTTCTTGTTACTTTCTCAACAAATTCTTCCTTATCTCTTTCAACACCTTGTTCATATACAAAATTACTTACATGTGGAAAACAAAACAATGATATACCAATTATCATGAATATAATTGAAATTATTATTAATATTTTTCTTTTCATTTATACATAATTCCTTTCTAAAAAATTGAATATATATCATTTTTTTATTTTATAAAGTATTTTTCTTCTTATTGAAAGCCAAACAATTATAATAATAGTAAATATAAGAATTAATAATACAATTCCAATCTGAGCTCCTGTTAAATAATAATGTTTACTTACATTTTCTGTTTTAGTGTTTGTTTCTTCATTATTAGTATTGTCCTTATTTGCAGAATATTCCTCATATTCTACTCTTTCTGCTTTTACTAATAGTCTATGTGAATTTACTCCATATGGTGTACATGTTACTAATGTTACATAATCTTTTCCATTTAATATTCGTAATTCATCAATTTTATCTGGTAATATAACTTTTGTTTCAAAAACTTTATATGTTAATACATCACCTAAAACATGAATATAGAAAATATCATCTATTCCAAGTTCATCAAGTCTTGTAAATAATTCTGCATTTGGCAAACCTGTATGTCCTGTTAATATACTATGTGTAGAATTTCCACCAATAGGTACAGAAGTATTTTGAATATGTCCTACACCTTTTTCAAGTACATCATCACTTGTTCCATGATATATTGGTAAATATACTGAAATTTTGGGAATTTCAACATATCCCATTACACCATCATCACTAACATTAAGTACTTCTTTATAATTTTCAGGTAAGGCATATCCGCTTCCTATAACAAATGGGTCATGTACTGGATCTCCAGACAAGTTTTCATTATATATTCTAGCTTTTTCTTTTTCCTCATTTATTTTTTCTTCATTTATTTTTACAATTAGATTATCATAATTTCTAATTATATCAATATGATTTTTTTCTGCCAAATAATTACTAATACTAGGGTATAGGAAAATTCCTACCCCTAGTATTATAAAAATTATTGATATTATTAATAGTAGTTTTTCACTATTATTTTTCATTTACTTTTTTTCCTTTTTTCATAGCAATTACAAATAATGCAATACCTAATCCAACAAATACTACTCCTCCTGCTACAAATGCTACTGTTCCAGCTCCACCTGTTACTGGTAATTGGAATCCTTGTGAGTTAGGGAATGTTAATTTATAAATTCCTGTTGAACCTGTTTCATCATCTAATGCTCCATTTAAGTCAGCATCTGTTATTTTTATTTCTTTTGTTTCTGCTGATTTATTATATCCTGAAGGTGCTTTTGTTTCTGTTAAACTATATGTTCCTTCTGCTAAACCAAATATGTTTAATTTTCCCTTATTATCAACTCCTAAAGTTGTTGTTGCTCCTACATCAGAGCTATTTGCTTGATAATATACTCCATCAGTTGTTTTTACAAAGTATAATTTTTCTACTCCATTTGTTAATTCGAATTCTGCTCCTGTTAAAGCTTCACCAGATGTTTTATCTGTTTTTGTGATTTCTGCACCATATGTAAATACTTTGTTGCTTGTTTCTTGTTCTTGTGTAGAATTTGCAACATATGGATTATTGCTATATGTTAATTTTGCTGTGTTTGTATTTCCAGCTCCACCAACATTTGTTGCTGTTTCTTTTGCAAGAGATGCACTATATGTAACTCTTACTTTGTCATAATTTTTTATTTGATCATATTTGAAATCAATTTCAAATGATGTTCCTGTAACTGTGTTTGTATAATCTGTTGTTTGTGTTAATTCAACAGGATTTCCAGAACCTTTTTGTCCAAATACTTTGATTGTTGTTTCATCTAATTTTAAACCATTGCTTAAAGTATCTCCTACTTTATATGTTTTTGATAGACTTCCCGTTAAATATGTTGGAATATCTGCAACAATTGTAAATGGTATTACATCTTTTGTGCTGTAATTATCTTTTGTTTTTGCTGTGTCTGTAACTGTTTTTGTAACTTGGGGTTTAGTTGCTTTTACTGTTACAGCCATTGAATCTGGTAATTTCCATTCATTTGATGTTCTATCAAATTCTGGTGTTAAATTTATTACAGATGGTGTATATACCATGTAACCATTTTCAATTAAAATTAGGTATGTTCCCATTTCACATCCTGTTAATGTAACTGTTCCTGTTAATTTTTCATCTGTAACAGGATATGATGCTGTTCCTGTTGCAGTTTCTGTTTTTGCAGTTAATGTAACTGATCCTGCTTTTATAGCTCCTGATAATGCACTATAAAATTCTTTTGCTTCATCAGAATTGCTTGTTACATTTTTGTAAAAACTCTCTGGGTCTGAATATGCTGGATAATTAGCATCTACCCATGTTTTTACACTGCTGTTCCATGTATATGGAACAGCTTGTGGTTGGTCTGCTGTGTAATCATAGTTTACTGTTGTTAATTGATATGCAAATACTTTTACTCCTGCTTCAATTCCTGAAACAGTGATATTTTTTGTGTTTGTTGTTGTAGTTATTGAGGCAAATGCTTGTAAATTTAATCCCATAACTACTAATACTGTTGCAATAGCTATAACTATTGCTTTAAAAAATGTTTTTTCTTTCATTAGTGTTTTCTCCCTTTCTTTACTTTTTTAGTGTTTTTTATATAACACTTTTTTACTACAATAAGAGCCATTATAACAACCCCTATAGCAACAATAATCATTCCAGTTTGGTAAACAGCTTTTAGTTCTATACTTCCACTCGTTGGGAAATTATAATATGCTTTGTTTGGAAGTAATAGTTTTCCATCATCTGTTTTTATCATAGCTGGTGGATTTCCTATTGCATTTATTTTAAATGGTACCCCATTAATAGTAACTATTGATGTATCTGTTGTGTCATAATCTCCAGTAACAAATTGGATTTTCCATTGTCCATCTGGAATTATTCTTCCTTCTGTTGCTTTTATTTCAATTAATCTATATTCAGCATTGATTGGTAAGTTTTCTAGTTTTAATATACCTGTATTTGTTGTTGCATATGTTCCAACTAGTTTCCAATCTGAATTATTTACATTTTTTGTATCTATCAATTCATCTTTTTCTGTTGTTCCAATAAATTGATATAATACAAATTGTGTATCTGCTAGTGTTTTTTCATGATCTTCTTCTGCTACTTTTGTTATTCTAATATCTGCTGTTTTTATTTTGTAATAATATGTTACTTCTGTATCTTCTTGAATTGTTCCTGTAGCATTTTCTGGTATTGAAACTAATTCGTAAATTGAGTAATCTATTTTTGTTTCACCAGCTTGTGTTGTTGTATATTCACTATCTTTCTTTAAATCTTCTGTTATTTCATCTGGTACTTTTTCACCAGTTGTTGAACCTTTAAGTGGTACTGATTCTGTTGTTCCATCTAAATAGTGATGTACTGTTAATTTGTATGTTTTTTCTTTGTAATAGTAGTTTATTACTTCTTTTGTTCCTTCTGTATATGTTCCTTTATAATTTACTGGAATATAGTAATCACTTCCTACTACTCCTTCTGGTAAATTGTCTCCATAATAGTCTGAATTTGTAATAATTACATATTCTATATCTGTATTTGGTGTTGTTTCATATGCTGTTCCAACTTCTCCTGTACTTGTTTGTGTTTCTGCTACTTTTGTTGTAGTTGGTCCATCTTCTCTTGTCCATAAATAATGGTTTACTTCTATATTTGACATTGTATTACTAAATTGTACTACAATATGTTTATCTTCTAATACATTATCAAATATTGGTAATGTTACAGTTCCATCTTCTGATGTTGTAAAATTAGTATATTCTTTTCCGTTTATTGTTATACTGTCTATTATGTAATTTGTTTCTGGTGTTATTTTTATTGTATTTTTTGAATTATCTCCATAGTTTACTTTTTCTACATAACGTATTCCGTCTTTTGTATATTCTACTCCATCTATCGTTACACCTGTTTGTCCATCTATATCTCCACCAGCTACATTGTTATTTTTCTTTACTTCTGTTGTTATTTTAAATGTTTTTACTTTATTTTCAACTTCAATTTTTTGTGCTTCTGCTACAGCTGCCCCTGCAGAACCTTCTAAAATTACAAATGCTTCTGAATTTCCAACCTTTGTAAGAACTTGTTCTTTTGGTGTTGTATCTTCTTCATCTTTTTCTATTTCACAATTTGTTGCACTTAATGTTGACGAATTGAAAAATCCTCCTGATGCTAATGCACCATTTCTTGTTTCTGTAACTGAATTTACTCCATCGTAATTATCTCCATATAATCTACTTGAATATTCAACAACATTTTTTGAATTTAGTTTTATTACATATCCATCACATGCATATTCTCCAGATTTTTCCTCAAATCTTGTTCCATCACTTCCAGCTGTATCTGTTGAATAATACCAACCTCCAAATAAAATTCCTCCATCTGATGTTACTTGTACATCTGATACATATTCATCATAAGTTCCTGTTAATTCATAAATTCTTGTTGCATTTCCTGTTGTTGTTACTTTATATATTCCTGCATCAAATTGTGTTCCTGTATAGTTTACACCTGCAATAATTGTTCCATCTGTATATGTGTCTAAACTTGTTATTTTACTTGTTCCACTACCTATTGAAAATGCACTTTTTATAGTTGATCCTGTTAATGAATATAAGCTAATACGTGCTGATGTACTTGAATTTGATGCTACTGCAATTCCTGCAGAATATTCTGTTAAATCTGGTGCATCTTGATTACTTGAGCCTCCTATTGCTGAACTCCATTGATATATTCCTGTTGAAGAATATGATGCCACAAATGCATCTCTTTCTCCTTGATTTGTCATTGTTCCTTTAACTTCTGTTCCTGCTCTATCATAAAAGTTAAATGGTGAACTATAATATTTTCCTGTAATTGCAAAATTTCCTTCACTTGTTTCTATTACTGATTGTATTTCATCATCACCTGTTCCACCAATTCTTAATCCCCATTCATAAGTTCCATCTTTACTTATTTTTAATAATATTGCATCTTTTTGTGATAAATTATCTGTTGATGTTCTTGAAAGTTCACTTATTACTTTTCCATCATATTTTACTGAATTACTTTCAGCATATCCAACTGCAACATATCCATCATCTGATGTTTGAATAACTTTGTGTAATGAATCATCACTATCTCCTCCAAATGTTTTTGCCCACACTACTTTTCCGTCTGTATCATATGATATTATTAATCCGTCATTACTTCCTTCTGATATTTTATCAACTATTCCATCATTATCTATATCTACTCCATCTACAGCATTTGCTACAACATCTGTTGAATATTTAGAAAATGAGCCAACTGCTATTACTCCTCCATCTTTCTGTGATGCAACTGAATTTACATAGTTCCAACCTTGTCCTGTTAATCCTGTTACCCAGTCCCATGTTGCTGCTTGTGATGAACCAATTCCAAAATAATATGTTCTATCTGCTTCTTTTTCTGGTAATACATATCTATCATTTGTATATACTTCTATTGCCTTGTATAAACCTTCTGGTAAATTTGCTGTTATTTGACCATTTGAGTCTGTTGTTACTGCATAATATCCTGTTGTTTCAACAGGTTTTTGTTCAAATCTTACATTTCTTATAAATGCTGCATCTAAACCACTATCTCCTGATCCATCTTTTCTATATGTAAATTCAATTTTATATCTTCCTGCCTCTAAGTCAAATGAAACATTTAAAAATCTTAAGTTTTCATAAACAGTTCCATAACTTGTTCCACCTATTTTATTTGATGTTCCAGTTCCATTTACTACTTTATTTGTATCTAAATTTGTGATTGTATAATAAACATAATCATAACTTACACTCTCAGATGATACTGACCAATCAAATTTTAATGTTGCTGATTGTTTTAAATCAATCTCATTTGAAGTTAATGTTGTAGTTTTACTTGCTTGATGGTAAATTCCTGTACTTTCCCATGTTCCATCATCTCTTTGTGTCCATTGATATGTACCAGTTGAAGACAATGTTATGTCAGGTACTGGTAATTGTGCAGGTGTTGTATCAAACCATTGTCCAACAATCTTTCCATCTGAACCTGTTACATAATTACCTTTCAAATCTGTAATTTTAAATCTTGTACCTGGAATTGGCTTTTTAGCTGAACTTGTACCATCTTGATAATATTTATATATTGAGAATATTTGCCCATCTTCAACACCTATTTCAATTATTGGAGTTGTAGAACTTGCATTTGTAATATTCAAATCTGTTGTTTCTGCTCCATCAACTGTAATTTTTCTAATTACATCTTCTCCTTCAAGAATTTGTATTTTCAATGTTCCATTTTCTCTATATGCCTTGAACTTCAATTCAGTAGAATCTATAGAATATCCTTCAGGTGCATAAATTTCTTTTAATATATATTCACCTGTTATATATTTTCCATTTACATATTCATACAAATCATTTATTGTAAGAACACCATTGTCATCTGTTGTATAAATTTTACCTTCATCTTTAATTCCTTCGCCTTTAATTAAATATTGTGCTTTTCCTAGTTTCTTATCATTTCCACTAGAGTCTTTTTCATTTTTTGCATATTTGGTTAATTGTAAGCTATATGTAGGAATTTTTTCATTTTGTAGATTTAATTCAATTGTTGGTATTTCATCATCAACAGTAATTTGTTTTGTTTTTGTTGTTCCATTATCTGTATAATTTAATTCAAAGTTTCCTTTGTTATTTGTTATTGTAAATTTAATTTTTGTTTGTGGTATATAATATCCTGTTGCTTTTATTTCTTCTAATGTATATTCTTTATCTAAGAATAATCCAGATGTATTAATATCTCCATTTTTATCTGTTGTTAATATTTCTCCATCTTTACCTTCACCTGTTAATGTAAATTTAACATTTTTTAATACATTTCCAGTTAAATCTGTTTTATTTATTTTTAATTTTGCTTTTACTTCATTATCAATTTTTACTTGAATTCTGTAGTCATTACCATTTGTTGGTGGAGTTACATTATCATCTCTAACTGTTTTATAAATTATGTTTAGATGTGTACTCTCATTTTCTTTATCTGGATATGTTAAGTATAAACTTTCTGTTCCATCTTCATTAATTTTTGTATATGTATAAAATCTTATTTCTTCTGGATTTAATACATAATCATCTGTTGCTTTTATTTCTTTTATTGTATAATATCTTTCTGCATATAAACCTATTACTAAGAGTTTTCCATTTGCATCTGTTGTTTTTATTGTACTTGATTCTTCTCCATCTTCTGTTATTGCAAATGTTATTCCTTGTAATGTTTTTTCTGTGTCTTTTTGATATTTTACAATTTCTAAGTCATATTGTTTTGCAATCATAAATCCTAATTTTGCTGAACCTGTTGATGTGTAATATAATCCTTCATCAGTGTGTAATGCAAAATATATTGCATGTTCTGAATATGAAACTTTATTGTAATCAATACCTTCTGGTAAATTGATTTCATATTCAAATTCTATTTTGTCTCCTGATGATAATTTGTATGAGTTGTCTAATACTATTAAATATGTTTTTACTTTTGTCCAATCTTCTATATCATCTGCTACTTTCCAACCATTTGCAGGGTCATCTACATCTTTACTTGGTCTTTCTGTTGTTGAATAATATATTGTTACTTTATCTTTTATTGAATTTGTTATTGTTGATAGTCCACCTTTACTTATATATGTTGTAAATGTTGAACCTAAGTCATTTCCACTTATTACAAATTTGTTTCCTTCAAATGGTACTACACCTAATATTTTTAAATCTTGTATATCATATGTGTAATTATTTGTTGCAGATACTGTAATTGTTGCTGTTCTTTGTCCTTTATCTGTTTTTGCAACTCTTGGTGCTATTGTTATACCACCTTCACCATCATAATTACTTCCTACTTGAGTTGTACTTAAACTTGAACCTGGATCAAATGTAAATGATGTTTCTCTATAATTTACTTTTTCTGTTGTATTAGAATTTCCATCAACATCATATTTATCTTCACCAGAGTAATAGTAATCTGATGCTATTTCATTTTTTGCCCATAATTTTACATATTTTGTTGTTTTCGCTATTCTTGGGTCTGGTGTTAAATCACAATCTACTACAATATCAAATGTTTCTTCATTTGAATTTTCTGTTAATATTTTTATATAATAATTTTCATTTTCTTCATATATATCATATGCTGTTATTTTTACATTTGAATTATTTGTTGTTACAGTATTAATTTCTCCCAATATTATTTCACTTGGCAATTGTACTAAAAATGAACTATTTTTCCAACCTTGTTCATTATATCCTGATGTTTGTGTTGATATTGTTATCTTTTGATGTTCTGCTGTTACATGTGTTGATATTGTATTATCTTTTATTGATATTGTTGCAACAGATGTTGGTGCTTGATATAATGCTCTATTACTTTCACTTTCTTTAAAACAATATGTTGTTTCTTCATTTTCATCTGTTTTTGGTTTTATCATTTTTCCATCTAAATAACTATATATGTATGATAAATTGTCAAATTCTTCTTTTGTATATTTTGTTGTTATATATTCATCATCTAATTCTTTTACATTATTTACATAGAAATAACATTGTTCATTTGTACTACTTGTTTCTACTCTAATATGTTTTATAGAATTTTCGTATTTATATGGATTTGAAGAAGTATAGTCTGACCAGTCTTCTTCTGTAAATGTATTTATTAAAGTATCTGTATCTGCATCGTATACTTTAATCCATCCGTCAGAGTTTAATGCATTGTTTGCACCACTAAAGTAAATTCCTACATTTGTTGTTAATTCATCCATTGATTCATATTTTCCAGATGTGTTTAAGAATGAGTCTGTTTTTCCTGTGGTTTCATTCATTATTATTCCATCTGTTTCTCCATTTGAGCCTGTATATGCTCTCCACTGTACTAAATATGTATCATTTTTTTCTTCTGCTGATATTCCATTATAAATGTTTAATGGTTTCTTCTTTTGAATAACATATGTATTATATGGTGAACCCATATATGTTCCTACATATATAGCAAAATCATATAATTGCCCTACATGTTTTCTCCATGTTGTTGTTACTATTCCTGTTGCAGTATTTGATACATATGGATTTACAAATCCGTCTTCTTCATTTGGATTGTTATATCCTCTTGTTACTGCTTGTACTGGAATTGCTAATTCGAAACTTGTTACATCTTGTCCAAGTGCTGTATATGCTTCTGTTGGATATATTACTTCAAAATTGAATTCTGTATATCTATAACTAGAAGAATATGAGTATGAATATCCGTTTGAAGTTACTATCCCATTTTCATTTGTTACAGCTGTTCTTTGTGCTGTGAATTCACTCGTTTCTGGGTCATATGCATATGTAACATTTGTTCCAGATATTTTTACAGATGTTGGTTTATATCCATTTAATTCTGGTATTGTTCCTGCAATCTCTGATGTTGAAATTATTAATTGATTTTTATTTTCTACTGTTCTAATATTAAAGTTTAATTTCATTCCATCTTCTGTTGCTACATCGTCCATTTCTGTTACTTCTACTGTTTGTGTTTTTGGTTCTATTTCTACATGTGTTTCTCCATACCAATCAACTGTAAATGGAACTTCTTTTGAGAATGATGTTTCATTTCCATCTGTGTCTACAAATGTTCCTGAAAATGTTACTGAATTTTCTTTACTATATTTTGTTGTATCATTTCCAATTGCACTTGTTTTACTATATGAATTTGAATAATCACCTGAACGAACTGAACCTATTAATAGTTTTTGTGTACCATTTCCAATTTCGTTAAATGCTATTTCTTTTGTGTTTGATGAAATATAGTTTTCTTTTACTTCATTATCTTTTACTATTGTTGTATTAAAATAGAAGTTATTAGAATTAATTGTTATTTTTCCATCTTTTAATCTTCCTTGTTCTAATACACTTAATTCCATGTATAAACTTGCTTGACTGCCAATTTCATTACATGTTCCTCTTATTGATTCTGCTATTCCATCTCCGTTTTTGTCTTTTAAGAAGAATGCATCAAATTTTACTGCACTTACATTATTTCCATTTGCATCTTCTACTTTATTGTCTCCGTCTTTTACATCATCATAGCTTTGTGTTCTTTGTAATTCAGATGACATTGTGGATTTGTCAATTCTTTGTGTTTTGTTTACTACATATATACCAATTATTATACTTACTGCTATTAGTATAATTATTGCTTTTGTTATTATACTTTTTTTCGTAAGTTTCTTTTTGCTCATTTCTTTGGTATACCTCCC